>OFOG01000007.1_pt1 | contig 29205 bp, 34 predicted proteins | sample 1542341 | NCBI WGS metagenome assembly OFOG01 (sample SAMN04958513, study PRJEB24370) | sediment metagenome | isolation source: lake sediment | place: USA: Lake Hill lake, St. Paul Island, Alaska | collected 2013
CCCGGCCCCGGTCCCGGCCCCGGCCCCCCGCCGAAACTCAGCAGGAAGATGCCCGCGCCGGTCAATCCGGTGGAATCAATTGCTAGGAAGTCGGTGCCGTAGACCACCCCGGCGCTCCCGGTCTTGCCGCTGAACAGGGAGAGCCATCCCGGCGTCTGCTCCCCCTCTACGCTCAACAGGGTGGTGGCCGGGCTCAGGGTCACCCCGTCCCAGGTCTTGTACTCCAGGAAACCGCTGTTTGGATTCGTATGGAACAGGAACAGGAATCCGTCCAGGTTCCCAGGCTGCCCCTGCTGGCCCGTCATGGCGCAGTCGCCGCTGTTCTCGAAGTTGTCATTCACGTTGTACCCGGTGTCAACCAGACCCCAGGTAGCTCCCTCGTCATTGGTCCAGGCCAGTTTGTACTGGCCAGCGGCGCTATCGTCCCGGACGAAGAGGACAATGTATTCGGTGCCCGCGATGGGATCGGAGACGAACTGGGCCGTGGGCGGCTTGGCTCCCAGTCCTATGGACGAGGTAGTGTAGTTCCAAATATAAGCGTTGGTGAGGGACGGAATCAGTTGGATGGCGGCTCCGGTCGCTCCGGTTCCGTCATCGGCCAGCCACCACCAAATCTCGTAAGGCACCACCGTGGGGAAGGTGCCGAAGAGGAAGAACACGTACACTCTGCCGCTGAACTCAGACCGGATCAGAGCGGGATTAAAGGCCGATCTGCCGCCCCCGAACTGATTCGGCAGGAACGCGGGGGCCGTCCAAACGCCGCCCGCGATGCCCCCTTGCAGCTTGGCGTAACTCAGCTTGGGCACCCCGGTCGCCAAATCCGTGTACGTGTCCAGGCAGCCCACCATGAGGTAGTCTCCGCCGCCCGTCAGGGAGATGACGTAAGAGGCGTCGTAACTGAATCCTCCCCCCGTGATGTCGATAACCGGGCCGTCCGGACTGGTCCCCACCCATTGGCGCAAATCCATGTCGAACTGGGACATCTTCCAGGCGAACTGGGCCGGGCTGACGTAGGACACAATGAGGGAATTGCCGTTGTCGATGGCATAGAATCCGCGAGTGTCAAGGCTTTGAAAATTCACCCCGTCCGTCTGGGAGAAGGTGGATTTCCGGTTTGCCGCGTCACACTCCGTCCAGGTAACTCCGGCGTCATCGCTCACCCAGACGCTCAACCGGCTGGGGCTCCCATTGGGCAGTCCGGTGTTGATATCTTCGTTCCATTCCACCATCGCCACAAAGAAGAAGGCCCCATTCCAGTTGAATAACCCATTCGGATTCTTACTGTTGGGCATGATCGCCCCTGGGATATTGAACGGCCCGGTGATGGTGACGGCGGGGATCGGCATTTAGCGGCTTAACTCCTCTCCCGGATTCTCCCTCATATCGGGTACGTCCATCCCTGCACTCCACACACAATCCGGCTGGTCCCGATCTGGATTAGGCCGCTGGTATTGGGTACGTTCACAAGCACCTGGACATTCTGGTTCTGGGTGATGTCCAGGTAATCGGCCATGGGGAAGGGGGAGCCCGGAGCGCCCAGCGTGTTCTGCGCGGCCCCCAGGTTCCTGGCCCACGCCCGGCCCACTTGCAGGCGGAAGAGAAGGTCCCCGCTTCCATTGGTAAAGCCCGTCCCCGTGTAGGCGAACACCAGACCGTAGATCATGCCGTGATAGCCCGGACCCAGGGTGAAGCTGAGAACGGTATTGTCCCCGCTGATCGTAGTGGGCGTCACGATGGACCGCTGAATGAAAAACTCCCTCCCCAGGGAAGGCAGGGAGCGCCCGTCCCAGTCCTCGATAGTTGGACAGGCGATCCGGGCCAGTGACCGTTTGAATCCCCGGTAGTAGTCCTCCTCCGCCGCAAGGCAGCAATCGAACTGATTGGGAACGGGAAAGTACAACTTGGGGGTCTGGGGATTGGCCAAAGGGGACGGGGGTATGTGGTTCGAGAACAGGACCTCGATGGCGATTTGGGTAACGTGGACATCGGTGGGCGGCGGGCTGGTATCGAAGAGAACTTCCGTCACCACCTGGGTCACGGCGCTGGCCGCCGATCCCACGCCCTGGACCCCTACCTGGAGCGGGGCCTGGGAGACGCGAGTGGTGGGCATGGGTCATGGTTCTCCTAAGCCTAAGCCGCCCTCTTGTACCCGAACTGGGCCGCGTTCACGTTGGGCATCGTCCACGGGGCGCTGGTGTTGGGGTCCGCCGGGAAGGTCTGCTGATTGGACACAAAACTGGTGGTCATGGCCACGGCGGCCCCCAGTTGGTCCGTTGCCCCGCTCCGGATGAAAGGCTGCACGGTGTCCCCGGTCGCGCCTTCCTCGCGGGCGTTGGGGATCAGGTTGACGCAATTCAGAATCCCTGGATTCGTCTCCGATATATCCGGGAACGTGAACAGGTCGGACACTCCGGCGGCGGCGGCGGAGTTGTAGTCGGTATCGCCATTGGGGGGAATCTCATCCACGTTCTGCCAGTTGGCTCCGGCGCTGGGCGTAAAGCCGCTCAAGTCGCCCGCGCCCGATGGCATGACGGTGCGGAGCCGGTGATCGCCTACGAAGGTATTGTTGACGGCCCCCGTGGTGTCCCACACCAGGAAGTCCCCAATGTTCAGGTTATGGCTGGTGGGCGGGCAGCGGGCAAAGACCACATTGGACCAACTATTAGCCGAACTGCGGGTATTCAGGCCGGTGCCGGTCAGGATCACTTCTCCGTCAATCCGCAATTCGAGGCTCCCGGCGGCATTGTTGACCGTGCCCAGAATTTCGATCATGTACCAAGTGTTGGCGCGGAACTGCTGGACGGACGGCCCCAGGATCGTGACGGCCCCGGTGCTCCGCGTGAAGTAGAACCGATTCAGAGTGTCCAGCCGCAGGTCGAATTGGTTGGTGGCCGCCGTTTCGTCCCGGAAAATAATGATGTTGGAGCCCGCCAGGAAGGAGACGATCTTCATGGCGATGGAGCAGCCCACCGTGGCCAAGTTGCCGTACTGGGGGCAGGCGCAGCCAATGCCGGTCCCGATCAGGGGCATATTCAGGTAGCGTCCGCCCCAGCGCCCCCCGTTGGCCACCACGGCGTAGGAGCCGCTGGTGTTGGCCTGCTTGAAGACCTGGGCCACCTGGGGAGTGTCCATGTAATCGAAGTTGCCATTAAACAGGATGCCCATGTCAGATCACATTCTCCACGCCGAACTGGGTAGCGTTTAATTCGGCCAGTTGCCACTGGGCGGCCAGATAGGGGTCCTGTTCCAGGAGTTGCATCAGGAAGCGGTAGGAACTGTAGGCGGTCTGGGGCGTTCCCACGGTGTTCATGCCCAGCCGCCGCGCCACGCTGGCCACCTGCCGGGCGGCGGCGTCCGTCTTCCGGACATACATGGTGTTCTGGACGCACTTGATTCCGCCCAGCAGGGTGAAGTCCGTGATGCCGTAGGTGTCGATGTCCCCGGCCACGTTGGAGGAGTTGTAGGTGGCGTCGTCATCCGGCGGGTTTTCGTCCACGTTCTGCCAGTTGGCTCCGGCGCTGGGCGTCCACTGGGTCAGGTCCCCCGCGCTATCGGGGAAGCCGGTGACGATCCGGGAATCCCCCAGGAAGTCATTGTTGACGGCCCCGGCGGTGTTCCACACCACGTAATCGTCAAAGGTCAGCGGGTTATCGGCCCCGTTGGAGGACAGGAAGCCCGCGTTGGCGTAGGCGTTGCCGGTGGCGGACGTGTTGATTCCGCTCAGGGTGAGCCAGACGGAATCGTTGACGCGGATTTCCACTCTCCCGCCCACGCCCGTGGCGAAAGTAACCTTGACCTCCACCCAGTACCAAGTGGCCCCCAGAATTTGATTGGTGCTGGTTCCCAACAGGGTGCCGCCCGCGTTGCCCCGCTTGACGGTGAACTGCCCGCTTAGATTAAAGGCCACGGTAATCTGGGGGCTCCCCGTCTCCGTGAAGACGATGTTATTGCCCGTTGAGGGCCAGGAGACAGGGGCGCTAGGCGCGTAGAGAGACAAACTCTGGCCCAGGGTGGCGTGGTTGCCCAGCAGGGGCAGGAACAGGGAGGAGGCCGTCACGCCGTTGCCCGCAAACGCCTTGCTCCCCGGAAAACGACCGGCCACCATGCTGGCCCCGGTGATCGCGGCGGAGATATACTTCAGCCCGGCTTGGGTCACGCTGAAGTGGTCCATCCCGTCCATCCACAGTATCGACATTTAGCGGCTTAACTCCCTTCTCTCTGGTCCCTTTGGGTTCCTCATTGGGTGCTGTACCCGCAGGCGGCCACCGATTCCACCGAAGCGGCGGCCCCGGCGGCGGAGAATTCGATTGTCATGGCGGTATTGGCGGTTCCGATCAGCCCCAGCATGGTGCCGGTGATGGCCGGGGCGGCGGAGTTGACGGGGCAGGACAGAGCCCCGCCCCAGACAATGGTGCCCGCGCCGGTGGCCCCGTCCCGGATCTGGACGGTGACGGGGGCCGTGAGCGTGCCACCACAGGACAGGGAGGCGGAAAAGGATGTCAGAACATGACGGACTCCGGCGGCGGCGGCCTGGGAAATGGTGGCCTTGGTCGCGGCGGCGGGGAAGTGGCGGATACACCATGTCGTATGAGCGGCCACCAGGGGGATGCCGGAGCCCCCGGTGCCCCCGGCCACGGTCAGGTTGGCGGCGCTGGCGGACTTCTGGCCCACCAGATTGGTGCCGTCGCTCAGACCCAGGTAGGCGGCTCTGGCCGGGACCGCCGCCGCCGTGGCCCCGCTGTTATCGGTCCTCGCGTTCAGATTGGCGGCGGTGGCCTGGGCCACCACGGCGTTCAGGTTGGTGCCGGTGGCCTGGGCCACGGTGAAGCTGGCCGCCGTCCCCGGCTGCACATGGATGGCATTGGCCGCGCCCGCCGCCACACCCAGGTATTGGGTCAGGTTCATGGGGCTGGGCTGGCTCACGTTGGACTGGGAAAAGAGAGTAAACACGTAGCCCACGGCCAGCAGGGCGACGAGGGCCTTGAAGGGGCGCGAGAGGTAGCGATCCGACAGGGTGGGGGGCTTGTTCTCCGGGTCCATTTCCGTTCCCTCCTTCCTACTGGTATCCGAAGGCCTGCCCGATCACTTTATTGCTACTGGCATCGGCCACGTTCCACTTGATGCCGCCCGTGAACTTCAGATGGTACATGGGGACCTGCATATTGCTCAAGGCGGGCAGGGAGAAGGCCGGACCCACGTAGGTACACACCCCGGCGGCGCAGGCCGTGGAGCCGTCCGTCACGGTGATGGTATGGGCCACCGAATCGGTATTGGTCAGGTAGAAGGTTTCCACACAGGTGGCCGTGCCGGTGATGGACGTGGTTGACGTGGGCAGGAAGATGGGGCCGGAATCGAAGATGGTGACGCCGCAACTGGTCAAGGGAGCGTTGCGGACCGTGCCCGATACCACGATGGGGGTGCTGTTGGCCGCCGTCCCGCTCAGGTCCACTTTCAGATTGGCGGCGGTGGACTGCTGCACGGTTACGACATCGGAGGCCGTCAGCGCCCGGATCTGGCGGGCATCGTAGGACGTGCCCCCGGTGAAGAGTTCACTGGCCAGATTGAAGTTGGTGGCCGTTTGCTTGAGGGGCTGGGCCTGCGATCCGGCAATCGGGAACGTCCCGCCCGTGCCGGTCACCAGCCACGCCGATGCCCCGCCGGTCCCCTGGTTGGCCGTGACGGTGCTGCCCGGCCCGCCGGACTGCTGGATCTGGGCCGCCACGAAGGCCATGCCGAAACAGACGAGGAAGAAAATCCCCAGAATCAGATTGGTGCGTTTCATCGGATGCCTAACCTTTCCAGCAGGCCCTTGTCCTGCCGGGTAATCTCCAGAAGGGCTCTCAGCACCGCCGTCTCCACGGCCTTGCGGTCCAGGTCGCGGCGGGGCACGTAGATCCGGATGGTGTTGTCGGTCTGAATTCCCCCGGCGGTCTGCAACAGGACCGGCGTAGCCGTCAGGGGCCGCAGGTGCCGGACCAGGAAGGAGTCCAGGGCGCAGTGAACACTGTCCACCTTAATCACGCCCTCTCCCTCTTCCGCGTCCTCCACGATCACGGTGTAGGACGGCATGAAATCGCTGACCAGGAACCCGGCGGCGGACAGGGTGCCGGTCAGGGCCTTGGCGCTATCGGCGCTCCCCGTGACATTCACTCTCATTTCCGGTCCTCCTGTCATCGCAGATAATCCACAATCAGCGTCACTACGCCTACGGTGGAGCGGTAGTAGGCCGCCGCGTCCCCCTTGGGGAACCGGACATAGCCCTGCCCCACAAAGGCGATACCCAGGGCGTCCTGCCACCCGGCGGCCACGTCCCGCTGGGTGGTGGGGTCGCCGGGATCGGTGCGGCGGTGGACTGTCTCATTGGCCGGGTTGAAGGCGGTAATGAAGCTGCACCCGATGGGAGGTATCAGCGGGGTCCAGTTGACGTTATCCAGCACCAACTGTCCGGTGATAAGATCGGCCACAACTCCTCCCCTCCTCCTGTTCTCATCCGATGGGGTAGACGTACCCCAGGAAACTGCAATTGATCCGGCCCCCACTCAAGGAGGACGCCACGGCATGGTTGACGTAGTACCTCACGGTCTGATTCGAGTACAGCCGGATGCCGCCCCGGAACAACTGGCAGGGTGAAGAAAAGCTGCCCAGGGTGGTGATGATATTGCCGTAGTTGCGGACCCAGCGCCGGTTGACCTGGATACGCCAGATCAGATCGTTGCTGCCCTCCACAAAGCCCGTGCCGGTCCACATATTGATAACGGACGTGAGCACCCCGTCATACCCGGTGGGCACGGTCCAGGCCACTACTAAGGTATCCAGTCCGTTATTGGCGGGCAGGGGAATGGAGGCCGTCTCCTGGAACTGCCTGCCCTGGGGCGGCATGACCAGATACGGCGGCTTGTCGTAGACGATGGCACCGGGGCAACTGATCTTCTCCAGGCCCCCGGCCTGCTCAATGCGCGTGAATACTTCCCGCTCCGTGTCCAGGATCAGGTTGTAGACGTTCCTGGCCCGCTGGAAGCTGACGGCGTTGCTGGGACGAAGCACTAGCTCATTCATCGGCTCCACCTTCCTTCTCCCTCTTCGATCACCACGCAGGGCTCCGCGAAGAACAGAAGCAACTGCATCCGGGTGGTGGTGGTCCCGATGTTGCTCAGTTCCACGGCGATGTTGCCGGGCTCCAGGAACAGCTTGGGCTGCACCAGCAGATGGGGCAGGGAGCCCCCGGCATTGGGCGGCGTGGTCATGAAGCCGGTCCACCCCTGTCCGCCGCAAAAGTCCGAATTTAGCTGGAGCCCGTTGCAGGCCTCCGTCACCTGCCAGAGGATTCCGGACGGCGCGACCTTGACCCAACTGGAGTTGAACTGATTGAACAGCACGCCCCACAGGTACGTCCCGGCGGACACCTGGACCTGGAATTCCTGCGTCTCATAGGCCGCCAGTGGTTGGTTGAAGTCATCCGGCAGGGCGTGAATCTTCATGCGGTAGCGATTGGCCCGCCGGAGGGTGTCCAACTGCCCCAGCGCCATGGGCGTGAAATGGTAGGGCAGGAAGCGGATGGCCGGGTTCAGCGTGAAGCCGTCAAAGGGGGTATTCAGGGCGGTATTCAGCATGGGAATCTCCAGGTGCCCACAAAGTCCAGCCAGACCGTGGCGGGCACTTCGGTATCCAGCAGCAGGCTGGTGATGTCGAACAGGATTTGGCTGGCCGCCGGATAGAATATCGTGGGCACGGGGAAGATGGAATTGTATTCGGACGTGTTGCCGTTCAGCAGTAGGTCCACCACGGGCGCGGTCATCAGGGCGCGTTCCCCCACGGCGTACAGCGTCAGCTTGATGGCCGCATTGGCCATGCTGGGGACGGTGGCCCCGGCCCCGGTCTTCTGGACCGTCACCACGATCCGGTGGAGTTCAAAGTCGTAGTTGTCCACGTACACGGAGAACCGGCGCGGGGAGGCCTTCACCTGATAGGCGGCGGCCAGATTGCCCGTCCAGTCCACGGTGATCTGCTGGCGGATGGTGTACGGCTTGTCGTAATAAGAGTAGGTGCTCTCCGGCGTCCGGTAGCCGTAGAACCGCCGGACTCCCTGAAAGACCAGTTGGGAGTAGTAATTCGGATTGCTGCCTCCCACCGCATACGTCCAGGCGGCTTTGGTGACGGCCTGGAGATCGAAGCTGATCTGGCCCGCCTGCGGGTACAGAATCTCCGGCGCGAGGGCATAGTCCCGCGCCAGAGCGGAGAAGTTGGACTGCCGGTAGTTGCCCCGTGGGTCCTTCATCCGCATCCGCTCCGCCACCAGATTGCGCCCGGCCACCCGGCGCAGAATGAAGTCACTGTCCCCAATGATGGGGACCGATAGCTCGTTGTAGTCCGCTCCCGTGGTCAGGGCGTCCGCGTCGAACACGTACAGGAACGGCAAATCATAGTAGACATTCTCGTTCTCCGGCATGGTTTCCTTTTCTCCCTTCCTCCCGGTCGTCTTCCTCCTGGAGTCCGGAACTAGGCTACCATCCGGTATCGCTTGGCACCCCGGAAGGTAATCTCCACGGTGTTGGGCGCGGCGCTCACGTCCTGAATGTCGATGCCGATTCTGCCGCCTGCCGGAATGACAATCTCCGGGAAAACGGGGAACACGATAGCCAGCGTCCCCAGGAAGAAATTGGGACTCGCCAGCATCGCGTTGCTCAGGTAGTAGCCCTGGGCATCGCTGAACCGGATACTGAAGGCCCCGGTGTTGCTGGTCACCATGAGAGCCCGCCAGATAAAGTCCGCGTCCGTGGTGGTGTTCAACGCCTGATCCCGGAGGAACTGGCTGGCGGTCAAGGCCTGGGAGTAGACGTAGCTGAAATCCACGTCGATAAACCCAGTCGGAGCGCCGTCTCCGGCCAGACCGTTGTAGGCCGGGGGCGCGTAGTTGTTCAATCGGGTATTCACTGTTTCTGCCTCCCTTATCCGTCTTCACTCATCCGTCTTCCATCCGTCTTCGTTCTCCCCCTGCCGGTCGCGCCTCGAATTAAGCGGCTTAATTGAGGGGAGGGCGGCGAGGCTTCCGCCCTCCCTTCCAGGCCCGCCCCATCCCGCCGAAGTGTAGGAGGGACGGGTCCACCCGCCAGGAGGCCCAGGAGGATGGAAACCCCCCGGCGGGCGGAAACTTGGCAGCCAGGAGGGCCGCCCAGCATCCGGATGGATTACTGGACGCCTCTGGCGTAGAAGCCGTCAAGCAACAGGGTCAGGTTGAGGCCGGTGCCCCCGGAGCCCGCCGCCGTGGTGGTGAAGGTGGTGCCCTGCAACTGGGCGAAGAAGGTCATCTGGTTTTCGATGACGATGGGGATGGCCAGTTTGTGCATGGCTTCCCGGTGCGGGATGCCGTTCACATAGATGGCGGCGTCCGTCTTGGTGGTGAAGGCGCTGATGCCGCCCCCGGCGTTGAAGTGCCAGAGCGGTGCCCGCTGGTAGACCTTCTGGCCCAGGTAGAACTCCAGGCAGAAGTTGTTCAGCAGGGTGATGAGATCGGCCAGCAGGATGTTTTCCGCCCACCGGAGCCGGAACCCGAAGATAGAGAAGGCTTCCGGTGCGGCAAGCCGCTGGCTCTGGCTCATGTTGGTATCGGCCACGGTCTTGTTCGACGCGGGACCGACATTGGTGAAGAAGGTGGTGTTGATGTTGGTTACCGCCGTAGCCACGGCCACCGTCACCTTGTCATACAGCGGGGTGTGCTGTACGTCCATGCGATTCTGGACGTACACTTCGCTGTTAAAGGCTTCCACAATCATTTGCTGTTGGGGAGTCATGTTGTTTGTCCTCAAGTGTTGAGATTTTGGTCATTGTTGCCGGTTACAGACCGGCGGGGGAGCGCCCGAAGGAGCCCCCCTACCGGCCTGGGGTCAGGGAGACGGAAGACTAGAACGCGGTGCCAAAAGCCCGGCTCAGGCCGTTCATGGTCAGGCGGGCGTTGGTCGGGACCGCCGGGGCCGATGGAACCCGCAGGGGGTTCTGAGGGACCACGAAGGAGCCCGGCATCAGTTCGCCCATGCCGGACAGGGCCAGGGGGACTCCCCCGATGGCGAAGCCGGGAGCGATCATGTTGAGCGCCACGGAGCCGGTCTGCATGAGGCCGCCGAAAAGAACGGCGGAGCCCACTTCGGCCCCGATGAACTTCTCAGCCGCCCAGCCCGCGATGAACGCGGAAGCGGCGGTGGTGATGAGGCCCCCGAAGTTCCCCAGCATCCCGGTGATGCCACCGGGCAGCATACGGGGGATGAACTTGGCGGCGGCCACGCCCACCAGACCTCCGGCGACCAGCTTCATGCCGGACCCGCTAAAGGCGCGGGCACCGAACAAGGCCGGATTCCGGCGGCGGCCCCGGCGGGAAACAGCCCGGCGGCGCGGATTGCTCCGGCGACGGTAAACCCGGCGGCGGCGGGGGTTGGCGACGGCCACTACCCGGCGTGTCCGGCGGGTGCGGCGTTTGGTGGTGGTGGATTTGCGGCGGCGACGTGCCATCTTGTTTTTTCTCCTTCGATGCGGATTGAGGGCTCCCAGTGTCACCACCAGGGCCGGGTTTTTCCGGGTCGTCCGGCGGCGGGCGGTCTTGCGGCGGCGGGGATTGGCTACCCTCTTCCGGCGCTTGAGTGAGGCCCGCTGGGCCTTGGTCCCGAAGAATTTGATCTGTTTCGCGGTCAGGCGGCGGCGGCCATTCCGTCTCCGGCCCTTGGCGTTCTTGCGGCGCTTGAACGGGTTGGCCAAGCGCCGGACTTTTTTGACAGTTGCCATTGGGTCTTGTCTCCCTTTCCTGTTTGGAATCGGTTAAGGGCCTTGCCTCCCTTACGCCCCAAGTGTGTGCGGACGCCGGGCCTGGACCATGAGCAGCGGCAGGGAGCCGTTGCTGGAAGTACCGGCGCTGATCTTGGCCAGAATGATCTGGGAGGCGTCCACGGTGGACACGATCCAGTTTCCGGCGGCAAAGGCGGCCAGCATGGGCCGGAGCGAGACTTCAGCCGGAGCCGCGCCGAAGCCGTGGGTGAACGTGATGCCCAGATCACCGTCGGCGGTAGCTTGGATGCTCCAGGTTTTGAAGTCCACCCCGGCGAAGACGGCGGTATTAGTAACAGCCATTTGTTTTTCTCCTTATGCGGTGGTGTCCTGCTCCGCCATTACGGGTTGCTCCGTCTGGGTCAGAGACAGTGGGATCATGCCCAGGGATTCTTTCGTCTCCACGGGCAAGGTGCGGGAGGACTCCGGGTGCTCCGCGTATAGCATCGGATTGGCTACCCCTTCGTCCTCGTTTTCTATCGGCTTGTTCAGGAAGTTGGGCACTCGCGCATGGGGCGGAACGTGACGCCAGAACCGATATCCCAGTTGGGTCAGAACGTCCGCCACCGTATGCCGGTTCCACTGGTACTCCAGGTACAAGGCCGGTCGGTGTTTGTTAATAATTTGCTGGGCTCCCAGTAGGACATCGCCCTCCATGCCCTCCACGTCGATCAGCATGAAGTGGCAGACGGGCAGGCCCAAATCGTCCAGGTGGACCAGCGGCGTGACATCGCCCCCTTCACTCATGGGGTCCAGGGAGAGTCCGCCGGTATTGCTGCGCTGGTACGGGTTAATCATCGGCACCCGGATCATTCCGGCCTTGCGCCCCGCCGCCGCCCGGATGGTGTCCACATGGACCAGGGAATTGAGGGCCACGTTGCCGCAAAGGGTCTGATAGATAATCCGCTGGGGCTCCAGGGCCACCACGGTCCCGTCGCAGGCCAATTCCGCCAGGGCCAGGGTGTGGCAGCCGATGTTGGCTCCCACGTTCACCACCAGATCGGCGGGCTGCACAATGGCCCGGAACACGTCCACTTCCCCCTCGCAGTATTCCCCGTAGCGGGAGATACAATTGTGCATGAAGATGTCGTTGGTGCTGACCATGATCTCGTGCCGGTAGCCGTGGGAAAACGGGTACACTTCGTTGAAAAGCGTCTGCCGGTTGAACTTGAGCGGTGCCGTCGATGTCATCGTGATCCTCCTGTAGATCCGACAAGGTTTTCAGATTCCCTTTGAGCCGGGAGTCCTACCAGCCGGTATTCGAGAGCCGAAGCCGCCTGTCCCATGACAGAGCCCCAGTCCCCCGGTGACAACTGCTTGAAGTGCCTCACATGGTCCCCGTACAAGTCTTCGGCGTACTTCCACCGCCACTCCTGACAGTGGCTATGGAGGAACCATGTTTCGCAGCCAATCGCGGCCCCCAGGTGGCCCTGCCCGGTGTCCACGGAAAGGAGCAGGTCCACGTCCTGGAGCCAGTAGGCCGTATCGTGCATATCGCCCAGCAGGCCGTCCATGCCCCAGCAGTCCAGCAGGGGAATATCCTGCCGGTCCCACCCGGCCAGTGGATTATGGGCCATGCCGCCGGGGTAGGCCTGGAAGCTGACCCACTCAATGGGCAACTCCCTGGTCTTCTGGGCCAGCTTGTAGAACTCTTCCAGCCGGACGCTTCTGGCCCAGTCGTTCAGGTGCTTCGGATTGCCCTGCCAGCAGATGGCCACCCGCAGGATGCCGTCCTGGGGCGGCGGCACAGGCCGGGCGCTGATCTTGGGCGTGTAACGGGCGCTCAGGTAGGGGCCGCACATTCGCATCAGGGGGAACAGCCCCAGGCGATGCCGGGCCTTCCACAGGTCCATGACCGGCACCACGGTGTCATAGTCATCCTCCACCGGCTCCGGGTTCCGGTCCGTCACCACCCGGTCCACGCCGGGGGCGGAGGCCAGCAGCCGGGCCACCGGGCGGGAACAGGACAGGGTGATGCTCTCCGGGCGGTATTCGGCGCTCAACCACTGGGCCAGCCGGGCGCATTGGATCTGATCGCCCAGGCCTTGCTCCATGTGGACCAGGACCCGCTTACCCGTCAGGGCCTCCCGGCTCCCGTCCCACCGCTTGGTGGTCCGGAACAGGAAGGCGTCCCGCGTCTCATAGTGAGGGAATCTCCGGTCCAGGTCCTCGAAGAACCCGTCCCAGTCCCCCTGTAAGGCCCGGTTGGACGCCCGCGAGAGGTAGGCCAGAGTCTTTTCGTCCCCGTCCGGCATCAGTTCCAGCGCCCGGTCCAGGCATTGGATTACCTCTCCAATGCGCCCCAGCCAGAGCAGGCAGACGGACAGGTTGATCCGGTGCCGCGCCCGGTCCAGGGGGCTGGCGTCCACGTCCAGGAAGCAGACCCTCTCCGCATCCTCCAGGGCGTCTCCCAGGCGGTAGAGCCGCTGGCTGGCCAGGGAGCGGTTGAGGGACAGGGACAGGGGGATGTCCTCCCCTCGCCGCGTCAGGATTCCGGCGGCCCGGTCGCAGGCCTCGCGCATGGCGATAGCGGCGTCAGAGCCCGGCACCTGATCCAGGATGGCCGATAGTACCAGGAGGATATCCGGATTCTCCGGGTCCAGTTCCAGGGCGGCGGTGATGAGGGGCAAGACCGCCCCGAAGTCCCGCAGGGCTCCCGGAGCCACCGGCTGGCTCAAGGCCTGGGCGGCCAGCGTGGCCAGCGCCAAACCGGGCTCCGGCGGGCAGAATTTAGCCGCTAAATTCGAGGGGCGGAATGGTGAAGAGTTCTTCATGTTTAATTAACGATCCCCACGTCCTTCACTTTGTAGGCCCCGCCGGAGACGGCCAGGGACTTGTTCATCTGGTCGTAGATGAGAACGGGTTGGTCCCCGGACTCCTCCCCTAACTCGTGGTAATACTCCGTCAGCTTGAACTTGTGGAACTTCTTGGCCGTCCGGTAGGTGATCTCGTACAGGATGCCCAGCAGGATGGAGTCTTTGTCCGCCATGTCCCCCTGGAAGCCCATGGCCCCCAGGTCCAGGGATTGGTCCCCATCGACCAGATAGAGTTGGGTGCCGGATTCATTGGAGGACAGGATGGTGCCCGCGCCCTCGAAGGAAATAGTTACGTCCTTCTTGGTGACGGTGGCCACCTTGATCTCCACCAGATCCCCCAGGGCGGTCAGGTTGGAGTGGTAGTGCTCCTCATAGGGCACTTCCACGATCTCTTCAGAGGGCTTGCCGTGGAAGTCCTCGTACAGGGCGGCGGCGGTGTCTTCCGGATTGCCGCGCCTGCGGGCGTCCAGCCGCCGGTTGCGCTCCTCAAAGTCCACGATGTCCCCGGAGGGCACCATGCGGAAAGTGCCGTCCCCGATAGGATCGGCCCCATAGTCCCCCGGTGCGGATCTGTCGATGGCATCGGGCCGGACCAGTTTGCCCTGCTGGTGCATATCCAGCGTGTAGCCGCCCAGCACGTCCATGTACCGTTCCTTGGGCAGCTTGCCCCGCTTGGGGTTCCCCATTTTCTTCTCCACCCGCTTGCCAGCGGCGTATCCCTCGCGGAAGGCCTTCTCCAGTCTCCGTTTGGGGACGCGGGCTTCCTTTAGCTCCTGGGGGCTCAGATTGTTGTACCAGCGGTTGAAGCCGTACTGGACCACGCGGGCGTTGGCCACGCCGGACTCGTCATGAGCGCCGGAGGTCCGCCACCACTTCCCGGCGTCGAAAGCGGCGGAGTCCAGGTCCACGTTGCCGCCAGGATGGGGGAACCATGGCCCCTGGGGATTGCCTTTGCGTTCATGTAGGTCGATCAGATTGTGCCGCGCCATGCGTTGCTCCCAGGCAGCCATCTTGTGGTCATAGTCCGGCTCCAATTGAGACGGCGGCAGAGGCAGCTTGCGCCCGCCGGTTTCCGACAGAGCCAAATACCTGTAAGTGCGAAGCGATTCCGGATCTTTCGCAAAGTGGTTCAGGTAGACCTGGGCTTGATCCGGGTCCATGTCGGAATGGATAATCTGCCAGTAGCCCGTGATGCGCTTCAGACCCCACAGGGAGATACCCTTGCCCAGGGCCGGGTTCATGAAACGCACCCGGCCCAGCGGGTTGAAGCCCTTGAAGGTCTTATTGCGGAAGGCGTACTCCACCAGCGCCCGGACTTCCCGGCTGTCCTTCAGCAGGATCAGTTCCAGGTGGTCATCGAAAGCCGCGCCGGGCCGGTGCAGATCGGCCTGATAGGAGAACTCGCGGCCTCGCGGGTGCATCTGGTCAATCGGGTGAACGTCCAGAATCAGACCGGGGGCCAGGGTCTTGTAGTGGCCTCTGAAGGGGCCGTGGGACCGTTCCAGCATCCGCATAAAGGCGCTGGCCCCGGAGCCCTGGGCCGGGTTGCGCTCCGTATCGTGCCACTCCTCCACGGCCTCCCAGGCCAGATCCGGGTCCATTTCCCCATGACTGTCCGGCTGCCAGCCCTCCAGGCTCCCGTAGTGCAGGGCGTAGTGGTACACGTCCTGGATCTGCCGCGTCCGCTCCGGGTCCATGCCGGTGAAGGAGCCGCCGCCCGTGGGATAGTCCGGTGCCGGAAGGACCACGGTGGGACCTTGCTGCCGCTGGTTCTGGTCTTTGACCTTGATGGTGACGGGGCCGTACTCATCGCCCGCGATGGTGATAGAGCGCCCGTTCTCCCGCATGACATCGTAGAAGTGCCCGTCCCGCTTCATGGACTTGAGGATGGCCCCCACCCAATCGGCGGCCTTGCGGTCCTCGAAGTCCCCCTCCGGATTGGACTCGCGGGTTTCCAGGGCGTCCTTCTCCAGACGCTCCCTGGTAATCTCCACCTTGCCCTCCGGCGTTACTGCGTAGATGGTGGCCCCCAGTCCACGGGCGATCAGACTTTCCGCCCTCCGGAGAGCCCCCCATACCTCACGCTGCGGGAAGTAGGAATCGAAAGAACCGTCCCCTTTGTGAATGGTGTATCTGGGCGTGGCATAGTCGGAGGCTTTCCAGTCCTCCGGGTTCCTCTGGCTGGCCAGTTTCTTCTCCCGGCTGGGCCTGCCGGATTTGCCGTCGTAGTAGCCATTCAGGAAAAGGCTTTTGAGATTCCGTTCCAGTGGATCGCTCACGGAGCGGTAGTAGTCCCGGATCTTGCCCAGGTTGAACGCAAACTCCGCTTCCACGTTGCGGTCATTGTAGTCCATCTGGCGGTCATTCCTGCCATGCCCGAATCCCAGGGAGTAGAACAAACGCCGCATTTCCGCGTCATCGTAGTTCACGGGGTTGCGGACGCCAAAGGCCGGATGCCCCGGCGCGTCCAGTTGGTCTTCGCTCACCCAGCCGTACAGCATCAGGCCGCTGCTGTTCACTTCCACCAGATACCGGGCGTCGATCCGGCCCCGCCGGTCCTTCATCTCCCGGACTTCCAGGATGGTGGCGGGCGTGTCGGACACGGGCACCACGTCCCCCGTCAGGTCCCGGCGGGCGAACAGATGGGCGTAGACGCCGGGGACCGTCTCACCCACTTTGAACTTGGCGCGTGGGTTCCTCGCGCCCCGCTTGTGGTGGCGCAAGGCCGGGGCCATGATCTCAATGTGGGAGTCCGGGTACTTCTTCCGGGCCATGCCTAGGGCGCTCTCCGGGCTCATGTTCATGTCGGACAGCCGGGCCTGGAGCGGCTGCTGCCTGCCCAGGTCCGCCAGATCCACGTACCGGCCTTCCGATATCTCCACGGTGCGCGGGTCGTTCTCAAACGCCACATAGTAAACGCCATTGGAGTCCCAGGTCAGACGGCCAGGGTAACCCCGCATGATCGGGGTCACTTCGGACCCGTACTTGCCCAGGATTTCCGCGATGGCCTGCTCTCTTGTGAGATTCATTTCAGTACCTCAGTACCCCTTGCGCCCCCGGTTGCCGTAGGGCTCTCCGCCCCATTCGCCGGACGTGGGGACATCCATGCCCACGTCCTCACTCATGCCAGTGGCGTCCTGCCGTCTGCCGGTGGGGGAATACTTCCTGAGCCAGTCCGGCGTCCCCTGGGCGGAGAAGATTCCGTTTTCCCCCAGGTAGATGTTGCCGCCGCGTGGTTTGCTAATCCAGACGGCGGACCCGTGGGTGGCAATCAGGGTGCCGTCCGGCATCCGCTTCTCCCCCTGCCCGCCCAGGGCTTCCTTGGCCTGCTGGTAACGCTGAATCCCCAGGGCGCGGGTGTTGGGATTGCCCACCCTGCCATGCCCGCCCGTGCCGGGGGTCACGGTCCTGGTCTGCCGGTAATGCTTCTGGGCCGCTTTAGCCGCTTTACCGGCGGTGGTGTGCAGGCCCAGGTCTTGCCAGAGTCCGGCGCTCAACGGGTGCCCGGCCACCTTGAGCGAGTAGCCCCGGAACCGCCCGGCGCTGGTGGCCACCGGGTCAATGGTGTACTGCATGGTGCCGCCCTGGAGCCTGCCGCCGGGCAGGTGGGCGTCATAACTGTTCTCATGGCCGCGTGGGGCCGAAGTGCCGCTCCCATACAGATTCCAGGAGTCCAGGCTGCCAAGGCCGCGCTCCAGTTCCTCCGGAGTGCCATGGGGGTTCCGCACCAAGTCCTCCCGCTCCAGGCGGGCTTCCAGTTCCCCATCCTCGTACCAGAGCACCATCTCCTGGGCCATCATGTTGCGGGTAGTAGTGTTGATCTCCTGGTAGCCGCCCACTTCCTTCTCGTAGGCCTTGGCCGCCGCGTCCGCGATGGGACGGAAACCCTTGACGGCCTTCATGTGGTCGTACTTGCCCTTGGCCTGGAACTTGTCATAGTTGGCGGCCAGAGCGGCCACCTGACGGCGCAGGCGCTTGGCTTCGGCGTTGGGTCCGTCGAACAGGAAGGAGAGCAGTTCCAGCATCATGGGGCGATCCGGGCCGCCCGTGGTGGTGAGGGGATTGCCTCTCTGTTCCGGAAACGGCGGCACCACTATGGGCCGTGACCGCCAGAACAGTTTCAGTCCAGGCGACTGGTCTTGCAGGTGCCTTACAAACTCATCGGCCTTTTCCTTGTTTGGGAATTGCCGTCCGAATGTATCCCCGGTTTTGTAGTTGTAAATCTCCCAGCCGCTATGGGGATTCCGCGCCCATGATCCCTGTCCCCCGCCACTCTGCTTCCGGAACTCGTATTCTCCTTGGTACAGTCCGATCTGAATGGCGTAGCTCTCCGCCTCCTCCTGGGTGTCGAACACCCCGCCGTAGTGCCGGTGGTCCTTCAGGGAGTACAGGCGGAAGCCGGGGCCGAAGGAAGTATGGTGCTGGGGATTCCCTGGGTTCTGTTCCCTCCCCCCGCTCCCGTAAATCTCCCCATCGTCCCCCACGTACAGGTCAAACTTCCCGTAACTATCCGCTCCCTTGTCCAACTGATCGGCCCACGGCTCCGGCCAGTCCCCGTCCCAGAACCCGGCCCCGTGACCTTTGCGGGTGAGCCAGAAGTCATGTCCGGCCTTTTCGTCCCCCAGCCCGCCTTCCCGGATGGCCTCTTCATACTTGGCCTGGAAGCTGGCGCAGTCCCGTTCCATGCGGGCCAGCGTCTCTTCCGCGATGTCGGACTTGCCGTAGTTCTTATCCATGGGTTCGTCATTGTCATCCAAGGAGGACCAGAGCGCCGCTTCGATATAAGCCTGTGTGAAAGTGTCCATGTCCGTTTCCTCTTAAGCCGCTAAATTCCGGCGGCCTCCAGAATCACCTTGGCCCGCTTGGCAGTCGGGCTATCGGGGCCGCTCAGGTTCCGGCCCGGCACGGGATCGGAGCCCAGGACCCAGGCGGCCCCGTCATACTCCAGGCCTTGGGCCGTCTGTTGCAGGCCGTTCAGGCCCTTGTATTGGACGGCCTCCGCCAAGTGGACGGTACGCCTGCCGCGCCCTGGGTCCAGGCCGTAGATGGCCTCCGCGATCCGGAGGGAGTCCGCCGCTTCCTGATCGTTGAGCCAGTTCCGGCGGAGGGCTATTTCCAGGGTCCGCTGGCCCGCGTCCCCGTACAGGCGGCCCGCTTCGAGAATGAGCCGGTCCCGTTCCTCGCGCTGGGAGATAGCGGCCTGGGCCGCTTCCAGTTCGCCGGGCTCCCATTCCTTGCGGGGATTCTGGACCATCTTGCGCCGGTCCTGTTCATCCAGCAAATCGAAACCCAGCCTCTCCGACAAACCCTTATACTCATCCCGGAACTGCCTCGCGTACCAGGAGTCCAGTTTGCCGTCCAGGAACTTAGCGGCTAAATTCACGTAGTCAGCATTTGCATCCGTGGAGAGAACATAATTCGGGTGGGTTTTGTACATTCCATACCCGCTCCCCTTGTTGTACTCCAGGTGGACGTTGAATCTGGCCTGGGACAGAAGGGCGGCCACATTCCGCGCTCCTCCCTGGAATTTGTTACCGGCCACGGTGAAGTGGTGCCGGTAAACATGGATGTTAGGGTCCAGGGTTTTACTTATTGGGTTCTTCAGCCTGTGAGCCAGGGCGCTCCCAGCCAGGGCCACTTCATCGGCCAGACCCGGACCCGGCAACAGGAGGGCGGCCCATTCCGGGGTAGGGTTCTCCATCCTCTCCAAGTCCGGATAATCGGCCAGAACTTCCGGCGGTATTGGCTTCCCTTCTCTCAGGGCCTTCCGGATCGCGGCACGGTGAGCCACTTCGAGATTGAGGGTATGTTCTCCCGGTCCACTTCCACCGGGCAGATTCACGTCCCATCCACCACTCTGTATCTCGTCTCTCGTCATTTGCCAGACAGGTCTGCTGGGGTTCTCCATCCGCGTCAGTTCCCGGTAGAAGGTGCGGCAGGCGGCCCCCAGGCCCTTCCCTCCGCTGGCCGCCTCCCTCACTTCCCCGGTCTGCAAGTCACACTGGGACGGGGCCGCATGGGCCTTGAGGAACATCCGGGCGTCCACCAGCCACTCCAGGGGGATGATTCCAAATCTCCGGTTGTACTCGAACACGGCCCAGTCCACGCCCGTCTCCTGTTCCGTGTGCTCCCGCTTGTCATGGGCCTCCAGGAGACTGGCCACGGGCAGAGGGTAATAGATGCGGTACGGCCCGCTTTGCTTGTGCTTGGCCACGTCCTTCACGGTGCCGAACATAGCCTCACTGAAGGCCGGGTTGGAATGGGCACGGGCAGCCCTGCGCCCCGCCTGGGCCATCTTCTGGAATCCGGCGGCCCCATACTTGCGGCGTCCGATCCAGGCGGCCAGGGCGCGGGGGGATTCCGCTCCCCGCTTTTCCAGTTGGTGAGTCAGCTTCTCGAAGCGGCTCTGGGGATTGGACTGCCGGTACAGGTCTTCCAATTCCTCAGCCGTTTCGATGTTGGGCTCCCCGGCCAAGGCGGGCTTGGACCACACCATGTAATTCAACTGCTGGGTGTTGTACTTCTGCTGCAAAACCTGGGCTATCGTGCCGCGCCGCGCCCGGTACTGGGGAAAGCCGGGCACCACGATCACTTCGTTCATGTAGATGTCCAGGGGCTTGCCCATGGGAAGGTGCGGAGGCCGTCCGGGATTCTGCTCCCCCGCCTCATCCAACCGCCGGTACAGGGTGGTCTTATCCTTGGCGCTATACTCCGCCTCATTCTCCGCCGTGTCCTCCTGGACATTGGCCAGATTGCGGTCGGCAAAATACTTCCAGCCAAACGAAGTCCGAATCCGCCGGACGAAGTAGCCCTTGTAATCCGGCGTGGTCTTGGGAGCCCTGGGCTTCGGTGGGGCCGGGGCTTCCACTTCCTCAATCGTCTGGAATCTCTGCTCCCCGCCCACCGGGGGCAACTCAATCTCCCTGCCGCCCAGGAACGGAACCGTGATGAGGATGACGGACCCCACATGGCTGCCATAGGCGCGGTCCCATTCATAGTCCTCATCCTGCCGGGTCAGGGGAACGCCCTGCACCCGCCGCCCGTCCTGGTCGATATGGGCGTAGTAGACCATGCCCTCGTACAGGTACAGGAGGCCGGGCACGGACAGATGGTTGTTGAGAACTGTCCCTTTGCGCCGGGGGGCCGGGTTCACCCGTCTGCCCTCTCCCTCCGCCGCCCGGATTCTCTCCTCCCCTCTAGGCACCCAGACTTCATACTTGCTACTTACTCCGTGCCGCCGGATCTGGACGCCCGCCACGCCCTTCTCAATCAACTGCGCCTTCTTGTGGCTGGCCTCCGCCAAAGGGAACACCCCCACCCGGCGGAGCCCCAGGTCCACGTCCGGATAGTAGTGGGGATTCTTCACCCTCAGAGCGATATCGGCCTGCCGCTCCGCTTCCGCGATCTGGGCGCGGGTGGCCGGTCCCAGCTTGTGGGTCAGGGACTCTATCACCTGCTTCCGCACCCGTCCCCACTCTTCTACTTCGGCGGGGGCCATCTTCTGGAATTTGGACAGCACCACTTCCCGCCGGGCTGACGGAGCCTTGTCCACCTTCCAGGACGATTTGCGGGTTTTGCGGATCTGTCTGCCTGCCATGGTGAATTTAGCCGCTAAATTCTGGGGGGCGGCCCCCTAGCTCAGTTCTCCCGCCGCCGCCTTGGCGGCCCGCCGGATTCTCCCTCCCACTCTGGGATACTTGGACTTAACCCGCTCCACGGCCTTGCGGTAGTCCTGTTTGGCCTGGGTCATGCCCGCTTGGTAGGCGGACTTCCCCGGTCGCATCATGAGCAGCAGGAACAGCACCCCGCCGCCCACCACGGCCCATTCGGTCCAGTTCCACTCCACCGGGTTGTAGGAGTCAAAGAAGCCCAGGGAGCCCATTCCGGCGGCCCTTTCGGCCTCGCAACTCATACAGCCGATGCCGGTGGTGGCGTTGACGCCCAGGGCCGTGGTCCGGACGATGGGGTTCTGGGGCACCACAAAGGACGCGGGCAGCAACTCCCCCATGCGAGGGGCGTACATGGTCTGCTGGGGGACAATCGGATTCTGGGGCACCGTCCACCAGCCGGGCAGCATGATCCCCAGCCCCGGCGCGGGGTGGAACGGAATGATGTTATTGGACATGGTGAATCTGTTCTCCTATCTCTTCAGGACGGCCAGTAACAGCACCGCCCCCGCTCCGATGGCCAGCCAGGGGCCGTACTTGCCGATCCCCACCCCGGCCTGATACAAACCGCTCTGCACCTGGGCGGGACCGCCCGCCGCCTCCAGGTCCGTCATGTGCTGGCCCACCGCCGCCTGCCAGTCGGTCCAGGACTGCCCCACGGCCTGCTCTGGCGTCCAGGCTCCGGCCTGGGTCATCTGCTCCTCCGTCTGGGGCGCGGGGAGGTAGGGTACGGGAGCCTGACATCCGATCCCGAACCACGTACAGGTCCAGGGAATGGAGCCGGTATAGCGCGGGTCCGTCTCCTGGACCGTGGTGCATGACATTCCGGCGCAGTATGTTGCGCCCCTGGTGGGGGTGCCGGAAGTCTCGCCCAGTGCCAGCATCATGGAGTTAGTAATCCTCCCGGTCCCGGTCTTGCCGGACCCGCGCCGTCCGCCGCTTGGGCTTGGGCGGAGCGATACCCAGGTTCCGCAGGGTCTTGGCGCAGTTCAGCTTCCGGAGATTCTGGTGGATGGCCGTGTCGATGACGCCCTGGAATTGCTGATACCAGAGATTCAGCACCGGGTCATTGGACTTCTGCACGGCCATGCGGAGGGCGCGGGCCGCCAGCACGTCGATACGCCCCGTGGGGTCTACCGCCGGGGAGTGCAGATCGGGAATCAGTTGGGCCGTGGCCTTGCGGATGCCGTTCACTACCGGCATCGCGTTGGTGTTGCCGTTGGTGTTGCCGCCCATGTCTACCTCCAACCAATCCATGTGATCCGCGAAACTCATAACTTACTTCCGCATCAGAAGGAGAAGTCCCAACACGCCCAGTCCCCCCAGGATCAGGTACATATTGGGAATCCCCGCGACCAGGGAGCCGGAGCCCGGCTGGGCCTTGGCTCCCTCGTACATCTCCACCATGGACTGGTAATCACTCCAGGCCACGGCGTTGGGGTCCGCTACCGCCGTCCGGGTCATGCCCTGGGAGCCCGTGGGGTCCACCGCCACCACTCCGCCGTAGTTGCCGAACTGGATTGTGGATTCCACCCCCAGCCCGGCCATGGCGGTGCAGCCACAACCGGCTTCCGGCATCAGGAGCAGGGACATGACTTACTTGGCCCCCTTACCCTTCCTACCGCCCACAATGGCGGCGGCGATGACGGCCAGCCAGAACCATGCCCCCTTGCCACACGGGGCGGGGACCGTCCCCCCGCAGGACCGGCGGGGACTCCATCCCATGCAAAGCGCCATAGTCATGCCTCCTTACTGGACAAGTCCCGTCCACCGTCTGCCGGGGGCGGGGTACGTACCGTAGGCGGAGCCGGAGCCCCAGCCCATGCCGGACAGACCGGCGGAGCGCAGCTTCGCCCAGTATTCGGACGCGGTAATCTTAGCGTCCGGGTCCGGCAGATTCACCGGGCTCATCGTGTTCTGATCGAAGGGCTGGCCCAGGACCGTGGTGAAGTATGCCGCCCTGTACCAGTTCCACTCATGCGAGTTCAAACGGAAGGAGCCGGTGAGCCCGGCCTTGCTGGCGTCAGAGGCCGCCTGCATCCGCAGGTCATCGCTGGGCTCCGCCGCAACGATCTGGGCCACCGGCTGGGTCTGGGTTTGGGCCTGGGTCTGGGTGGCCGTGGTGCCCGTCGTTACGCCCGTGGTCGCGCCCGCGCCCGTCTGGGGTTGGGCCAGCAGACCGCCGAACATTCCGGAATCGGCCAGCCACTTATACACCAAGTAGGCCCCGGCGGCGATGAGCGCCCATTTAATCAAGTCCTTCTGTTCCATGTCGTTTCTCCCTCACTTACCGCCGGGCCGCTCTCCGGCGCTGATATCTCTTGACGGCTTCCGTGCTCAAGTAATAGACCCCGGCCACGGCGGCCAGGGCCAGGATCGGGTTGTCATCGGCCCACGCCCCGGCGGTGCAGAACCAGGACTGGACCACGGAGCCCATGGTCTGCTCCAGGGGGGAAGCGGCGCTCACCACGGTGGTATCGGTGACCGGCATCCACGGTCCCACGTACTTCTGGGACTCCTTGCCCATGCGGCAGGCCCACAACTCCGGGACCGGCGCGATAGCTATGCTGGGCGTCACCAGGGCCAAGTCCGTCACGGTGAGGGGCGTGGGGGGCGGAGTAATGATGCTGGGCGGCGGCGTGTTGACGTTGGTGGGGGCCAGATTGAACTGCTGGCACTCCGGCTCCCGGCCACTCTTCACGCCCACGTAACCGGCATTGGCGCAGTCGTACAGCTTGGAGACGCCCGCCTGCCCCTGGGTGACGGCCCCGCATTGGATCGCCAGACATTCATCGTAGAGAGTCATCATAGGGGGTGCCTCACTTCTTACCCATCACCAGGAACAAAGCCAGTCCGCCCGCCACTAACAGGAGAGGCGCGGGGATGCCACCCAAACTGAAACCGGGCGCAGCCGTGACAACGGGGGCTGGGGATGCGGCGGCCACCGGCTGGGAGGTAGTGACAATGGGGGCCGGTGTGGACGTGGTGGCTACCGGGGCCGTGGTTACTACCGGCTCCGGCGCGGCCCGCCACTCTACGCCCGCCTGATTCAGGATGTCCTGGGCGGGGATGTTCCCGGCCTGGGCGGCGGCAATCAACTGGTATCGCTGCGGGGGCTGTCTGTACCACTCCATTAGCTGCATGGCCGCCTGGGAGGCCGCGATGCCCTGGGCCAGGGCCATCCCGATGGCATCATGGGCATTGGAGGCGGCCAGGGAGAACTGGAAGGCCTCCGCGAATTTCTGGGTGGCCGCCTGCCGGATATCGTCCGGGAGATTCAGCGGCACGGGGTCCTCCCCCAGTCCCCGCAGTCCGCCGTTGAGTGTGAAAAGGGCCATGGCGGTTTTCCTTACTTCCTCATGTAGAGCATGACCGCCACTCCGGCGGCGATCAGCAACAGGGTTTTCTGGTCCAGGCCGAAGAGTCCGCCCTCCGTCGTGGCTTCCTCCGGGGCGGCTCCGGCGCTGGCGATCTGCTGGGCCGTGGTGCCGGTGCCGGATGAAGTGGCGGCCACTACTCCGGCCTGGACCGTCTGGGCCTGCTGGGTCTGGGGAGCCGGATTGGTGCTGGTGCTGGCCGCTTGGGCCTGGGTCTGTATTATGGGAGCCGTCACCTGGGGTTGCGCCGTGGCCCCCGCCGCGATGTTGACGGGATTGGTCAGGGTCGCCCCGCCGCTGTACTGGAAGTTTCCTTCCGAATCGTAGCCGGTGAAGTAACTGCCCTGCCGGTTCTGCTCCTCTGCCGCCACCAGAGTGCCGCCGTTGGGCAAGGCAATCAGGTCCGCCGAATAGCCGCCGCCGCCGCTGGGCGTGGTACAGGTCCTCTCATAGTGAGTGCCGAAGTAATCGTTGAATTCCGTCTCCGTACAGTCAATATCGAGTCCCGCCGCCGCCGCCGCCGCTTCCGCCTGGGCCAGCAGATCCGGACGGCTCTGGCTCCGTTGCGCCCCCAGATCGTAACCAGCCGCCACCAGCCCCAGTCTCCCCAGACCGCTGGTAATCCGGGCCATCTGGAGTCCGGCCAGGGTGCGGGGCTGGAAGGCCTCCATGATCTTGCCGTAGAGAGGACTCTTTCCCCCCACGTAGTTGGCCGCTGCTCTCCGGCCAATCAGGCCAGTCCTTCCGTCCAGGTTCAAGCCCGGCAATCCGGGGGTCTGCACCATCATGATGGCTGCCCTCCTTGTCCGCTTTTCCGTTTGTTCTTCCACCACCAGTACCCGGCCCCCGCCGCCAGCGCCAGGAGCAAGTAGGGCGGCTCCTGTTGCTTGACCGGCTGGGGCGCTTGGAACTCGTAGCCGTAAACCGTCAACATTCCGAAGCTGGGCGCGGGAGCGGAACGCGGGATGTTCATATTCAGTTACCTCCCTTGGTCATGAAGTACAGGAGCCCCAGGGCCGCCACGCCCCCGCCGATCCAGAGCCAGTTGGGGACATTGGAATCCGATAGCGTAACCGGACCCTGGACCAAGGGCGATCCGCCGCCCAGAATGACCGGCGCGGTGCCCGTGGTGCCCTGCCGCCGGGAGCCCAGCAGTTGCAGGTATTCCGGGTGCTCATCCCACCAACCGGGATCGGTCACGCGGCACGTTGTCCCCGCGCCGATGCCTTGCTGCACGGCCCCCACCGGACAAGTCGGAGCGTCCGGCATGAGCCCGCCGGGGAAAACCCAGCCGCCCGCCTCCGCCCCAGATTGTATCGCTGGCAGAACACCCAATTGGAGCATCATGGCCGATATCTCCCCCCGCCGCCGCCGCTCACCAGCGCCATTAGAATCAGGCCCGCCCCCGCGATCAGGGGCAGGGGCAACCCGCCCAGTCCGAATTGAGCGGCTAAACTCGTATCCGGCACCCAGTTGCCGGAGGAGTCCTGGACCATGGGGATGAGATTGCCGCTGGCGTCCAGAAGGGGGTCCGGCTTGGGGTTGTCGGCGGCAATCGGATCGCGGTAGCCGGAAAACCAGTTGAAGCAGGCTCCGGAAGCGTCATGCCAGTTGCACTGGCCCGCCTGCCGCTCACTGATACAGCGTTGCCCGGCGCTCCCGCCCACGTTCTGGCAGCCGCGCTCCACGGCGGCCCACCCGGCATCGAAGTTCGCCAAGGCCTGGGCCTGGGAAGAGACGGTGCGGGGACCGGCCAGATAGGCGTCCACGTTCTGCCTCATGTAGGGCTCGATTTCATCCACCACCTTGCTGGCGGCTACCTTCTGCTGCCGGTTCTTAAACCAGCCCTGAAGTGCCAGGGTAATACCCAGGACGGCGGCCCCGATAATGGGGACGGCGATGGCGGCGGTGGACGCGGCGATGGTCCCGGCGGCGGCCATGGCTCCCACCACCGTGCTCCCGGCGGTGCCCATGATGGCCGGGGCCTGCATGACCAGATTGCCGGTGGTGTCCCCGCCCCGCATGACGGCCTGGGCGAGTTGGGACGCGGCGTTGACCGTGCCCCCCACGATGGCTCCGGTGTAGGGGGAGGTAGCGCCCAGCCCCTTCCGCAACCCGGCGAAAGACACGCCCCGCGCCTCACCGCGCCAAAGTTCCACGCCCGCTGAATCAGTCCGGGAGGGTGACGAGGGACGCGAGGAACGCGGCCTCCAGGACCGGCGCGGGGGGAGCCCTTGACCGGCGGCGTGTCTTTCGATGAGTTGGTAGGCCATGATGCGGAGAATGGGCTCCCTAGTAGAGCAGCACCTTGATGTCCCCGGAAGGGGTCCGCTTCACCTTGCTCCGGGTCCAGCGGCCCAGGGGAATGGGGTTCTTACTGCGCGAAACCTTCTTGGCCGTCTTGCGCCGCGCCACCTTGCCCACGGTCTTGCGGGCCTTCTTACGCGGGGCGGCCTTGCGGCGGGACTTGGCGGCCTTGGTCTTCCGCTTGGCCCCGGTCTTGGCCTTGGCCTTGGTCTTCCTCTTCTTGCGCTTCCGCCCCGTTTCGCTGTAGTCGTCCCCGGCGCGGTCGGGGTCGTAATCGCCGGACTTCCGGATGGGGTGGAATCCCGTGGCGTCATAGAAGCCCTGGGAAATGTTCTTTACTCTGAGTGCCATCGTGTTGGTGCTCCTTTTAGCGGCGGTTCATGACAAGCATGACGGCGACGAGGCCCGCGCCCAGCAACAGAATGGGCATCATGCTTCCGGACCCAATCCCGGCCTGGACGTTGAACGCCCCCGCCGCGAAGGGAATGTTACTGGCGTTGCCCTCCGGCTGCACGTACCGGATGGTGCCGCCCGGCCCCGTCTGGGTGTAGCTGCCACGCGGCTGATTCTGGTTCAGGAGGATCTGTTGCCCGGTCCTGCCCCAGTCGGTGACGGCCTGCTGCCACCACGTTGGACCGGAGCCGCCGGAGTTGGGAGCCGAAGAGGTCCCCGTCACGCGGTAGATCGGGGCGATGTCCAGGTCCGCCGGAGTCAGATCCACCAGGGCGCTGGCGTCCAATTCCGGCTGGTAATCATCCACGCCCAAACCAGCCAGCGCATGGGACGCGGCCAGCCGGGCCAGCAGTTCCTTGCCGGACTGTCCGCTGGGAACATTGGGAGGAACGGGGATCATGCTCATAACATCAGGGCTCCTATTGCGCCCAGAGCCAGGATCAGGACCAGGGGCGTCATGCCCCCGTCCAAAGGCCATTCCTGGACCCGGTGCGATGATTGGGTTTCCCAGCCCGGCCTGTCCCCGTGGGAAGTGTCCAGGGGAACGCGGCCACGGCCCGGCGGGTACGCGGCGATGTAGACGTGGGAGAAGTCCTCCTGACCCGGTACGGCGGCGACGGTGACGAAGGCCGATGGAATCCCCAGCGCCCGCAGCAGGGACGCGGCGTACATGGCGTAGTCATCGCAATCCCCGATCCGCTGGCAGAACGATCCCGGCGGGCAGAGCGTGGACATATCTCTGGGCCGGATCAGCGTTTCCACAATCGGATGCGGGGTGAGGGCCTGGAAGGGGAGGGCGGTGTCTTCGTCCCGGACGAACTGGAGACGCCGTTTGACAAACCAGAAGACGGCTTCCTCCGGAGGAACGGTGGGGGATTCGCTGACGGCCCGCCGGGCGTCCGCCTGGATCTCCGGGCTGCCCGCGTCCTGGACGGCATAGGAGCGCATCATGCCGATGACGGCGGCGGTCTGAGAGTCCCCGCCTGCGGGAACTTCATCCACCTGGAACTGGACAGTCTGGCCCAGCGCCGGGTGGTAGAGCATCGCCATATCCGTTGTCGCTCCCATTCCGTTCTCAGTTGCGCGTCATCAAGTCCTACCTCCACCGGAATTCCAGAGGGCTCCGTCCAACCCGCCGGGGTGCCTCTTCCCCGGCTGGCGGCCCCACGTTCCCCATCTGAGGAGGTACTGGGGAGCGGGGGGCCTCCATCCGGACCCCGCAAAGGTTCCGGATACCAGCCGATCCGCCCGCCCTGGGTTTCCCCTGGGTCTAGGTGGTGCCGGGAACGGATACCGCCGTCCACCAGCACGGGCATTGTGGCATGGGGACGGGGGCCGTAGGAATAGGAATAATAAGATAATGCACTTCCCTCCCCGGTGGATCAGGTTATAATCCGGTCAGTCCATAGCACGGCTGAAGGACTTGCAAAGTTCATAGCACAACAGTGCCCCGGAGTCCTCCGCCCGCGCTCCCGTTGGCCCACGAGACGCCCATCTGAGGAGGCTATATGCCGAAAAGACTGACCGAAGTAGACCCGGATCTGGACCCAGACGGCCCAGCCCCGGCCCAGAACGGCTCCCCCGGCGGCCCGGACGCCCCGGAGGGGGACCAAGACCCCCAAGACCAGCCTGGACGCACCCAGGAGCCCCAGGAAGGCCAGGAGCCCGCCTGGGAGCCCCCCGGCCCGGCCCTGAATCCGTTTGAGGAAGAGGCAGACCCGGACCTGGACCCGGACCTGGACCCGGACCTGGACCCGGAGCTGGAAGCGGACCTGG
>OFOG01000008.1_pt1 | contig 28563 bp, 47 predicted proteins | sample 1542341 | NCBI WGS metagenome assembly OFOG01 (sample SAMN04958513, study PRJEB24370) | sediment metagenome | isolation source: lake sediment | place: USA: Lake Hill lake, St. Paul Island, Alaska | collected 2013
GAGTTCAGACGTGTGCTCTTCCGATCTCTGCACCACGTCCGTCAGCGCGGGCAACTCAAACTTCATATTTGCTTCCGCCACAAACGTGACCCGCTCCCCGCCGTCCAGGTGCCCGGCCTTGACTACCTTCAGCCCCGCGTCATCGGCCAGCTTGACCACGGATTCCGCCAGTTGAATGTTGTGGACCGGATTGTACTTGGGACTGGCCACGCCCAACTCCGCCCCGTTGTCGCTCCGGCAGAGCATCTTGAACCGTTCACTCTTCCGCACTTCGGTCTTGCCGATGACGCCAATGGGCATCGGGACCGTCTTCCAGTTCAGGTCACTGTGATCCAGAATGGCCTGCACGTCGTTATTCAGGTGGGCCACGTTCCGGCCCAGGGTGTCGATTCTGTTTTCGTATGCCATGTGTTTTTCCTTCTTTCCTTTTCCGCCCGTCTTTTGGGGCACCCCCAGAATATCTCCATCCTTTACTACGAGTCAATACCAAATCGCAGCCAGTTGGGGAAAAGTTTAGCCGCTTAATTCCCCGGCGGCCCCCCGGCCCGCTGACAGTTCTGACAATTCCCGGCTGACAGTAGGCTGGAAGTGTCAGCCGAAGCCCCTAGAGGGTCCGGGGGCCTTAGACTTTCCCCTATGGATCGGACCTGAGAAATCCCCGCCCTGCGTCCGGCGGGGGCCGGGAGGCAGCCCAGGGAGTCCGGAAAACGGAGGCCGTGGCGGGCCTGCCAGGGGCCAAGGCCGGGGGAATCTAGGTACGGAGAAAAGGAGGCCGGGAAATGGGGGGATTGACCTTAGCCCAGGCCGGTGATAGGGTGGGGGCTCCGATCACACATAGACTTAAACTCCACTCTGAACTATGGCCCGCTCCTCCGGCAAAGGGACGGGCCGATTTTTTAAGCCCCTTCCCCGGTTCCCCAGGTGGTAGGATGGCTCCGTATGCCGCTTTATGCGCCAGACAGGGGAGGACCGGGGCCATGCCGAAGGGATACCACCGAATCACGGAAGGGGAACTGTCCAGGGCGATCTGCAAGAATCCGGAGTGCCGCCAGAGATTCACCCCGATCCAGCACCGGCAGAGGTACTGCAATCCACAGTGTAAGAACCGGCATTGTAACCGGATCACCATGGCCCGCCTGGAGGCCCGGATCGCGGACAGGATGGTGGACGCCATCAAAGCGTCTCTGACTCATCCCCCGCCGCCACCGTCTCCGCCGTCTCCGCCCTCCGCTTGATGGGCACCACGGCGGCCACCAGCAGGTTGTAGCCCGTCTCGCAGAGCCCCGTGGGATTCCGGCGGCATTGGGCGCAGATGTCCAGGTGATCGTGGAAGCGCCGGGCTCCATCGGCCCTTTGCGCGGCGGCCTTGCTGACCTGGAGCACCAGCAGGCGGGTTGAGTCCGGTTTGCCGCTCATTTGACGGTCCTCCACTGGACGATCCCGCCCCCCAGCGGATTGTAGAGCACCCCGGCGGAGCGGAGCGTGGATTCCGACACGTTCTCCGGGTTGGTCAGGTCCAACTTGACGGCGGGCAGGTAGGCTTCAGAGCGCCCCAGTACCTCCTCCTGTTTCGCCAGGACCTTGACCAGTTCCGGACTCTGCCAGATGGCGGGTTCAGCGGGGTCTGTCATCTCCGCCCCGATGACCATGGCGGAGTCCCGGATCTGGTCTACAAAGTGGAGGGCCGCCTCCAGGTGGGTGAACACCAGCCGGACGGCCTGCCCCGGCCCGGCGCTCAGGACCAGATGGTGTTCGCCGCTGGGCAGCCGGGCCGCGCTCCAGGCTACCGGGTTACGGACTCGTACTTCCATGTCAGGCCTCCTTGCCCTTCTTGGCCTTCTTGCCCTCCATGGGCTTCCGGGGCTTCTTGAAGTCCCCCCGATCCATCAGGTACTCCTGGACTTCGGACCAAGTACGATCCTCCGGGTCCTGGAACTTGACAATCTGGCGGAGGAAGGCCGCCAACTGGTCCAGTTCAGCCGCCGTCAGCCGGAGTGGCCAGTAGAACTTTATCCACTTCGCGGAGAACTGGAACAGCGGTCCTTGTCCCAGTTTCATCGTCCCCACGTCCCACCAGGGTCCGTCCCCCTTGCCGTCGTCACAGAGAGGGCCAATAAAGAGACGCCCCAGGGGGCATCTGTTGTCCAGGTGCTCTTGGATCGCCTCCTCTTGGCCATCAGAGAATACCGCCATCGCCACCCTCCTTGAGTACCCCGGCTCCAAGTACATGGACGCGCTCCGGGTACTGGCTTCCACAATGGGCTCCGCTTCCGGATTCCATCCGCCGCGACTGAATACCCCCCAGCCGGGTTTGCCGTCCCGGTAAGGCCGGTAGCGGTATTGCCGCGCCAGCGTCATGCCGCCCGCCTTATGCGCCGTCTGGAGGATGCAATCCCCCTGCGCCGGAATCTGGCTGGCGTCACTCACCAGCAGGATGCCGGAGGCCGTCTTCTTGGTCTTACTGGTCTTGGCCTTACTGGTCTTGGCCTTATTGGCCTTACTGGTCTTGGTCGTGGTTGTCATACCTGTTCTCCTGTGTGCATCCTGGTCCGGCCATAGAGGCAGCTACGGTAAGCGTCACTGTCTGGCATTGTCCAACCACTGGCCGGATTTGTGGGCCTTGTCCGCCGCCTCCCTGGTCGGGTAGTAATCCGTCTCGCGGCTGCATGGGCCGCAAGTGGAGCACCATGTCCCGATGTAATACCCGGCGGCGCTCTGGCACACCTGGAAGTCCAGATGCCGGTGGCACTCCGGGCAGTTGGGGGCGGCCCCGCTAAGAACGGTTTCCCTGGGCATCATTGGCCTTAGCTCCCCGATTCCTTGGGCGGACTGATGCGGAGCACCAGGAAGGGTTTGCCGGGCTTGGTACAGGCGTCGATAATCTCCGGCGTGACGCCATAGGTCAGCAGGGCGATCCTGTCGATGGTGGGGCGTTGGGACGTGTAATGGCTGACGCGGTTGCCGTCCCACTCGAAGGACCCGATATTGTTCTCAGCCAGGAGCACCTGTATCTCGTCGCTCAGGCTTTTGCGTTTCTCTTCATGGGCTTCGGCTTCGGCCTTCTCCCCCTGGTACAGGCCCATCAAGTGATGGAGCCGGAGGGAATCATCGTGGATCAGGGGGAGGGCGGCAAACGGGATGTAAATGACAGGGGGCTTATTGGGCATGACCCCATGGTAGCCGGTAGGTTACTGGGAGTCAAGAGGGGAAAGGAGTACCAAACCTTGGTACTGGGGCCGGGCCAGTGGGAATAGCCCGGCCCCGGTACACTTCTCCCTCTTTAGGTCCCTACGCAGGGGAGGGAAAGTCGAACAGAACCCCATCCCCGGCGTCCCAGCCGGTGGTGGGAATGATCCGCAGGGGGTTGGCCGCGTCCCTGGTGTAGTCGCCGGGCAGGGGGCCTTCCTTCTGCCGGATACCGTTGCGGTGGACCAGCAGGGTGCCGTTGCGGCTTGCCGCCGGGGCCGTCAGCCAGGAGTTGTCCGCCTGCCGGATGGCAGCTACGGAATAAACAGGCGGGACCAGGGAGGGCGGCACCACGGGAGCCGGGGCGCTGATGACCAGTTCCGCCGGGTTCACGGTACTGTCCACGGTTACGGTGAGATTGGCCCCGATGCGGGCCGTGACGAACCTGCCGCCGGTCACGCCGTACACCTTGAGCGTGGGCGGGGGCGCGGCATCGGCGGCCATGACCTGGATCTGGTCCGGCGTGATGCGGGTGCCGGGTTGCTGGGCCAAGAGGGCCTGGGCCTTGGCCAGCAGGAAGGCTCCCAGAGTTCCCAGGGCTCCCAGGAAGCCGTAACGGGTCAAGCGGGTGGCTTCCATACTCAGCCCTCCAGGAGTTTGGCGATAGCCGCGTCCAGGGCCTTCTGGGCCGCGCTGACGGCGGGCTGCTCCCGGAGCCAGTAGGCGGCTTCAATCTCCGTCATCCCCAGGAGTTCAGTCAGGAAATACCGGACCTTATCCCCGTTGGTGCTGGTCGGACTCGTCAGCATCCGGTATTCCCCGGCGGCGTTGCGCCACGTCCCTTTGACCAGCAGACCAATGGAGCCCCCGCTGGCGGCATCTTCGGGCGTGACATTCTCAGTCTGAGGACCCAGGCCACGGGCATAGCCCTCCACGGTAATGCCCAAGTTTGCGTAAGCAGCCAGCAGTTGCTTTAACTGGGCTGCGGTGACATCGTGAATTGATAGGTTACTCATGACCGGATCATATAGCAACCTTGGCCCGCCGTCAACTAGGGCCTGATCTGAAATCCGCCGAATCCGCCCGAAGCAATCCCACACCACTCCGTAGCGCCGGGCTCTGGAATACTGTAGCGCGATGACATCGTGAATTGATAGGCTACTCACCCAGCTTCTCCCTCCTCCGGCTCCGCTCCCGTTGCCGTTCCCGCTCCAGGTAATACTTTGTCCAGGACAACCGTTGTCCGGCGGTGGCCTTCCTGCCGGTCGCGCCCACCCAGGTGGCCACGATCCTCCAGGCCGCCCAACAGGTCCGCATGACTATGGCCTGCCCGCTCTTGCTCACCCAGTCCCGGTTACGCTCCACCTTCCAGCGTTCCCCGTGGCGCTTCCAGCAGAGGCCCAGGGTCCACCGATTAGGCCGGGTGATGAGCAGTACGCCGTCCTTAATCTTCCAGGTCATGCCGCTTTCACTCCCTTCCTTCTGCCGGTCCATCGCCCTATATCCTGCCTCCACTCGCCCAGGGGGCAGTCCTCCTTCAGAATGTCCATCCGCTGCCAGCGCGGGAGGCACAAGGAGGCCGCCTGCTCCGTGTCATAGGCCAGATCATTGGACCAGCCATGATGAAGCCGATAGCACGCCTGATCCCCGCTTTCGGACCCTCCCACCTGACTGGCAAGGAGGATTTTGTATTCTTCCAGTTCCGCCAGGGGCGGCGGATCGGGCAGACGGAAGACCCACTGGCCTCTCTCCATGCTGAACTCGTGGGGCACCACTGGCCATCCTTCTACTGCATGAGCGGTTGTACCTGCCAGTTGGCGGGCACGATGTTCCAGCCGTTCTCCGCCGTGGCGTAGGTAGGCGTAGGCACCAGGATGTAGGGCTTGGTCAGAGTGCCGTCCGCCATCCGGAACCGCATCAGTTCTAGGCCTTGGCAACTGGCCTGTATGCACTTCTGCCACTCCACGATCACAATGGTGGCCTTCAACTGGTCCGGGGCCACCCTGGTCTGGGCACGGCCCAGGACCCCGATAACCAGGGCGATGAACACGGCCAGAATCGTGGTCACCACCACGGAAACGATCTTCCGCATATTTCCGTTCAATGGGTTTGTCATTGTCAGAGTCTCCTTGCAATCCAACTTGCCTTACTCATATCCGTGACGGACTCCAGGGAGCGTCTTAGCTGCCCCGCCGCCCGCTTCCCCCGCACTATGACTACCAGATGCTCCACCGCCTCCCCGTCCCAGGACGGCTGGAAGTTGAACAGGGAGGCCGTCATTTTCGGGTCAAATGGCATGGCGGCGGCCAAGACCCCCAGGGCGTGCTTCACCACCCCATCGGGCACGTCCCTGCCCCGGTTCATGCGTCAATCCCCCCGCCCTGCTCCCTGCTGAGGGCCTTGGCTTCCAGCATGGCCTCCTCCGGCCCATAGACCGGCTGAATGACCCTCAGAATGGCGGCCATGATAACCTGACTTTCCGTAATATCCTCCGCGATCAGAGCCAGATAATCGCCTGCTGCCCCGTTTGCCACAATCGAGGTAATCCCATGCCCCTCCGGCGTCCGCGTCCGGAGCATACTACAGATATCGGCTTGCGCTTCCGTGTCCCGTTTCGGGTTCTTCCGGACCATGTTGTCAAACATCCGCCCCAGGTAATGCGCCATCTTGGTGCAGAGCCGATCCGTCTCACTATCCACTTTCGCGTCACGGGTGTGGCATAGCTTCCCTGTTTTCATTGGGTAACCTTCCTCTCTTTCCTTCTTGAGAATACCGTCCCGGCCAGCATATCCCAGCCTTTACCAGTAGTCAATACCCCACCCCTTTGGCCCGCTTCCGCTTCCTCCCTACCCCTTCAGCGCCCCCCACCGCTCCGCCAACTCATGGCTGCTCCTGACCGGCGCGAGGAGCCGGGCGGTTCCTTCCATGATCGCCTGCATGAGGGAGCAGAACTCCTCCGCGATCTCTTCGTCCAACTCGAATATCAACTCATCGTGAATCTGCAACAGGGGCAGGCAGCAGCAATCCGTATACGCGGCCCGGAAGTATTCCACCAACTCCATGCCCTGGGCCATGGCCAGCTTGATGAGCCCCTGGGCACTGGACTGAATCGGCATATTCCCGGCCTGCCGCAACCCGGCGCTGATGATCCTGGGCACCCGGCTGCGGGCTTCCGGAATCCGCCGAATCCGCCCGAAGCAATCCCATACCATCCCGTGGCGTCTGGCCCTGGAGTATTGCAACTCCATCCACTCCGCGATCCCGTAGTAAATCTTGAACCAGTTCCGGATGAACGTCTCCACTTCCTCCAGGGGCCAGAACGGCCCGCCGTTCACCTGGATATTGCTCTGCGCCCCCAGGGCCGTCTGCCCGTACAGAATCCCAAACCCCACCGTCTTGGCGGGCAGGCGGTAATTCTGCTTGAAGTGCTTCCAGGCGGCCTTTTCCCCTTCCAGCCATTCCGACACCGCCCCGGCCTCCTCCGCTTTGGCCTTGTCCGCCAAGGCGTAGTATCGGGGGTCCAGGCGGAAGGCCTGCACCGCCGTCTGGGTGTGGATGTCCTTATTCTGCCGGAAAGCGTCCAGAATCGTCCGGTCCCCACTCAAATCCCCTGCGAAAACCATCTCGATCTGGCTGAAGTCCAGGGAGGCCAGAATCCTCCTTCTCCCATTGACTCCCCGGCCCGCCATGAAAGCGTTGCGTACTTCGTTCCCCAATTCCGTCCTAATGGGAATGTTCTGTAAATTGGGGTCCTCACTCGTTAGTCTCCCCGTCTCCGCTCTCGTATACTTGAAAGTTGTGTGCAGTCTTCCATCCGGCCACACCATCTTCCCCAGCTTCTCCGCATACGTGGTCCTTATTTTGGTGAATCCCCGGCCATCGGAAATATGCCCCACAACCGGGTGCTGATCCTTGACGCTGGAAAGCATCTCATCGTCAGTCGTTTCCCGGCCTCCTTCCGTGTAACGAATTTGCCCCGGCGGCTTGAGATTCAATTCATGAAACAAAAGATCCGCAACTTGGTCCCCGCTATTCCAGTTGATTACTCTGCCTATTTCCGCTCTGATTTTGTCTCTCGTCTCCTCTTCCAGCCCCCGTAATTTAGCCGCTAAATTGTCCAGGACCGGGATATCCAGGGTGATCCCGTTCCGGTGGTACTCCTCAATCATGGGGAGAGCGCCCAGGTCCAGGCGGCGGACGTTGGGCAGACAGGGGGCGTCCAGTATCCGGACTCCGTTGTAACAAACCTGGGGTGGTGGCATGGGAGTTTAGCGGCTAAAGTGGCCGGGGGCGGGCATAGGGCACTCCTCAGTGTGGATTGGGGCCGCCCAGCACCCCAGTCGGTATACCAGGGTACTAGGCGGGCTATTACTACGGTTAGGCCGCCGGGGGAATGGAGGCGTCCGGCCACTGGGTATCGAGGCCCCCCAGGGTCATGTTGATGTTGTCGAGGCGGGTCACCAGGGCGTCCAGGATGGTGGGGTCCGGCAACTGCGCCTTCAGGTTAGCGATCTCCGCCAGGGCTTGGATAATCTCCGCCTTCATGGCGGTGTAGTCGCCCTGGATCTTGGTAAGAGCACCTTCGGCCAGCGTCAGCCGGTCTTGGATGTCTTTGAAAGTAGTGGCCATAGTTTGTAACTCCTTCGCAACTTCCGGGAATAACAGCTTGAACAGGGAGCCGGGCATTTAATACCCTCCCGTCTGATACGGTATCATGAAGTCAGACTGCCCTCCACTCTCCGCACCAGTTGAGCACGCGGGTAATGGGGTAGTGGGAAAAGACCAGACCGGCGGCCAGATCATGGACGGCGGTGGGCGGGTAACAGTGGCAGACTCCATCCCCGGCCACGTTACACTTGCTGGTGGTGCCGCCGTAGGGGCAGCCAGGGACGCCACAGGGCACGTCCAGAATGTGGGACGGAATCGGTTCAAAATACCGGCAATCGGAGCATCTACGGACGGGCGGGGGCATGGGACTACCCCCGCAACATGGTCAAGGCCGCCAGAATCAGGAGCCCGGCCCCGGCTCCGTGCAGGGCGGCAAACAGTTCCACGCGGGGCAGGGATTCCGATGGAATCCGGTTCATGGGGCGGAGCACCAGCCGCCAAAGGGTCAGATAGGCTTTCAACATACGACCTCCGTGGCTTACAGATTAGGCTCACTGGCGGTAAAGATGCAAGGGGAAATTGCATACTGGAGTTAGTGGTCCTTAAACCTGCCACGGCGGGCTTCCTCAAAGGGGACGCGGGCGAATAGGCGCTCCAGGGGTTCGATACCGTCTATTAGCCTCTCCATCTTCTGCCGGACGACGGGGGAACAGGACTTCTGGCCGCCACTCTCCAGGCGTTTGACCGTCTCCGTGGTGACATTCAAGTACGAGGCCAGTTTAGGTTGGGACCAGGAGTAGTATTCCCGCAGGGCTTTCACAAATTCCTTGATCCGGTCCCCTTCGTTGTCGCTCTCAAAAGACGGGCGGGGGTAAGTGTAATCCCTCTCAGGGGGCCGGTGGAGCCGGAAGGACCGGGGGACCACCACGGCGGCCAGATCCTCCGCCAGACCGGCGGGTACGGCGTCCTGGGACTCGAAAACGAACTGGACCCAGTTCTCAACACCCATGAGCCGATTGACGATCAGGTACAGGGTGGGCGTCAGGTGCCTCATCGGTTTTTTTCCTCTTCCAGCTTGTCCAGTTCCCTCAGACCGGCTTCCAGGTCCTTCAGGTAGCTTTCCCGCTCCAGGAGGCCCAGGCCGGAAACGGACTTCTGAAGGTTGACCGGCGCGATCTCCATGACGCCCAACTCATCGGCCAGCCGGATATCGGGGTGGGTGATCGCGTGGGCCAGTTCCATCAGGAGCGCCCAGCGGGCCGCCTGCATGGCCGCCGGGGTCTTGGTGAGGGGCGCAATAGACCGGGTACTGAGCAGAGCATCCTGCGGATTGGAGGGCGTGTATTCCACATGGCTGGCGTACAGCCGGAACCTGCCGTCCTCCAGGGCGGCGTACCCGTACAGGCGGAAAGTGGAGCCCGGCTCTCCCAGTCGCGCATCTTCCGTATCAATCTGGTAAATCCTTTTCCCTTCGGCAGTTTGGAACATGGTAACGGGCATAAAATCTCCTGCTTCTTTATATAATGGAACAATGTTCTAACCACCCCCCCAGTTAGAACATTTCTCCATAGGAAAGTACCAAAACCCACCTAAGTGGGGGGACGTACCCCCACTTACGGGGAATTTTGATGGTGCAAAATGGGCGCATGATGGCCTTTTCGAGGGTCTTTCAGCCATTTTCAAAAGTTCCCACAGTGGGGGGTGTTTTGGGTTTTCCACAGCTTACGCCTTCCATTCGCCCTCTCATGCCCTCTCATGACACCCTTCCCAGCCTGATTCCTCTCCGATGCAAAATCGGGGCCGCCCGCAGGGTCGCGTCCGCGTCCCGGCAGGCGTAGGGGATCACTTTGTCCCAGGGCACCATGCTGATGTTGGGGACCGGGTACGGCCCGGCCAGCCCGGTGCAGGTGGCGCGGTCCTCCTCTTCCCACTCCTTCCACCGCTTGAGCGGATTCGATCCTTTGGCCTCCATATCGGCCAGGATCTTCTTGACCTTCCTCCAGACGGGCTCCAGGCCGGTCTTGGTGCCCCCCACGGCCTTCAGGAGGGTGTCCAGGCCCTTCTGGCTCCACGGATCGCTCCCGGAGGCCAAAGCGGCCCCGCGCAGGGTCATTAAATCGCCCAGCAGACCCATCTCCAGGGCTTCCCGGTAGGCCTTCCCGGCCTGGGGCTTCCCGAATCCCTTGACGGGCTTGTACGGATTCTCCCAGGGGCTCCCTTCCCCCACCCAAATTACCCCCGGCGCTTCTGTATTTCCCCGGTACGCCGGTTGCGGAGCTAATTTCGCCTCTACCTGGGTCAGATAATCCATCGCTTGTTCCACGGCATACGGAGCCACCAAATCCTCAAACTCCGTCATCTCCATGCCCGCGATCCTCCAGGCCAGGGTCTTGAGGGCCTGGGGCTCATCGCCCAAGTGGTAGGCGTCCATCATGGTGTCCCGGAACCGCTCCACCCTGACGCCCAGATCCAGGGCCACGCCCAGGTCCGCCAGAATGTAGTGGAAATACACCAGGGCGCGGGTATCCCTGATCCAGGAATTTAGCCGCTCAAATACGGGGGCGCGGTCTGATTCGGCCTTGATGACCCTGCCGGTGCCGGGTCGGTTGGAGAGGGAGAGGCAGTAGGGGGTTTTGGGTCCGCGAGGCTGGGGGATGAATTCGGTGTCAATGGCGATGACGGGCGGGCCGGGGGAGGCGGGCGTCCAGGTGTCCAGATACCAGTCCAGGTCCGTGACGGTCTTGGCCTCCCGGTAGGAGGGATGGGGGAAGGCGTCTTGGCCCGTCTCCATCTCCTCCCCGGCGAAGAAGGCCCGGAGATTTTCAAAGTCCCGCAGCAGGGCGGTCATGTAGACGGCCTGCCGCAGCCCGGCGGCGGGATGGTACAGGGGGATCAGGATGCCGGACCAGAAGGCGTATTCGGCGCGGAGGGGGATGCCGTGGTGGAGTTCCAGGTCCACGCCGGGAAAGAGAGTGTGGAGAGGAACCGCTCCCAGGGTCATGATGACTTTGGGCTGGACGCGGCGGATCTCATCGGGGAGCCAGTATCCGGAGCAGCAATCGGCCAGTTCCGGGCTGGGGTTGCGGTAGCCGGGGGAAGGGCACTTGACGCAGTTGGTCACGTACACCTGGGAGCGGGTGAGGCCGCACAGAAGGAGGTAGAGATTATTTAGCTCCATGCCGGAGTCCCCGATAAAGGGGGTGCCCTCTCCGGTCTGCCAGTTGCGCCTCTGGTCCTCGCGTTTGCCGGGGCCTTCCCCGATGGCCATGACGGCGCAGGGAATGGGGCCGTCCCCCAGAATGGGGAGCTTGGGACTGAGGCAGAGTTTACAGCGGGCGGGCATAGGGATTCATTCCTTCAAACCATTCCACGTCCGCCGTATTCCAGGCGGGTTCGATTGTGCCATACCCCCTGTAGACGGACATCTTGACCGCGTGTTGCTCCGGGCGGCGGGCATTGTGAGTGCCAATCCGCTGGAGAATCCCCATTCTCGTGCCCTTGGAGAACAGGGCGCTAATCGCATTGTGATGGTGTGGCGTGAGGGTATCGCCCATCTCCTCCCTCCAGTCGTTGGGGTCGAACACTCTCCAAGTCACGGTAAAGTGGCTCATGAGCAGTAATCCCGGACCCTTCCAGCACTCGTCCTCCGCGCAGGCGCTCACCTGGGCGATGCCTAGCTCCTTCAGTTCCTCTCCGGTCATCGTCTCCCTCTCCGGCAGATCAAACGGGATACAGGGGCCGCCGCAAATCGGGCATGGCCAAGCCCAGTTGTGCCGGGTCATGCACTCCTTTAGAAGGCGGGACCAGTACCGGGTTCCGGCCTCCGTCCACTCAGAGAACACGGTATCCGGCGGCCAGTACACCTTGCAGCCCCAGGCGCAGTACCAAGTCCGGCGCTTGTTCATGGCACTTCCTCCTTCAGCCGGTGACGGCGGGGACGGCGCTGGTGATTTTGTCGCGCTCCTCCGTCAGGATGAAGAAACGGCCCTGACAACTGGCGAGAGAGGAGGCCCGGTTCATGCTGAGCCAGACTTGGTATTCCTCCGGTGTGTTGGTGACGCGGAAGGTGTTGCCGTCAGCATCGCGGAACACCCAGCAGAGACGGAGGCGGCGGGTGGGTTCCTCCTCCGGGACTCCTTGAAATATAACGTCCTCGATTGCTTCCAGGCGGGCGTAGAACTTGCGGGCGTAATCGGCGGGCATGGGTCAATCCTCCTGTTACGGTCTTCGGGTTCGATCACATGAACAAACGGCCCTGGGGATCGTGGACAATCCCGTGGATGCGCTTCCAGGCCAGCCAGACGGCGGCGGCCAGATGAGAGGGCGGCATCCTGAGCCCATCGGCAATTTGCCGGACGGTATCTTCAATTAGGCTGTATTCGTCGTTTTTCAGGTCCTTCATCCCGGCCAGCCGGACGGGAGCCCCGCGCCACATATTGGCCATGTGGCCATCGACGGTCACCAGCCGGTCTTTGTTGTCGGGGTCCACAAGGTTGGCGTAGAAGGACAGCACCTTGCGCCCCTTGACGTACTTGGCGACATCGCGGGTGGCCAAGACCTGCACGGCCTTGTCTTTATTCCTGCCGTAGGCGGGCAGGCGCAGGTCCTCCACTTTGCCGTTGTTCCGCCACCACTTCAGGAGCCGGTCCAGGGCCTTGAAGGTGATGGCTTCCGAACAGTTGGGGCTCAGGACGGCGTAGCAGGCGCAGAGAGCCCGGACGTTGGAGGGGTCCGCCGCGTAGAGGAACTGCATACAGCGGTCCACCATGGCGTTGTGCATCCGATACCAGTACACGGCCCCGGCGTGGCGCTCAGAGTCCAGGGTGTGCTCCCAGGTCTGATAGATGCGGTCAAACCCGGCTTCGCTCATTTGGGCGTGTTCTCCATGTCCCGGCGGGCGGCGGTGCCCTCCATGTCGCGGCGGATCGCGCTCCGCAGATCGGAGAACTGGGCATCATAACCTGCTCTGTTGCAATAGAAGGTATTGTCCCGGCCCCGGCGCAGAAGCACGTTGATAGGACACACTCCTTCCTGCTTCCAGCACTTCTCCAGGTAGTCCAGTAAGTCGGAGTCTTCCTTCATCTTGGCCAGTTGGTCGATCAGGTCCCCGGCCTTGGACCGGCCTAGTTCCAGGAGCATGGCTCCGGTATCAAGAAGGGCCTGTTTGTTCTTCACCAGACCCAGGTAGCTCATCAGTTCATCCGTATCGAGTTTCATTCGTCCGTCTCCCTTCCCTGTATGGACTCCACAACATTGTGGGCGATGGTGGGGCCTATCCCCGGAATCTCCTGCCACTCCCTTTCGGTGGCCAGGGCCATGCTCAGAACCGTTTTGAACTTCTGCTCTATCGCGGCGCTTTTCTCCCAGCCCACCTTGTCCAGGCAGTTGGCCATCCGGCGCAGCAGGCTGGGCTTGACGAACATCACGGAGGGCGGCGGCGGCGTGTAAATGGCGGCCATGCTTTTGTGCTCCGCCCAGTCCTTTTCCGTCCACCAGAGATACAGAGTGTGCAGCATGGCCACGGCTTCGGCCTGGGTGCCCACGCGGCGGACGATCACGCGGGCCTTGGTGTCCAGAGTAGTCAGGAAGGCGTCCAGTTGGCGGTAGGTAAAGCGGGTCTGGCCCACCGCCACGTCCGTCCAGCCGCCCCGGCGGGCCTCTTGCAGCACCCTGGTGACGGGTTCCTCCCGCAGAATCCCCCGCACCATCAGGTACACGGCGTCATAGGTCCGCATCATGCCGGGCAACTGGTGGCCGCTGTAACGCCCGTCCGTCATGCACTTCAGCACGTCCCGCACCGATTTGTACTCCACGCCGATGGAGGCCGGGCCGTTGTGGCCGTTGCCGATCCAGGCAAGGTCCCCGAACTCCAGGCGCGTCTTGAGGACCGGCACCCGGCGGTCCTCCAGGAGGGGGATCAGATCGGCGCTCCCCTCGCGGTCATCCACCATCAGGGGATTGGCGGGGCCGGGCGCATTGTCGGGTTGTGCTTTGTGTTGGCTCATCCGGCGGCCCTGGTCCCTTCCCGTTCCTCGTCTTCGTCATCGTCGCCCGGCTCCCGGCCCGGCCCCCGGCGGTCCAGGCCTCCGGTGACCCAATCGGGCTCCTGGAGCGTGGAGGCGACTGTCAGGAACCGGCCTCCCTCATCCCGTTGCTTGGCGTGGACGTGCATGATGCCGTGGAAGCATCGCGGCAGCAGCAGGAGATTGCAGGGGCAGTTGTGGAGCCGGTCAAAGTCCATGTGGTGGACTTCCTCGCTCCGCTTCAGCTTCCGGCCCAGCAGGCGCTCCACCACGATCCGGTGGACGTACTGGAACCGCAGAGGGCCGCTGGAATAGCGCAGATACCCCCGGTTGATGGCGTAGCCGCCCCGGTACATGGGATGGGCTTCCCCTTTGGGCCACGGGCGGCCCGGCTGCCGGGGGTCGTTGATCCTCCAGGGCACTCTTAAATCCCCTCTTCAGTCCCAGCACTCGTCCGCCACTTCCGGATGGCAGCACATGGCCAAAGTCTTGAAGTTGCACATATCGCCCACCAACTCCAGGCCCAGGGTTGTCTCCGGCTCCAGGCGGGTGTCGAGCACCCTGGTGGCGAACTGCATATTCCCCGTGGACCAGTCGTAGTAGTGCTCCACGAGGACATCGACTAAGTACGGCATATCGGCAAACCCGGCCCGCTCATACTGGCCGGTCCAGTTGTCCTTCCCGTCTTTGCCGGTCTTGTACTCCTTCTTGACCTTGTGAATCCAGACGGTGTTCAGGTCCGCCCGGTCGCAGGCCTCCTTAATCAGGTCCTTCATCTCACTATTAACCGGGCCGTAGTGATGGGGCATGACCTGGGAGAGTTTGCCGAACCGGGCCATCCGCAGCATGGCCCAAATCTCATCGGCGGTATCAATCACCACCGTCCGGAGGCTCTTATTGCGGATGCAGGCGTAGAGCGCCTTTTCCAGCTTGATCCATTCCTTTTCCTTGTCCGCCCTGGCTTCGGCCTCCTTGGGCACGCGGTAGGGGAACACGGCCACCCGCTCCCCCCGCAGGCGGAACTTCTGGGCGATGGCTTCGGTTCCGGTGTCGGAACTGATGGCCGCCAGTGGCTTGGGCGCGGTGAAGGCCCAGTGGGTCTTGCCCTTCTTTTCCGCTCCGCTGGTGGCCACGTCGATCTTGTGGTGCTGCGCCAGATCGGGGGCCACAAATCCGGCGGCCCGCATCTCCGGCGTGATCCAACTGACATCATAGACTGCGTTGGCTGTACTGGGCATCGTGCTTACTCTCCTGTTTGCTTACATTCTTCTGAGTAACCAGTCCACTATCCGGCTCAGGATGCGTCCTGGGCGCTTCCGCTCAATCGTCAGGTAGCCGGTGACTACCTCTTCCAGGCTCCGGCCCCCGTGGAGGCCCCGGCCAATCTCGCTCTGGTAGTTCATCCCGATGAAGGTAGCCAGAGCGTCCACGGTCCTTTTGTGGCTCTCCGCCGCTTCCAGCATCCCCTGTCGCTGGGTCACGATGACGGTGAGCCGCTGCAACTCTTCCTGCTTCTCCGCCACTTGAGCGGCTAAATCCGAAAACCCGATCTTTTCATCCACGGTGGTGCTCCTTGATTTTGTAGAGGGCCTTGATGTCCCTCAGTTCCTTTTGCAGAAGGCTCCAGGCCCAGTCCATGCCGGGGTCCTCCTTGAATCTCTTCCGGTACTCCTGACGGCACCGGGAGAGCGCGACAATCACGGTTTGGTTCAAATGGGAGCGGAAGCCGGACCATTCCAGGGGATTCCTCATGTCCCGGAATTCCGGCAGAGCCCTGGCCGTGCTGGTCTTGCGGCTGGGATTGCGCTTCCGGCTGGGGACGGCGTAGGCAATCCCGTCCAGGTTGTTGCCGCTGCTGGCATTGTGGACCCGGCGCTCCGATCCCCGGACCCGGAGCGGCTTGCTTAATGGCTCTCCGGCTCCACTTGATCCTTGTACTTGAGGATCAGTTCCCAGTTCTTGGTGATCTCCCATGGTTGAAACTCCAGTTGGAAAGTAGTGAACTGCGGGCCGCTGTTCCGGTAATCGCCGTTCACCCAGAAGGTATGGAAATAGACTTCGCTGGCTCCGGTCATCAGGCTGTAGGCCTTAACTTGGGACAACCAATACCATTCATGGTCAAAGTTCAAAATCCGCTTGGTACTCTTCCAGGTGGCCTTGAACTCATGCAGGCGGACCCGGCCATCGGGCAGGAAGGTGAGGGCGTCCGGACTGCCCGCAATCCCGTCCTGGCTGAACTCCCCAGGGTGGTACAGGAAGTCCCCCTGCCCGGACTCCCGGTAAAGAATGGCCAGCCGGGGGGCCAGCCACTCCTCCCAGGCCATGCCCAGGCTGATGCGGAGCAGGGCGTCCACCGGCAGCCCGCTGGCCATGTCGATCTCCTCATCGTCGCCGTCCTTCAGGAAACCCATCTTGACGGCGATCAGCCGGATGATCTGGGAGACATGGACTCCACTGGACCGGCGGCCCGCCTCCAGATCCAGAGGCAGGTCCAGGCGGTCCAGTGTGGTGAGTACCATGGTGCTTCCCCGGTGGTGCTGGGTGGCGCTAGATGGCCACGGTTTTGCCGTCTGCGCCCACGCTGAAGCCGTTATTGTTCAGCCAGTCGGCGTTCCCGGCCAGTTGCATGATCTGGGCGCGGATGCCGCCCTCCAGGGCCTTCAGCATGGGCAGCAGGGAAACCTTCAGCTTGGGCAGGGGGACTTCCCCGATGTTGCCCAGGGCCTCCGCGATCTTCTCCATGGCCATGCTCTGGACTTCGGGGCTCATCTCCGCCGCCGCAACGGCGGCGGCGGCTACGGATGTCCCGGCTCCGATGGCCGGGGTTCCGTTGGCCCTGGCGGCCTGCTGGCCCTTGGCGGCTCCCCGCGCCGGGGCGGCGGCGGCCCTGCCCTTCTCTCCCGGAGCCCGGATGATCTTGGCGCAGGAGATATAGGTCTTCTCCCGGCCCTTCTCATCCGTCTGCTCCAGGCCCACGCTCTTGGGCCGGGCCGGACGGATCAGGTGGAACACCAGTCCCACCAGATTGCTGGCCTTGCCCTCCACCAGCTTGGGCTTGTTGAACCCGGCGGCCACCAGGGACGTGCTGAACAGTTCCAGGTTGCAGCCCTTCCGCAGGGCCGTGGCGGTGCCGTTGGGCTCCAGCGTATCGCCGTTGGTGTTGGGGTCCGGGACGAAATCGGCGCTGGAACCGCCCGTGATGTACTCCTCGTGCTGGTCTTCGGTGCCGGGCACCTGGAGGGTCAGTTTGAGGGCAATCGGCGGATCGTTGTTCATCCGGACCTTGCCGCCGTAGTCGTAGACTTCATACACGGCGGCCTTTACTTCCACGTCCACGTCCTGGAGCAATCCTCCCTGGACAAAATCATCGGGGCTAATACTGAGTGGCATTGTGACTCCTCAAGTCAGGTTGTCGGGGAGCGGGTCTTCCCTCTCCCGTACTGTTACTCGCGCCCCCGTCTGGGGCGGGGGAATTTAGCGGCTAAATTCTTCGTCCTGGTCCGTCACCAGGGGCGGCGGAGGCGGCACGTCCGCAATCTCCTGGTAGAGACTCAGGAACCATTCGGGGAACAGGCGCGGGGTGCGTTCCACCACGTCATGCACCGCGCCGTCCAGGATAAATGTCTCGCAGCGGTCGGTGGGAGCCCGCATCCCGCGCCCGGCGGCCTGGACCAACACCTGGGCCATCTGGTAGGCGGGATAGAGCCGGTCCCGCTCCATGCGGCGGTATTGGACCTTGGCGCGTAGGTCCGGGTAGGGAGCCTTGGCGATGATCTGGTACTCGCAGGTGTCAAAGGGGAAATCGTAACCCGTGGTGACGGACGGGGAAATGAGAACGGCGGGCGGAGGGAGGCGGCGGAAAGTTTCGGCGGCCTGCATGGCCTCCCCGCTCCGGTTGGTATGGGTGACCATGTAGCGGGCGTACTGGGAGCGTTCCAGGATGCGCTGGGCGCGATCATAGGACGTGGTGTGAATGATGCCCTTGCGGTCCAGCCGCTTGCCGATAATCTCGTCAATCCGCTGAATCAGGAGCCAGTAGTCCTCGCTGGTGGACTTGTGGTTCAGCTTGACCGTGGGCAGGTGGTAGACCGGGCTCCGTTCACCGGGGAAGGAGGAGGGGTACTGGTGGTAGGCGTAGAAGCCGGACTGGACGCCCAGCAGTTGGAAGGTGCGGGGCACCAGGGTGCCGGACACCAGGATCACGCGGGGGATCTGGAGGAAGAGAATTTCCTCCGAATACGTGTAGGGCCAGACGCACTCGATTTTGTAGCCATCGGGCTCTCCGTTCTTCATGAGCGTTTCCACTACCCATTCGCCCCGGATCGTGGACAGGTTGGTGAGTTTTGAGACGAGATTGCGGTACGCCATGAGGGACCGCACCACGTCCGAAGAGTGGGTCATGTACGGCTGCACGGAGGCCTGGAGTTTGCTGTAATGCGCCGTGGCCGTGGGCAGGTTGTGGGCGGCAAACTCCTGCCAGCCCTTCAGGTAGAGGGGCTGCTTCGGCCACGCCGTCCGGAGCATCCCCAGCACTTCCCGCGTGGAGAGCGTGATGGCCAGGGCGCTGGTGATCTCATCCGGGGCATCGTGGGCTTCGTCCAGGACCAGCATATCGAAGGTCCCCAGGCCTTGGCCGTAGCGGTAGATCGATGTCCAATAGGCGTAGTTGGTGACGATCAGGGAGGAGGAGACGGCGGACTCGAACTGGAGCCGGTACGGGCACCGGCAGGGGTGCGGGTTCATGGGATCGGGCTTTTCCCAGGCCGCCGGACATTTGAGGTGGCTGCCTTCCTCGCAGTTCTTCCCGTCATGCTCCACGCAATCAAAGTTATTTTTACCCTTCACGGAGACAAGGCCGATGGAGGCGAAGTCCGCCAGCAGTTGGTCCTGGAGGCCTTTGGTGCTGGTAAGGACGGCCACCCGCTTGCCTTCCATGAGGGCCTGGGCGATGTAGTAGAGCGATTTGCCGCTGCCCGTGGGCATGGCGTGGCCGATAAACCGCTTGTCGCTGACGATGGAGCGGTCCAGGGCGTACAACTGCCCCTGCCGGAATTCGGTGAACTTCTCCGGCAGGCCCAGCAAATCGGGCGTGATTGTGGCGTCAATCGTCCGGAGGACGGGCGGTTTTTGGGATCGTAACTTGTAGGTCTGCATGGCTGCTTTCGGGGATCTTCATTCGGCGTCCCCTGTGTCTTCGGCTTCCTCTATTGGTTCTTCGTCCGGCGGGGCAGGCCGGGCGATGGGACGGACGGGCCGGAGATTGGCTCCCGGCGTGGTGTTGCGTAAGTGGGTGGGTGCGGTGAACGGGATGACTTCCCCGGTGGCTTCATATTTCCCGCGTAGCTCAAAATACAGGTCACCCAGTTCAGACAGGATCTTAGTCCGCCAGATGGAATCATTGCTTTTGTCCACCATGGCCCGGACGTGCATATAGAGCCGGGTGGCGTCTCCCAGGTTGCCCTGCTTCATGTGGTCGGTGAGCCGGTCGCGCATGGACTCCACCAGGGTGCGGTACTTGGCCTTGATGTACTCTTCGCGGGTGACGAGGATGGAGGCCTCCATGGCCAGCAGGATGTGGTTGACTTTGCCGGTGTGGCGCTTGGACATCAGCCAGTAGATATGGCGGTAGATGGCGTGGCGGAGGATGTCCGATTTGATCTTGTAGGGCAGGACTCCGCTCTGGACCAGTTCCTCCAGCTTGCGGGCGATTTTGGGCGGGATCTGGACGTACTCCCGGCACCCGTGGCCTTCCTCATCGACGCTGGGCACCACCCACTCGTCATCGGTCTGGAAGTCATCGAACTTGTCCCGCTTGGGTTCCGTTTCCCAGGCGTCCGCTTTTTTCTTCTTTGCCGCCATGGCCCGCGCTCCGCTTCTGCTTCTATTAGTGACGGCGGAGAGTGGGAATGGCAATAGGGGAAGTGGCTTGCCGCAATAGCTCCTGGTGCATCGCCAGATTCATGCGGAATTCCTCCAGGGTGATGACCTCGAATTCGATGGTGGATTCCAGGTACGTGACAAAGGCCACCACAAACGTGGGCGTCAGCAGGCCAGAGAAAGTTTCATGCTGGGCGTCCGCTTCCTGCGCCATTTTCTTCATGGCGTCCAGACGTTGTTCCTGGAACTTGACGCGGCGTTCCAGGTTGGATATCAATTTCTTCACACCGTCAATATTGACGGTCGGAGCCATGGGCTGCATTGGGGCACTCCTACGGGCTAGGGCTGTTTCGGCCGGCCGGGGGCTGGAGGGCTACTCCTGCCACGGACCTGTTGGCAATATAGGGGATTAACCGGGGAACTGTCAAGGGAAAAGCTGTAATCTGCCGAAACCCCTAGCCCTAGTGGTTGACTGGCAGTAAGGCCCGTGGTAAGGTGGTGGACATGAATACACCTAGTAAGGTGCGGAAGGCGTTAGGCGGTTTTAGCCAAGCTGCCGTGGCCCGGCAGGCGGGCGTCACGGATAGCTATATGAGTCTAGTTCTGTCCGGCCAGCGGACGCCCCGGCTCCCGGTGGCGGCCCGCATCGCCCGCGTGCTGGGAGTCAGCCTGGACGAATTCAGCCTGTACCTGGAACTGCTCAAGAAACAGCGGGGCCAGCAGGGGCAGGCCGCCTAAATGCGCGGAGTGTTAATTTTTACACTGGTCTTCCTGAGCCCGGTTCTGGACGGCCAGACCCGCGTAGCCTGGGAGCAACTCAAAGGCACACCGGCCCTGACCCAGGCGGAAGCGTGGTGCCCCGGCCCCATCCTCCGCGTCCAGGGCGGCACTCAACTGGTCATCGGCCCGAACTGGAGCCCGGCCACTCCCTGCCGCCTGCGGTGGCAACTCACCCCGCCCACGGCCCCGGACCCGGTATCCGTCTCCTCCTTCACATCCCCGGTTACCGTGTCGCTACTGTCCACCGTCACGGTCCAGGATCTCTACATCTGGGCCACCAGTACCCAGACCGGCCCCTCCCAGATCAGCGTGGGCGCGACCAGCCCGGCGGGGGTATCCTGCTCCGGGTGCCAAGCGGTAGTGCTCCAGTCCGGCTCCCCCCGCCTCTTCCCGGCCACGACCATGCCCCTGGGCGTGGCCGCCGTGGCGTCCCCCGGCGTCCTGGACTCCTCCGTGTGGGATCTGGTGTCGGGCCATCACGTCTATCTGGCGGCCGGCACCGGCATGATCGTCCGCCGCGACCAGGACGGCTTTTCGTTCCGCGTGGAGGGCACCACGCCTGCCGCCTCCGTCCTCCTCAACACCATGACCCAGGCCCAGGCCAGTCTGGCTCTGGCCCAGGCCCGGAATGAAGCGGCTAAACCCGTGGGCGCGGAAATGGTGAAGCGGGTGGAGGACCGGGTGGACGCCACGCAGGTGAGCCTGATGCAAATGGCCGGGCAGATGCCGCCCCGGACCATGGATGTCGAAAGGCTCCGGATGCAGGTGGATCAACTCACGCAGCAGGCGGAACTGGCGAACCAGAGAGTCCAGGAGGGTCTGTATCTGTACCAGCGGGCCAACTACATGGCCCCATACTCCGGGCCGCTGCCGGTGCAGGTGGCGGTCCCCAAGAGCAGCCTGGAGAAGTGCCAGGAGGGACAGTGGGCGCTGGATTACATCCACAAGTACGAGTGTCTGGCGGGACGATGGGCCAGGGTCAACGTGGAGGTATTGTGGGACGCGGCCAGACGTGGGCGGCGATCTGGGAGACGGAGGAGCGGGGGTGGTCTTCAATAGCCTGGAGGACCTTGGCCTGAAAGACGGTCAACTGTACGGGCAGCCGGTAGCTAGTAGCCATCGCACCACCGCTTAATCCTGTCCACCCAGATCCGGAAGCGGGGGCAGGAATGGTAACCCATCTCAATGGCCGCGATGGTGAGTAGAACGGGCACCACCCACTCCGCGATGAAGGAGTCCAGGGCTTGCCTCATTCATCCCAGTCCCCACGGGCGATCTCCAGGATATCGGCCAGTACCTTGCGGCGTTGGTCGTTCTCCCGCTTCAGCCCTTGGACCAGTTCCGGCAACTTCAGCAACAGGATATCCTGCTGCACCGCGCCGTCATCCGATATTTTAGCCGCTTCACCGAACAGTTCCCCGATCTGCACCAGCAGGCCCCGGAGAAACTGGTAGCTCTCGCTACCCCGCTTTTCCTCCTGCTCGATACGGCCCCGCAGGAAATCCCGGTCCTGACGTAGCTTCCGGACCATCCTCCGCAGTTCATAGAATTGACGGTTGAGGGCTTCATCGAAGTCCTGGGTGTTACTGGGCTCTGGCATCACTTCCTCCTGATCTTGTCCGCTTTCCAATTCACCTTCGGCCCGGTGGGGGCCGCAACATTCAAAGCATACACGGAGTCCGCGATCTTGTCCCTGGTCACGGAGCGCATCCGGACGTACACCAGCGTGGACTCGATATTCCGGTGCCCCAGCCAGTCCTTCACGCCGTAGATGTCCACGCCCCGGTCGAACAGGTGGACGGCGCAGGAATGGCGGAGACAGTGGAAGTGCGTCTTGTCCACCGGCAGGCGGGCCAGATCGCTATACCGCTTCATCAGGTTGTGAAGGCGCTGGCGGGACACCGGCCTGCCCCCACGAGCCGGGAAGAGGGGGCCGGGGTCTTCGCCACGCACCTTGAGCCACGCCCGCAGGCAGGCTATCTCATCCGGACCCACTTTGTACTCCGCCGACAGGGAGCCCTTGACCCGGCGGACGTACAGGCGGCCCGCGTCCGGGCTGAAGTCTCCCACCTGGAGCATCCCCACTTCCGAAGCCCGCAGGCCGCGCCAGTAACCCACGGTCCAGATGGCCGTGTCCCGTTTCCCGCCCCAGCGCCGGACGGAGGCCAGCAGGCGGTCCAGTTCCTCCGGCTCCAGGTATTGGATCTTTTCGGAGTAGCGGGGCTTGGAGGCCTTGACGGGCTTGACCGGATAGACGTGGCCGGTTAGCTGGCACACGTCCGGGCGATCCGATCCGCAGGCCGGGCAGAGGGGCTTGGCCGTCTTGACCGTCTTGGCCGTCTTGATTGCCTGGACGGGCCGGATCATACCCCTGGGTCTGCGCCTCATCAGTCCTCCAGGTCCGGAAGGTCCATGGTCTGCCCGGCCAGGACGTGGGTGCAGTCGTTCAGGAACATGATCCGGCCATCGGTGATGAAGGAGTGGCACGTCTGATTCCCCTTTACGTCACCCCACCGGACCCGCAGGGACGGCGTGAAGGTGGGGCGCTCCAGGCTCCGGTTCCACCACCAGACGGGCTCCGGACCCTGGACCCGGACCCGGTGGCAGCACCCGCACCCCGGACACTCGAAGGCGTACTCCTCCAGGTGCTCATCCCCAAGTCCCAGGCGGCGCAGACGGGGCTTCACAGTCTTGGCCCCTTCCCCCGGCGGCCCCGCATCAGGCAGGAGGCCAGGAGCCACCACACCAGGAAGGCCAGGAGCCCCAGGCAGGAGTCCCGCATCCGGCTGTTCGTCTCGATAAGTGACACTCTGCCCAGTATTGTATCCGTGGAAGTGACGGGAAACAAGGGCGCTGGTACTGGGAGGACGGTTAGGGGGCTGTTTGCGATACAGAAAAGGCCAAGATCCGGCAAAAAGGAAGGCCCCCAGGCCGGAGGAACCTGGGGGCCGTTGCCTGGACCGCCTGGGGGTCCATCCATTTGGGATTGTGCCCGTTCAGGGCGTCATGCTGGACCCACACTACACCCGGAGCCGGTTCAGGTCAATACCCTAGTTTGCTTAGGTGATTAACGATCCTGCACCAGGGCCACGGCGGCCACCAGGAAGGCGGCCCCCAGAATCAGGGCCGTTTCCTGCGAAGTAAACGCACCATCGAACCCAACTCCTTCGCTATACCCCGCAGCAGTTTCCCCTGTGCCGTCTGCGTCCCCTCCGGCGGCTTGGAAGATCCCGCCGGAGGCTTGGTAGGGTTTGGCACGCTCCCGGTCAGGACCGAAGCCAGCGGGGTGTCCACCGGCAGGCCGGTCCAGGACGCCAGATTCCGGGCGTACAGGGCGGAGTCATTCTCATTCGGCGGCGCGTACTTGAACACCGCCTGCTGGATCGTGATGCCGGGGTCGTTCCGCTGGTACTGGGCCAGCAAGGCCTTGACCGCATCCACCCCGGCGTCATAGGTGGGCCAGCCCGCCCACGTCCGGCCCTGGATCGTGACCGGCTGGGCACCGTGGGCCGCGCTCCAGGATGAATACTCGATATGGCCGGGGTTGTAGAGCCCTGCCGTCCTCTGTATGGTCGCGTTGACCGAATTGGGTTGGTCCGCCCCCTCCATGCGGAGGATCGCGCCCACCACGGAATCCAGCGGCGTGCTTCCCAATCTTCCTACCGGCATCTGGGTGCCTCCTCTTTAGCGGCTTTTCTTCTGCGTGAGGTAGACGGCTCCCCCGGCCAGGGCCAGCAGGGGAGTCAGGTAACCCAGGGCCAGCGTGGGGCTCACCGTGAACATCTGGCCGATGTCGGGCAGGGCCTTCAGGGCATTGAGCGGGGAAGTCCACAACTGGAGCCCGAAGCCGTAGCCGGGGACGGCGGCGGGGCTCTGGACCGTGGTGGCCGTGCTGGTACTGACGGCGGCGCTCTGGACCTGGGAACCGGCGGGGGCCGTCTCCCCTAACGTGGTGGCGAACTGCATTTTGATGGTGCTCCTTTTCCTTTATTGCATTATCGAATGGACCAGCCCAGGCGGGCCGCGTACTGTTGCTCCGGCTTCAGATTCAGCATGGGGTAGAGGTACAGGCTGGGGGCCGGGGGCAGCCGGAGCCGTGCCCCCTCCACCCGCAGCTTGGCGCGGGCCTCCTGCCGGTTGGGGGCCGTGACCGTGCCCAGGACCGTGCCGGAGGAATTGAAGGCGGCGAAGACCATGGGATTGGACAGGGAGTTGGGATTGCTCACGCTGGGCCGCTTGGCAATAACACGCTGGGCCAGCAGGCTGATAGCCCGCTCCGGAGTAGAGGCCGATCCGGCCTTGCCGGAGGAGCGCCAGGACCACTCCACTCCGGCCACCACGTCATCGGAGGCCCGGACAAAATCCAGAATCGTCTGAAGGTTCCGCGCCGTTTCGGACCAGCCCTCGAATTCAGAACCGAAGGGCGGACGGTATACCTCAAACGCGATCAGGCCACTCATCAGGGCACCTTGCTTGCCCTTGTAGCCCAGCCGCCGCGCCAGGACATCGTGGTGGCTGTCTCTGCCGGTCCCCAGCATGACCCGGCTGCGGTCCAGGAAGCCCCAGCGGGAGAGGCGTTCCGCGCCCATCTCCACCGGGTTCCTGTCCCGTGGCGGCACTTGGTAGAAGACCGGCTCCCCTCCCTCCACCCGGCGGCCCACGTAGGCTCCGTACAAGGCCCACAAGGGAGCCTGTAGAACCATCGTCTCGCCTGTCATGTAGGGGACGGTGTACTCGAAGTTAGCCCGCATCGCCCGCCGGAAAACGCCCCGGACGGTGCCCTGGGGCGGGTAGCCCCTGGGGCTGGGATTGTAAATCTCGTCTCCGGGCCGGATGTCGGACGCGGCGATGGGCGGGTAGCCCGCCCGAATCCCGCGCCAGCCGGTTGCAGCCGCCATTTCCTTACACCCACTCCCCGTACTTCTCCAGGTGCCTGCGGGTGGCGCTGAACGCGGCAGGCCCCCGGAACATCTTGCCGATACAGAGAATCTCTATGCTCCCGTCGCTGGTGTCAAAGGTGGCGTCCAGGTCGTACACCTTGGCCTCAATCCGGCCCATGTCGGTGCTCCGGAAGACCAACTCCCCCACCGTGTCCAGGTCCATGGCCCGGACCATGCCCTGCCAGAGGACCGTCACGCCGTCCTGGAACCGCTGGGCGGCCTTCAGCTTCTTGCGTCTCTCCGCGTCCTGGGCGGACTGCCTGCGGCCCTGCTCCACCGTATGGAGGGCCATCAGGCGCTCCCGCTCCACGGCCTCCACGGCCCGGCGCAGGGACTCAAAGCCGTGGCCGCTCTGCCCGCCGTACTCCCAGTCCTGGTAGGAGTCCACCAGCACCACGCTCCCGTCCGGCAGGCGGAAGGCGCTCTGGTCGGTGGGGCTCAGGGCTCCCATGCGGGTCTGGACGCCCCCCTTCTTGCGAATCAGGTAGCTGGTGATCTCAAACATGGCTCCTATTCTCCTTCTCCGGCTGCTCTCCGGCTGCTCTCCGGCTGCTCTCTGGCCGTCCCCTGGGGCGTCCGGCCCCCTGGGGGGTACTCCAAGGGCCTTTTACCCCCTTCCGGCCTCAATTTGGGCCTCCGGGGGCCGGGATCAGGCCATTTGGGGGGTCCTCCAGATCCCCGGTGGCTATCCCGGCCCCGTCCAGGCCTCCATTAGGGCTTGGGCTGGGCCGGGGGCGGTCCCACCGGCTGGCTGCCCGGCGGCCTGATGAACAGACCGACAATAGCCAGAAGGGCTCCTCCGGCGGCGGCCCCGCCCAGCTTGCGGGGGTCAAACTCCCCCGATTGCAGATAGGAACCGGCATTGGTGGCGGCCCCGGCGGCCACGGCGATGCCGATTACCTTGAACCAGTTCCCAAAGTTCTTCATTGGTCTTCCTCTCTTCTCCCCGCTCACTGTTTGGCTTCCAGTTTCCGTTTGGCCGCCTGATCGGCCATCTGCCGGAGGTAGCGCATTTCGTCCACCATGAACTCCACATTGGCTTCGATCCGGGCTAACCGGCGCGAGTTGTCCACGCGCTCTATTTCCATCCTTTCCACTTGGCGCTTGAGGGTGTCCACGTCCGCCTTCAGCAGGATGAAGCCGCCGCCCATAATCACCACGGCGGCGGCGATCTCCGCCAGGGAACGCAATCCCAGGCGGACTTTGGTTTCGGCCACCCCGTTCACTTCGATGTCATGCACGCCACTCTCCTGGTGACCAGTATCCCGCCTGGGCGAGAAGTCCGCTTTTGTTTCATCCGGCATCAGTAGAACTCCCTCCAGTTGAATCCGGCATTGGCGGTCCCCGCGCCCCCAATCCCCGCGCCCGCCACGGTCAGGATATCCTGGACGGCCCCCGCCGCGTCCAGGCCAAAGGGAATCCGGAAATTCAGCAGACTGGTGGTGCCGATCCGCGTTCCCCCGGCGGCGCTATAACCGCTCAGGATCGTGGTGCCGCCGGTCAGAGCCGTGGCGGAGACATCGGCCTGCATGGCGGAACTGGCGGTATTGACATCGGCAAAGGAAGCGCCGGTCAAGGCGGGATTGAGGACGATCTCCCAGAACAGGTTCATGGAGCCCACCAGCAACTCCAGGTCCTCGAACTTGAACTGGGCGCGATTGGGGATGGCGTTGAACAGGAGCCGGGGCCGGACGCTGAAGATGGGCCGCCGGGCGTTCACGGCAATACTGGTTACGCCGTTGGAGGCCGTGAACGGATAGCCGCGCTCCTCCTCGAAGCCGCCTTCACTGATGACGGCGGCGCAGATTTGCGTCAGGCTGGTGGAGGAGCCCGTCACCCCGGTGTTGACGATCTCGTACCGCACCGGCAGGTTGGCCGTGGTCATGTAGACCCCGGCCACTTCGTTGGAGTGAGTGTCCTGGTGGACGTAGATCAGACGGCCCGCTACCTCGATTCCGAACCGCACCCGGCCCGCGCCTAGCCACTGAAGATCCATGACAAAGATTTGATTCTTGGTCGGGTCCAGGAGGATGCCGCTGGGGTTCTGATTGCTGCCACTACCGTCCAGGCGGTCCAGATTCCATTGGGCCTGTGAGGTCAGATCGTTCACCACGGAGCCGGACGTGGAGGACCGGGTGCAGACGGCAATATCCGTATTATCCTGCTGGAAGAACACGCCGTTGCCGTCATCGAAGTACCCCACGCGCCGGACCACGTTGGTCTTGGGAGCGCCCAGGATGCCGGTGCAGACAATCAACTGGCTCTTGCCCGGCTGGTAGCGGAAGTAGCCCTTGCTTTGCCGTACCGCCCGGTCCCCGTTGGCGGTCCCGCAGGTGAGGAGGGCGGACGATTGCGCGGGCAGGTGAGTGATAGAGGCCCCACCCACCAGGATTTGCTCCCAGGACAGGGGGGCCAGATTGTACTGAAGCTGGGAATCAAACAGCGTGACGGGCTGGCTCACGCGGCCCCGCCCGAAGGCGTCCTCCTCCACGGTCACGCCCTGCCGGTAACCCATCACATTGGCGAGTTGGATGTCACCCACGGCGGCCCTCCTTCCTCATATCGGGTACGTCCATCCCTGCACCCCGCCGATAATCCGGCTGGTGCCAATCTGAATCAGTCCTCCGATGTTGGGCACGTTCACCCACACCTGGACATTCTGGTTCTGGGTGATGTCCAGGTAATCGGTCAACGGGAACGGGCTGCCCGGCGCTCCCAGGGAATTCCGCACCGCCCCCAGGTTCTTAGCCCAGGCCCTTCCGATCTGGAGACGCCAGAGGATGTCCCCGGAGCCGTTCACCAGCCCGGTGCCGGTGTAGTAGAACACCAGACCGTAAATCATTCCCTGGTAGCCCGGCCCCAGGGTGAAACTTACCACGATGTTGTCCCCGGACAAAGTGGTGGGCGTCACAATGGCGCTCTGGTAGAAGAACTCCCGGCCCAGGCCGGGCATGGTCCTGCCGTCCCAGTCCTCAATCGTAGGGCAGGCGATCCGTTTCAGCTTGAAGTTGCGGAGGGATTCCGCCTCTCCCGCGAGGCAGCAGTCAAACCAGTTGGGCTTCGGGAAGCGCAGGTGCGGATTTTGCAGATTGAACAGATGGGCCTGCTGCGGCTGGAAGAGGGTGCCACCGCCCCCGGCCCCCGCTCCA
>OFOG01000009.1_pt1 | contig 27274 bp, 26 predicted proteins | sample 1542341 | NCBI WGS metagenome assembly OFOG01 (sample SAMN04958513, study PRJEB24370) | sediment metagenome | isolation source: lake sediment | place: USA: Lake Hill lake, St. Paul Island, Alaska | collected 2013
GTGCTCTTCCGATCTTTATTGTGTCCAAGTATCAGGACCTCAACAAAGACTTCCTCAACAGTAACCGCAGAGGTAGCGTCAACTACATTATGATGTATTTTCTTAGTATATTTGACTTCTCTTTCCTTACCGTTTATATCTATAACTTTCATCTTAACCTCTTTAATAATCTTATCATATTGGCATATTTTGTGGACTTTTTCGTAAATTTTTAAGCTGGATAGCGAATAATAACAACCCCTGATCCTCCAGCCATTCCTGTAGATGTACTTCCATTATAGTTACCTCCGCCTCCTCCTCCCTTATTAGCCTCTCCTATTGTACCAGTTGTACCTCCATGTCCTCCTTGGCCTCCTCCTCCGGTACCTCCACTACTAAGACTTCCTGCGTCTCTCTTAGCTCCTCCTCCGCCTCCTCCGTAATAAACACTAGAACTTGAGTAACTGCACGCTACACCAACACCACCATTTCCCCCTGCGGTATGGTCTGTTCTTCCGGGGTCTCCGACAGCTCCGGCCCCACCTCCACCACCACCAGATTGCCCAGCAGAAGAACCGTCATCTGAGTGGCCCGCCCCACCTGCGTAACCTTGCCCGCCAGTTCCAGCGGCTCCCACATCAGTTCTAGAAGTTATGCCACCCTGTCCACCACCACCACTTCCGCCAGTTTTTGGAGAAAGTTTACCATCAGTATTATTCCATGAACCTCCTCCTCCACCACCTTTTGCTACTAGACCACTCCCAATAGATGAATCTTGACCATCATTTCCTGCGTGATCTGATACCCCAGTTCCACCATTTCCTATTGTAATAGTTGCATCTGCAAAGGTAAGTAACTGAGTAGGCAAAATACGAACTCCTCCTGCTCCTCCTCCGCCTCCTCCGACTCCGTCCGTTGCTCCACCACCAGCTCCTCCTCCTGCAACAATAAGACAGTCTACATAACCTTCTGAAACTATTGTTAGACTTCCACCAGATGTGAATGTATGTATACGATATCCGTCCACGGTAGTAATAGTTCCACCAGCAGATGCGTAGAATTTTACTCCAGATGTAACACCTGAATCAACGGCACCTGGAATTCTAGGGCGTCTTTTTTCTTGTGTCATTACGCAGATATCCTATTTATGAATCCAGCAACGGTTACTTTACTCGCAGCATCAGCATATCCTCTAATTGGAACTCCACTATACACTATAAATCCAGGTACAAGGAGATACAGCCCAGCCTTAGCGGTGATCCCAACCGTAAATGAATCAACTCCAGATACAGTACCTCCCCACTCTAGGGTTAGATTTCTGCTTGAAGTATCATTGTTAGTAGCATAAATCCAAACCTCGTCCATAGGAGGTATACCCACTCCACTAACTGCGGTATGAATCAAGGTTCCAGGTGTAGCGGTGGCTGCAATAGATATTGGTCTACCATTAACAGATGAAGATAAATTTAATTTAGCATATGTTGGCATATTAACCTCTTAACTGAAAACCTGAACTTGCAAAACATCCACTCCGGAGGCGGCCCCACCGCCAGTTGATGCTAGCTGTAATTGTTCATTACCACCAGCATACAATTTTGTAATAGTTACATTAGAGCCTGCTGATAGTTTACTTTCTAAATAATTTTCTGTGGTATCAGCAGATGATACCATAACTTTTTTAGTATCCGCTCCTGCACCACTAACTGTAGCGGCTACTTGTAAAAATTCATTTGCTCCACCACTTATTAGAGTTATAGATACATTGCTGCCAGCCCGAATCTTTGGTTGTAGATAGTCCTCTGTAGTGTCAGAAACAGTTATCTTTACTTTCTTAGTATCTGTACCTCCACCTGGGGCTAGCCCTGAGGGTATCCATTTAAGAGAGTTCCATGCTAAGACTTGTCCACTAACAGGTGCCGTAGAATCAATATCTCTTGTTTGTAATTTAACGGCATCGTGAACTAAGTCTGTAATTTGAGACTGTATATGGTTATGTGTTCCAGATGCTAAATTAGCCTGACCCGCCGTTCTATTTTTCCACTTTCCTGCTGCCTGATCGTAAGATGCAACATTGGCCTCTACCGGGGAGGTTATTGTAGCATCACTAAGTTCACTTAGAGCTAATCCAGCAAAGGTAATCTGAGACTGCTCATTGCCCCCCGGACTAATAGTAGCAATGGTTATCTTAGTGCCAGCAGCTAATTTATTTTCTAGGTAGTTTGCTGTAGTGTCATCAGAAGATACTTTGATTAATCCAGACCCCGCACCACCACCAGTTCCTGATATATTAATAGTTACTTTTCCACCAGAAAATATAGCATCTACTGGAGACCCAACAAAGTTCATAACATTAAAGTTTCCGCTGGCGACTGTTATTCCTTCGTTTTGAATTACTAAGGGATTCTGTTTGGAAGCAATATTATAGCGGATGCGATTAAGGTTATCGACTAAAGACCAACCACTAGCAACTGGTCCTCCAGATACAAGTGCTTCTGTAGTATCAAAGGCAACCTGTGATTGGATTAATTGACCATAGAATCCACCTGGAGGGCCACCAGAACCACCACCGGAGCCTGGTACGCCTCCTAGGTTAATAGAGGATGCAAACCATCTAGCATTATTGGCTAGACCCTTCATTGTTTCTATTAAATTATCATGGTAGTTATCACTAATAGTAGGCATTTTTATCCTAAAGCTCTATGTGTTTCTATGTCTAGTATCATTATTCCAGATGGAACTCCTGCGGTAAATGAAGTCCAGTATCTATAATCAGTTTCAGCTCCGCTAGGAAGGTTTATGACCATAACACCTGGTCCGTTATTTGCTCCTGAATAATTTGCTAATGTTCTTGTTGAGACAAGTATTCTGGGATTATCTGGATAGTCCAGTCCTATGATGTCATTCATAGGATATCCTAGTCCAGCACTCCCTCCAGGTCCACCAGAGGATGTAAACCATCCAGCAGATGATTCTGGAAATGATGCGTTGTAAAGTAATCTACCAGAAATAGTTGTTACACCAGATGCTACAATTTCTATGTATGCTCCACCTAAAGAAACACCTGCTTCACTTAGATAATGAGCAAACTTTCCACCAAAGACAGCCACCATAGGAGTAGTAGGACCAACCCATACTGAGGGGTATCCACTAACTAATGTAATCCTAGTAAGATATTGAGTTCCAGCACCACTATATGGAATGTGTCCACCAGCTATATAGGAATAGACAGAATCAGCAAATAGAGAAACATCATTCATTACTCCGTAACCACTCCAGAGTATCCTATGCTTATAAAAGGAATCATTACTGTGGAATAATATGGCTGTCATTAGTTATTCATCCATGCCCCACCAGAGGCAGTTCTAAAGTCCCATGTGTCATAAGAGAAATTAGGATCACCGCCCACTGGCATATCTAAAGGAAGTCCATACCCAGCCGGATAAAACTCTATTGGAGTTGCTCTTTCTGCTTTGTATAATTTTCCATCATTAGGATATTGAACCATACCAAAGTATCCGTATTCTGGATGCCCTCTAAATTTTACAATACCACTAGTCGGAGGAGGAGTGAAAAAGTTTGATCTGGCTAAAGTAGAGTACGCACATACTCCGCTAGATGGAGGATCAGTATTGTCAGGAAGTTGATCTGTTGCATACATAAGAACATCATTTCCATAATATGGAACATCCCTTTGTGGATAAACCCTACAGCTCTTTTCTGCTACTGGTCTTTGAACAGCCCCAATCATATTGAAGCCGTCGTCTACAACCCAAAGGGAGGTCTCCTCTGGTATATCAATAATAATTCTATCACTTCTAATAGCGTATGCTTGGGGGCATCCCTTTGACAAGTCTGGTGCATATTCTAAAAACCAATTATTACAGGCTATACTAGTTATAGTTTCACTATCAAAATCAAATTTAATGATATAGAGTCCTATATTCTTTTTTTCGTCAATATCTCTCCTATGTTCATAAAGAGTCTCTGGTTCAGTGGCTGAATATTCTCCTCCTATAAATTGCCCATTACCATTAATTAATACGGCCAGAGTTCCTGTGTTACCTCCGCTAGAACTTTCTGTTACTGCTGTTGGAAAACATCTTGATGGACCTGGTATAGAATCATTCCTTATACCTCTCCATTTATCTGTTTTAGTAGTGGGGTGTTCAGCAAAACCATATAAACCGGGATACCCGTGACCTTGACTACCTATGACAGAACTTACAACATTATTAGAAATGATCCCAGAACCTGGATATCGAATATCATCTGTTATAAATCTTACTATAATCGTTACAAAAGAACCGCTTTCGTTCCGGAGGTCGGGATACTTAAAACATCCTCCGGGGGCGGAGTTACCATTTACATAGATGGATGGAATAGCAAGTTTTACTGTATAATCATTTTTTAAAGATTTATAATCTACAAGGAGAGTTGATGTCCTATAAGTATCCGTCGCACCTCCCCAAGAAGCAATCAAAGGTAATCTTTCGGGGTCCAAATACCCAGATGCTGCTGCCTCCCTCATAAGATACATCGTCCCATTATTTTTATACCCAAGATGGTATGCTATTTCTCTATTAGCGGGGATGGAGCATGTGGCTAACATTTCGGCCCCATCTGTACTATTAGTAAGATATACTGCGTTATATCCTCCAACCTTTGTTGTATCTAGAACACCAGCCTGAAATGTTCTTTGACTCGTATAGGGATAACCTAATTTTGCAAAACCTCCCCAATGAATAGTTCCTGTTAGTACTCCAGATGGAGGGGCCATATCTATAGCGGCTCCGGCTACTAAAACTGTAATATTATTGGTGTAATCTCCTTCTATATCATACCCAATAACATTATAAGATACACCGGAACCTATGCCAGCTAGGAATGTTGAAGTTACAACTCCAGCAGGAGTAGTTAATTCTGGAGGCATTACTCCGCTATAACTAGGAAGATATAGAGGCATAGAACTCCATGTAACTCCAAAGTCTTTAGTAGAGACAGTCCAATATCTATTCTGAATGCCGGACGGAATAACAGGAGGACCTTGGTATCCTAAAATATAGAAATTATTATAGATACCTCCAGATTTTTCAACCTTTAGTTTCGTCATTCCGGAAGCGGTAACAGATGTGGCAGATTCGTAACTTACAAGATTTATGCTATCGAGAGTAGTAACCTTGCTCCATGCACTTCCTAATTCAATACTTGTTCTCTTGTATAATCCTGCCTGGGTTAGAAGCATCAGCTGATTATATTTATTAGCAGCTATGCTCCAAGAATTCATCTGAGTAGTTCCAGAAAGTCCTTCAAAAAATGGTTCGAAGGTATCTCCTGCATCTAACGATATAAGAGCACCAGCACCAGTTCCTGCGGCAAAAACTACATCGGGAGGAGGAACTATTGTAACTCTAGGACATTTATCTCCAACCTTGAAAGAGGTTACAGCTCCACCTTTATCTATCTGAGTAGTTATACCTGTTATCTGGGTGTCTCCATTAAAAGACATATTAGATGCTGAGACGTTTATATGAGCATACTGACCAACCTTTACATTAGGATAAAATCCATGAGTATCAACTACAAATACATCATCTATATGTCCAGTTATGGCAAGAATTCTACTAGCAATTAGTCTACATACAGAATCTCTTTTTATTAGAGGATTAGCTATTACCGTAGTTTTATCAACGATCATTTCTGGTAGGTTAGTTCTAGCTAAACCAAATGCTGGAGTAGTTTTTCCAGTAAAGATATTATACTTCCAGCCACCATATACCTTAACTACATTTCTAGTTTTTTCTGTGCTGATTGCTCTAGTAATATTTATTGTTTTATCACTAGATAAAGATACTGTGGGTCTTTCAATTTTGTACCTAAAAACTCTAAGTTTATCTATATCTCCATCATACTTAATATAATATGCCCCCGCCCTCTCGAGTTGATTTAGAGAGTCTCCGGCTGTTTGCATACCCATAGGAGTTGGTGCATCTGGTTCTCCTATTGTGGCACTGGTATAAGAATCAAATTTAACAGATAGCCCAACTAAACTTGCAATATGAGTGATCCAATAGTCAACAGTTTGACCGGTTGCATCTAGTTTATAATATATAAAGAAATCATCTAATAGAATGGACTTATCTTGTCCTACGCAGTCAAACGTACTTTTCTGGAAGTCCTCATTTATTGATATAAGATAGCCCTTGATTACATAAGCACTAGAGCCCTCATAGAGTTCTTTTATCTCAACTGCCGCATATGGGTCAGGTCTAGGTAAATCTTTAGTAAATGAAATTGTAAAGGTATCCGCTCTCTGACATAACGAGGACGTTCTCTCATATGATGTTACATATGGGGTTCTTTCCGTGCCATTTATCCACACTTCCACAAAATCGGGTAAATGTAATCCGTAGCTCATCCTGTCCTCACTTAGTTAGAACTAATCTTTGTTTGAAACCACTATTATCAAATCTAGATTCTACCTGATAAATAAACCAATTTCCAGAAGTATTAGTATAAGTTTCAGTAATGGTTGCGAATTTTCTTGGTTCTACTAAATAATCCCCTTCAATCTCTATCATAAGTCTTTCAGTAAGTCTATTAAATCTAGCCAAGTTCAAGTCAGCGGTTTGCTGTGCCAGAGCCTTATTATCAATAATAGGAGTAGCCATAACCGATGTTTTATAAAAACCTGCTGGTAGATACGCACTAGACACTGACGCAGATGCAAATACTCCAGTAGACCCATAAACTACAACTCTATTTCTAAGGCCCTCTGTAGAACGCTCGTGGCTTATAGTCATTAGATTATTAGTCGCCAGTGTCCATGTAAAATCAATAGATTCACTGGTCCAATAAGGTTTAACATCGGCTAGATGAACAGTTCCGTTTCTATCAGCATAAATAGACCATGCTAGGGCGTCAACTATTGATCTTGCTGCTTGATATGCGGTAGTCAAATTAAACTTCACACCTACTGATCCAGTACCCCATGTAACAGATAGAGGTACACTATAAGTATAACTTGTTATTTGAGCCTGATCTAATATGTCATGGATTAGATTTTCTGTTAAAATACTTTTTCTCTCAAATGGTTTGTCTGGATCGTCAGATGCTATAAAGTAATCAGTAGCTTTAGCTAGTTCATCTTCACAGATTATTAGAGTTTTATATTCTGGTAGAGTTTGTTCAATTTTTCTAACATAACCAGTGAACATTTTACCATAACTACCAGAAAAACCAGCACTAAATGTTATTGAATCTCCTAAATTTAAAGTTGTACTCTCGCAATCTATTGTAGCCGTTGACATGGCTGCATTGTAAGCTTCTGTAAGAGTTATGGACTTTAGATTTGTAACTCCTGTTATATTATGGTAAAGAATTTTAGGAGTTGAAGGCATTTACTTCCTCAATGAACAGGTTACTTGATACACGGGGGCCAATGTCGATTGGGTGGTATCGATCAATTGACAAGATGACATTACTCTAGAAACTTTAATATTATCAAAAAGAACAGTGATACCGGCAGGTTTTAAATCTGTTATAAGTGTAACTAGCCCACCAACACCAGCTTCCATAATACCAACATAACCAGAGCCAACGACATATCCCTGTATCTCTACAGAATCATCTGGTGTAAATATAAAATGATAAACTGAATCGGTAGAATTTATTGGATTTAACTCAGCAATTGTTGGGTCTATAGCTTCTGAGTATTCATTAACATAGATATTAGCACCGTTCAGTTTCCAAATAGACGCTGGCATTTATGCCTCCACTATAAAGCCACCAGTACCTGCTCGTCTGGAAGCTGTCTTAAGAGTTGTATTCTGTCGCTCATTTATTGCTTGTTGTATCTTAACCCCATCTAACCAAACAGAAGTTTGGTTTACAATTCTAGTATTAATTGTTACTGGCAAACTAAGTGGCTGTATAGCGTTAGCGGCCCCAGCACCAGCAACTCCAAGACCGGCTTTAACTGCACTACCAACTGCCGGTTCCCCCCCATATTTTTCTGGAGTCTTCTGGTAATATCCCGGATCAAGCCAAGGATAGGGAGCCTGTCCTCCTCCCTTGGAAGGAAGGCCCTTAGATTTGGCCCATTCAAGATTTTGTGTCTCTCCGCCAAGACCTAGAAGCATAAGTAACGGAGCTAATTTTTCTATCCAACCAGTAACTCCGGCTGCGGCTCCTCTTACAGCCAAGGACCCCGCGTCTCCTGCTGGTCCTTGCAATGCTCCGCCCTCCTGCAATTTCTTAAGTAGGGTGTTCATTAGATTCCAGATAGGACCACCTGGGGCTACACCTGAAGCAGCGCCCTTCATCCCACTCTCAATATCTATTTCTTTTCCTCCCAGATATTTCTGGAGTAATTTCATAATTTCATCAATAATATTTACCTGTTCCCCTCCTTGTCCAACACCAGACCTTCCTCCACCTGGACCAGAGGCCAGCAAACCCTTAAGTTGCTCTTGGTATTTCTTCTGCCATTCTGGATCACTAACCAATTCTTGAAGTTTATTTATAAGTTGATCAAAGATATTTGTTCCTTCTTGTCCAGTCCTGCCACCGGGTCCTCCAGCATTAGCCTGAGCCGCAAGTTGTGCAAAGTATTTTGCTTTTTCCTGTTCATCGGGGAGCATAGTTCCTCTACCGCCTCCAGGAGTTCCACCAGTAAACCTAGGTTCTCCACCATAAGTGCGGTTACGCATTTTATCTATTTCTTCTTGAGTCGGAGGATTTTTTCCACCAGTAATTTCTGCTCCAGTTAGCTCTCTAGGTCCATTAGGACCCATAAGTCCTACAACACTAGCAAATTCACCAACAGCAGAAGTAAATGCTCCTGTGCTTGATCCGAATTCATCTACGACTGGTCCTAGATTGGGCAGAGTTCCTTCTTCCCCTCCTCCTCTATCAATCGGCTGGTTAGAGAAGAACAAATTCCCAGTCTGAGGGATCATTGCGGTCATACCTTCTGGAATATTGAATATGCCCTCCAATTGTTTTTCTTGATTCTTAATAATATCTCTAAGAGCCAAACTGAGAAGAATTCTACTTCCAACCAGTTCTTTAACAACAGGATCGGTGAATAAGATCGCCATTCTCTCAGGTTTCTCACCAGCCAAAAGTGCTGCTCCAGCAGGATTGGACATGAGTAATTTTCTATAGTACTCCATGTTACCCTTAAGTTGACCAAATTGATTAGATGCAAGGTCTGGAGTTTCAAGACTTACTTTCATAGAATCTGCGAGTAAACCTGCTAACTCTAATTGTTTAGAGAGAATTTCCTTGTCTATACCCTCGAGTATACCTGGCAACTTTCTCCACTCACCACTAACAGCATCAACAGTAGCTATACCTATCTTTCCCCACTCATCAGTAACCTTCTGCTGTTCTGCGGGGTCCATAGTTATAGATTCAAGTTTAATCTGAGAGAGTCTCCTGGCTTCCTCAATAGCGGCTCTAGTTTGTGCAGGAGTAGTTCCAGCAGCCACAGTAAGATAGTCTGGTTGTTCAAATGCCTTATACTTCTGTCCTGCTACTGCCTGTTCAACCTGCGTTGACAATAGACCCTGTAATCTAGCCTCCTCTGCGATAAGAGGTAGTCTTTGCTGTCTTTGAGCAAAGTCGTCTGCTCCTGCCTTACCAAGCTCCTCTAATTTATTAATAACATCGCCAAGAGCATTAGCTGTATCCATAATGGCGGTGGATTCATCAGAAGATAGATTAATTATAAGTTCGGCTACTTCCTTAAAACTTACACCGGCTCTTTTATTATTAGCTGTTAGTGCCGCATATATAGTAGAAACTTTAGAAGCAAATCCGGCTTCCTGATCCATAAGTGCTTGTAAATCTTTTACCCCAGCCTGACCCTTTCCTAGCTGAGTAGTAACAGTTTGCCTTTGAGCACCAAATACTCCTCCAGCCACCCCACCATACTGTTGAGTGGCTCCTTGTATCATCTGCCCAAAAATTGTGGTGGGTAAGGATGGGCCTGCGGCCTTTTCTGCCGCCTCTTTTCCCATCTTTATCATTTCAGCATAAATAGCTTTTACTTCTGCTACAGCTTCCGGTGGTAATGTCCCCAGAAGAAAGTTTGCCCAGAATTTAGCACCAGCACTTGCTGTTACTTCTCCAGATACAATACCTGCGAGTGCAAGTGCATAGTTCTCAATAGTTTCCTCGCTTGGACGGGCCTTTCTCTCTCCAGATGCGGCAGCAATACCAACCAGACCTCTACCTCTAGATTCTATTCCACCAAGAGCTTTAAAAAGTGCAGATGTTAGTTCTTCTCTTTTAGTTTTAGTCTTTTCTTCATCAGTGGGCCCAGCTCCAGGCTGAGCTTTTGTAAAGATTCTCTCAAATGCAGAAACAACATCTACTTCTCTATTAACTAAGTTGTCTATTAAAGAAGTAGCAATGGTTGATCCAATTATTCCACCGATAGGATTTCCTCCGGCTATAAGTGTTCCAATAATGGCCGATCCTATCTGCGCTCCTGCCTTGCCAAAATCTTGTTTACTTCCTGCCAGACTTCCAGATAAAGCAGCCATCATTACGCCGGTCATAACTCCGGTTGCTATCTGTCCTCCACCAGTACCAAAGAATGCTCCTGCGGTTTGTCCTATAGGCTGAGTAGCTCCCTGCATTCCTGATACTCCTCCATATGCCGCGGTTTGTGCCTTACCAAGCCAGCCGGTACCACCAGTTGGAGGAATCATTCTTGTTAATAAGTTTCCTCCAGGTCCTGGAGAAGTTACTGACTTTCCTCCAAGTAATTCTAGAGGAGACAGAGTTCCTAAATACTGTATAGCAGCATTTTTCTTTAGAAAAAGCATAGCTCCAGCAAAAGCCAATAATGCTGGAGTAGCAGTACCCAATGCTTTGGTTATTCCACTAAATACATTTATAAGACCAGTAGCAAGAGTAGTTATATTCTTGAATAGATCGAGGAAACCACCTTCTGCTCCAAGAGTTCTGGCTAGATTAGAGAATGCAACTCCTAATCTAGTAATGGCTGTTTGTAAAGTTTCTAACTGGATATTCAATGCGTCTGCGGCATCGCCGTGAGCATTCAAACTAACCGTTGCTAGCTGTTCAACTCTAGGAAGATTAGACAAATATGACTGAACCTGAGCACCTCTTCTTGCACCTCTACCACCAAGAGTCTCAGATAATTTAGCAAAGGCCTGATCATCAATTAGTCCTAATTGCCTACGCTCATAAACTTCTCTAGAAATCTGATCGAAAGATTTTAGTTCCCCAGTAGCATCCTTAACAGAAATTCCAAACCGTTCAAGGGCCTGAGCAGATTCCTCTCTAGTAAATCCAGACATGAAAGCTCGAACAGCATTACCAGCCTCTGTAGATGAAAGAATAGTGGTTTCAGCTACAACTGCGATAATAGCATTTAGTTTATCTACACTAAGCCCAGCATTCTCTGATGCAGTTGCTGTGATCGCAAAAGATTCTGATAGTGTCTTAAGATCAACATTAGCAACCTTTGTAATAGCTACCCACTTATCAAGTAATATAACTCCCTGATCCAACGGCATATTTAGTTGCCTTAATGCACCAACTAAAGTATCAAGTGCCGCCGCCTGATCCATACCAGAGAGTTTAGACAAAATCATAGAATCTGCTAGGAGTTTAGTAGCTAAAGTAGCTCTTTGTGTGGGTTCAACAATCGATCCGGCAGCTCTATATGCTAAAACATACCCATCCATAACACCGGCCAGATGAACGCCTAACATAGAAGCAACTTTAGCAGCTTCCTCATATGCCTTGGCAGTTATGGATGTAGACCCACCAACGGCAATCTGGATATCAGCTAACTTAGTCTGAATCTCAATTGATTCTTTGAATAACTCATTTAATTTTCTAAGAGGGACATAAATTACTGATGCAGCAATTGACCATTTTAGGAATTCAGAAATATCCCTTCCTACAGCACTTCCCCAAGACCTAAATCCTCTCGCGCTACTCTGGATAACCTGCCCCATAGAGCCAGTTACCATATTAACTTCTCTAACAACACCTGGAATAGATTTAAGTTGAGCATTCCACCTAGTAACACCAGTTATTGCATCAGTATGGACACTAGTTAAATCTTTTAGACTTCCTCTATATTCACCCAATGCTTTTGTAACATTCTTAATAGCAACAGAACCACCAGGAATAGTTTCAGCAGCTCCTCTTTGCATGAAGATACTTTGATAGTCAGGAACCTGCTTGCCACCTGCCGAGGTTATATTTACCTGACCCTTAGCTGTGGACCCAACGCCTCCGCTTCCAAAAGGTATCTTGCCTGAGGCAGCTAATCGTCTAAGTGCGGCCTCAAATTTTAGTATTTCCTTTTGAGAAAGCATAGCAAAATTAGCGACATTTTTAAACTTAACAGTAAGCTCATCAAAGGTCGTTAGAGTTTGCCTGCCCTGACTAAGAGTCTGCATAGTTCTGATGAAAGATTCACCAGACTTCTGAGCTGCGTTAGACGCATAAGTTATGCCCTGCAAGGCTTGTATTAGGGCCTGAATTTCTTGTTTTGCATTGGTTCCTAGTGGCATGTTGTTACTCTACCTCATTTTCTTTTATAATGAAGGGTATCTCGTCACGTCTAGTTGTTTCTTTAACATCATAAGCATCATCTATCCACTTTTCTAGTGCTTCTGGAGTTCCGTTCCAAATCATATCTTCGGTAGGTCTCTTATCCTTAGTCATTTCATTAAGATTATCTATCTGCATTCTTTTTCTGATAACGTAGCCCATAGTCCAAGGCAGATCAATGGGTGTTCTAAAGTCTGGAAATAGTTTCATCCATTGACCGTGAGCAACTGTCCAAGCTGATGCTATGGCGTTGCTCCTAGCTATTTTTTTAGTTCTGGGACAGATATCTCTAGCTCTTTATAAGCATCCTCTAGTTTCTGCTTAGTCTTGGGGGAGATATTAGAATAGTCATCGTAAGACCTAAAGACTCTGCGTCTAAACTTTTTATCTTCATAAGTACCAAAATATGTGCAGTAACTATGGAAAGTGCTATTCATCATAGATTGACAAATATAACCGATAAGTTTGTCTATATATTCTTTCTTTAGAACTTCTATATCTAGTTCTTCTAATCTAGTACTTTCTCTTTTATCTATCTTTTTTAACTCTTTGTCTAGGTCTTTATCCCATTTTAGAGGAAATTCATCAATGATCTTTTGGTAATTCTCCTGTTCCTCTAAGGAGGCATCTGAGGGAGGCTCTACAGGGAACTTAGTTATCACACTAGTTCTGGCCTCATCCATATAATCCCCCATATTTAGAAGTTTTATTCCAGCGACTATATTTTCTTTCTCAGTAAATTTAAGGGGAGCTATATAGGCCATATACTCGTCAGAATTTTCTGTTTTTAAAGCCTCTCTAATTTTAGAGCTTTCTCTTAAAGAGATAACCCTAGCTCGGTTTAAATCGGCATCCCCGACTAAACGCATCCATACCGTTTTAAGTACCGTACCTGCATCATCTTTTATTTCTACTTCTGTATTCCATAGAAATAATTTAGATATATCCACATCATTTTTCTCTATATCAGCCATTCCAACCTCCAGTATAAAAATAAGAACGGGGTCATAACACAAATCGCTTCGTGCCATGACCCCGTTTACTTGAACCCTTTTCGGTCAGTTCAATTGATTAGTTTACGGCGCTCGTAAACCACTATACACAATCACCTGTCCGGTATCCGAACGCCAGTCAAAGGTCTGTTGAGCGTTATCGTTAACGTTCTGCGTGAACCCTTCACTAGTGATAGAGATAGAAGGCAGATAAATTGTTTTCTTGATATCCAGCGGCTCAACACAATCCGTAGGATCATATAACTTAATCTCGAGAGGAACACCAGTTGTTCCGCACTGTCCAATTGGGTATTCTGTATCAAGGTTCGGTGAAGAACCAGAGAGCAGGGCCAACATATCAGTATCGGTATCAAGCACTGTTATTGTTCCCGTAACCTCAGGAACCTGTGCGAGGTATCCGACAATTTCTCTGTTACCCATTTCTCTAACAGGTGTTGGGTTGAAGTTACCATTAATGGTAATTGACTGTCCTCTAGAAACACCAGAGGCGGCAATCAAAACACCAACATCCTTACCCTTGATAGCGGCTGGAGTACCAGTTTCTGCTGACACATCAGTCCATGCATCGCCAGTAGCAGGAGACTGATACACAATAATAAGGAACTGGCTAGTTCTAGTATCACCAGTTGTTAGAGCTGTACCAACAATCCTGTATTGGCCCGCACTAGGAGCCACAGCAACCTCATCCAGATATGTTCCATTCATAAGGACCGACATGGCATACTTGCCATTCTTCAGTACCTTAGGAGATTCTGCTAGTGTGAACGAGGTTGTACCAACTCCAAATTTCTGGACTACAATGTCATTCTTGAACCACCGCTTCGATGAACCAATCGCAGTGTACTCTTCTGTAGAGTCACCATCGACCGAGTAGTTATAAGTAAAACTCTGGACTGTCATTCTTCTAAGATGAGCTGCCTTGATATATTGAGTCAATGTCTCATCACGAACTCTAATGATAACATCAACGGCCTTTCCAATACCAGATGCTCCGGTAAGGTCAAGACCAAATCTTGGGAACCCCAAGGGTGCTACTCCCGAAGAAGCAATACCAGCGAGGGTAGCAATTAACTTGTGACTAACATCCATGGACTGGAAAGTAACTGTAACGTTTGCTAAGTCCTTGGATGTACCAGCGTGCTGAGAGCTCCCTAACTCATCAATAGTCGTAGTAGCTTGATCCGCTGTAGCGGTCACGCGTTGAATTCTGGCGGCCAGGTAGTTATCCTGAAGGCCAACAACTTCTAGCGCAACATACTTATGCGGAATTGCCAATCGTTTCGCCATTTAGAAAATCCTCCTAACTTGTAATTGGATGATAAATCGTAGTAAATGACACAGAGGCTCTCCAGTACATTTTTTCCTGTAATTCAGGAAACACTCTTATTGGCGATACTCTTAAATCACTTACTTCCAACGCCCCTATTTTACTAGGACTTACTCCTGGAGGAAAACCTTGATCGTAGTTATATACTGATATACCGTATTCTATAGCATCTACTATTAGACCAACAATTTCGTCTCGTTGAGCTTTGTTCTGGGCGAAGGCATCGATTATCCAGAAACGCTGCTTCAAACTTATTCTGTTGCCGAGTTCAAAAGGCAGTCCGACTATAGGTTGTGCTTCTACAGATACGGTAGGCAAGGTCATACTAGCATCAGGAAACCCATCTACTATCTGTATAGCGGGCATTGTGCTAAATATTCCCTTTAACCAGTATGTTATACTTAGGTCTTGTTTTCTTAAAATATTCATTGTTCTCGTAACCGTTTACTTCGTTTATAAGTATTTAGAATATCTCCGATATTCCATCCAGCAGGCCATGGACTTTGAACTGTGGGGTTTGACACAAACTCTTTAACTTTCTCTCCCACAGAATCCACTACTGAGTTTGTCATTTCAAAAATGTTCTTTTTAAATAACAGTCCAATCCTTCTTTCTGCCCTATCAACAAATCTTGTTGGTCCGGCCATTGGGTATGGTATACCTCCACCACCCCCATGATTTCCCTCATTCAAAAATATCCAGTATGGGGCCATATTTCCCCACTCAGCCATCCTAGCTGCGAGGGTATTGAAATATGCATTCATACCGTAATTAGTAGTCCACTCCATACTTTTCTTTAGAAAAGTACCACCTCCTCCAGTACCTTCTCTGGAAGGTTTATATATTCTATCTCTCCAGAAATCAGATGCTTGTTGAGGAGTAAGTTTATCTCCAATTCCTAGAGTTCCTTTGGCAAGAAGAATTCCTCTCCATAAATCGTCCCGACCTCCTGCAACTGTATCTATTGCTGGTCTTAGAGAAATCATATCAAGAGTAGGATTTACTAATTCCATTATCATTGGATTACTAAATACTGATATTAATTGTTCAGCATACTCTGGAATACTATATTCTCTAGACTTATTAATAGCAGAAACTAGTTCTTCAAGGAGTATTTGTTGAGCTGGAGCTTTAGTAGCTTCCCAGGCCTGAACTGCAACCCAATCTACCTCTACCGAACTCTTTTGAAGAATTGCAGCAAGTTGAGCTGCGTTAGAGGATATGGCTCTGAGTCCATCAATAAAGTCATCTGCCAAAGTTATTCTCTCCGAATATACCTTCGATATTACCAAATAATGAAACTAAGATTGATCTTGTATAATCGTTGAAAGCGTCTAAAAATATCTTTCTAGCATGAACAAATGCCTCTGTATCCTTACCTAAAACCATTTCTAAATCATCCATCGTATTAGCAATGTATCGTCTACTTTTCTTGTCAATGATGTTTATAACGTCAAACATATTTAAACCATCAATGACTACCTGCCCACCTTTAGTTTGTGCCATGATTATCTCTCCTGTTCTACCAATGCCACCAAGATTCTATTTGGATTAGGAACTCCTCTTAGCTCCGTAGTTTTCTTGATGAGCTTCCGGCCATCCACCACAAAATACTTAGCGTTATCAACGTAGCCCATGTTAGTTACAGTATACTTGATTTGAACTAAACAATCTCCGTTTACTATTCTTCCGCCAGGCACCCAAATTGGCTGATCTGCCCCCGCCCATGTAACATGAGCAGTTATGGTTATACCAGAGGTTGTATTTATCCAGTAATTTCCGCTGCAAATCGGACAAAATTGATTTGTAGAGAGATTAGTTATTGGGTCTAAGGAATCTCCTGAGTACGGACACGGAATACCTGACACTGATCTGTAAAGTAGAATATTCCTTCCTATGGCGTCTCTTATACTATCTATAACTGTAACTGTATCAGTAGGCCAAGTTATGCTCATTCGTTTAAGACCTCAGTAAAAACCTTATCAAATTCGTTGGCAACCGAATCCCAACTAAATTCTGGCCTTTGAGTTACTTGATAGGACTTCTCGGACATTTCTGCTAGATAAGCTGGGTTATCATAAAGTTTCTGTAAAGAATCTGCTACTTGATCTGGAGTTAGAACTGCACCCTCTGTCAGAACTTTTTCTGTAGTTTGGAAAAACTCTGGCTTCATAAGAACAGCACTATCACCAAAAACTTCTGCCCCACCTGCATAACCTGTTATAACCTGAGCGGCTCCAGTAGCAGCGTGTTCAAAGTTAGTAAGTCCCCAACCCTCTCCAAATGATGTATTAAGACCAACATCACAGGCGTTATAGATTAAGTTTAATCTATCATCTGGAACACTAGGAAGAAAATTCTCCTTATTTGATATAATCAATCTATCGTCTATGTGGTATCTATCTGCTAGACTGACTATATTCCACCCCATATCTTCAATTCCCATATGAAGATATAACTTGACATTGATTGGCTTATCCTTAGAGAATAGGGAGAAACCCTTCATAGTAAGATCAATTCTTTTTCTGGGCTGATTTCTATTAGCATTCAACACTACAAATGAATCTAAGAAATCATTTCTGTTAGGATAAACCTGTCTCTTAGCATTTACCCTTCCAGTTAGGATTGAGTTGCCATGCCTATCCTGTAAGTCATCTAATTTATAGAAAACTTTAGTGTCGATCCCATGAGGAATTACATTAATCTTTGGAAACTTTATAGGGTCCTGAGAATGTAATCCCCACTGTTCTACGCTATCTTCAAGGACTTTCTTAGCAAACTCTGTATATACAACATACCTATCAACGTCTCTGAGAGAGTGTGTCCATCGCCAGTCAATAGGTCCAGCATCAATTGGAGAATAACAGACTATCTTATATCTGTCATGCCATTCCTGTATTCTCTCCATATACATTGGTAATACCCAAACATCATTTAACATAAAAACTAATTTGGGCTGTATATAGTCTAACAGGTCCATAATCCTGTTAAGTCCATAAATATCGGCCATTGGGTTACCTGCCAATGCCGCTGGGTAGATTCTCCAGCTATAGGGATGAGGGTCTCCTCTATAATTTACAGCTAAATGATGAATCTCCCACTTGTCGAGCTTATCCAATCTGGCTAAGATGCTATTAAGAACTCTAGCAAATCCAGTTGGTGCTACTCCATCCCCTACCACAAATATCTTAGTCTTTTCTTTTCCCATTTTGTCCTCTCCTTGAATTTTTAGCCTCCCCACTAAAATAAATTTGGATAATATTTATAATGGGGAGGCTTCCCCGGATGCGGGTACGAGAGTATCCAGCCGCTTTTGCCAGACGAGCCTTTTATGGATTACCCTCGCATCTATTAGTCATGCTCATAAAGGTTATCTCTATAACCAGGCAAATGACCCTTAGTGGGTTGTGCTAATCGTTTCGCTCTCCAAGGAAGCATCGAATCTAATAGTCTAATGTCTCTCTCAATTGATGCGTCCTTCGCTCTACTAGATTCCAGATTTGAATAAGAAATCTCTGCGTCTCTCCATGCAACAAAGTTCCAGGACATACCCTCCAATGACCCCTCTTTTATGATGATAGATGCTTGTAAGATAATAGGCCAAACATCTGACCTCTCAATAACAGGAGGCTCTGGAAGTAAGAAATTTATATTTGGATTTCGGTATACGTCATCATTATCATCTAGAAGATACTTGAAATTCCATCTCGGCATGAGCAATTCCACTCCAGCTATTAAAGCCACTCTAAGCCATTCGGCCAAGTACCTAGGATTGCTCTCGTCAGTATCTCCAAGATGAAGCCTTAGTCTCTCAGTGTATTGAGAAAGGTCTGTAGTCAGCATCTACTACTCCTGAGGCTTCGGGACTGCGTTTAGTTCTAACTCGGCTAATCTAGCCTTTATAGCAGCAGCGATCTTTTCAGATTTCTCTAGTTCCTCTGCTCTACGAAGTAGCCTATAAACAGGTCCCGGTGCAGTAAACTGATTTAACTTATTCTTTAGGGCTAAGAACTTCTTTCCAAGCAGCTCATCAATCTCATCGTTGGTAATATCGTTGGGGCTTCTAGGAACTTCTGGTAGAGATTCTGATAGAAGTCGTAGATTACCAGCCTTGAAATGTCCAGCGTTCATTCTTTGGAAAAAAATATCTTCCTTTGGACTCCAGATTTCAACAAATGTATCAGTATTTGCTCCATCCGGCTCCCCTCTTAGATTAACCCCTTCTGGCTTGCCAGAGAAAGGGTTCAGTACAGTAACAAAAACCATGCCCAAGATTGTCTTAATATATCTCTTGTAGGGTTCCCCGCCTTTCATTGCAGAATAAATAGCACGATCCATTGTATCTTCTTCACCAGCCATTTTAATCTCCTTTTTGGTAGTGGGAGGAGGGGTCGCTTGGCGTCCTCCTCCTCCCATCCCATTTAATTATTAAGTAATCTTAAGAACATAGATACCCAGAGCATTGTCAAGAATTAATCCGAACTGTTGATAAAGTTCAAGGTACCACTGAGGCGGTGTGGGAGCCATATCGGTCCACTGCTTGGTCTTGACATCACCATAGGTGATGAATTCGCCAACCTTATTGCCTATGACCAGAACCTTGTCAGACGGAATTAACTTTCTAAAATCTTCTGGGTTATCCCAGATTTGGTCGATGGCTACAAACGGAACACCATACCATCTACCAACTCTACCACTATCAAAGACCTGTTGCAACTGTGCATCTGTGGTCTCATAAGCAGTTGTCGATGCCGGATCACCCCAGAACGCAGTAAACTGAGTTGTAGGGGCAATAACTTCTCTAGCGCCAATAACAACTTTGGCACCAAGGCCCAAGTTATTGACGGCATCAATGGCAGTTTTCATCGCGGACATAGCTGTAGAGTTACCTGCTGTCCAGTTCGCGGCTGTAACAGTACCATAGTTGGTAGGTGTGTTTGAAGCGGACCAAACTGTTGAAAGCAGAGTGAAGACTCTGTTAACGAAGTAGTCCTGTAAAACCGCTCGCATTTCGCTAGAGATACTATCAACTGTTCCAATCTCGCCTCTCTCAAGTTCCCACGCATTGTAGGTAACTTTCGTATCGGCGCCTTCCAAAGCAAAGTTGATTCTGTCGCTAATCGTGACTTCACTTGCCAGATGAACTGCACCGGGGACTAAAGTTCTAACTTCAATACCCTTGCGGATTTTCTTAACAAGCACGTCACCGGGGGTCAGGGACCTGGTGTCAAGCAACAGACTCATAATCTGATTCGTAAGATGGTTCGGCTGAATAAACTCCACCAAAATCTGTGCGAGCGCCTCCCGCTGTGCGGGACTGGGGTCCCGCATAATCTGGGCTAATGTTTCCTTATAATTCTTTTCGCTCATGATTTTATATATCCTCCATTATAACCCTAGATTACGGGTTCAAAGTTCTAACTTCAAGCGAGTATGTGGCAGCGTCGTAACGCTCAACATAACCAACAACGTTAGTTGCAGAGTACTTAACCTTACCAGAAGCGGCGATAGTGCTGTCTGTAGTCTTGTCAGATACAGTGAACGAAGCACCGGCCTGAATAAGGGAAGCATTGTAGACCCACATACCAGACGGGATTGTGAAAACACCACCAGCAAAAGCCAGAGCCAGATAACCGGACGGAATTGTGACTCCATCTTTCTGTCCAGGCCAAGTCAGGTGGACTGTCGTAGAGGTCAGAGGCAGGTTAGTAGCCTTATCAAATCCGCGTCTAAGTGCCCATCCACCAGCAAGTGCGGGGGCGGGAATATACATAGGCATTTCCTGATAAGGAACGGGCCAAGTGACCACAAACTTAGCAAGGGCGGCTTCTGTAGTATTCCATGGGACTCTAACAGCAGGTAAATCTGTGTAGGAACCTGTCACATTGGGCAGGATAAACACGAAACTACCTTCTGGAATATCAGACGAGGCAACAACACCTCTAACATCACTCATCTTATTGATTTCCATTGAAAATTCCTCCTATCAAAGTTACTTCTTTGATTTTTCCCTTTCTTCTCTCATCTTCTGAGCAATTTCCTTAGGTGAAAGGTCCTCACTCTTGTCAGAGATGTTGGGGATAGTTTTCTTAGTTCCAATACTATGCTTCTCTGAGGCTGTTTCCTCGACAGATTTCTTAGAAGCAAAAACAGCTAACTCTTGGATCATAAACTCTAACTGAGATAAATCCATACTGAGTAATTTCTCTGCCTTAGCGTCGTCTGTCAAATAGTCCTCAGGAAGATCAACTCCAGACTTGGTGAACAGTTCAGTAATCGAGGATAGCTTCTGGGCTTTCTCGTTAGCAGCATCGATCTCGTGCTTGAATGCGGCTAATGTATCTCTTTCAGTAGTGAGAGCTTCCATTGCAGTCTGTAATTCCTTAACTGTGGTCGCCAAAGTCGTCTTTTCGCCCTCTAACACGGCGATCTTATCTTCCAATTCTTTGATTTCCATTGTATTTACTTCCTCCGTTACAATTTTGTAATCGGCTTCGCCTTCTTTCTTTTCTTTGGAAGCCATAGTAAGGATTGGCGTTCGGCCTTCGTAAGCAGGCATTCCAACAATGGTAGCTGCCCGTAACGCTACGTCCTTTAATGCTTCCCCGGTTTCCTCGGCAACAGAATCTTGGTACATTATCTCCCAAGATAATTGTGGTTTCTTATCTGATTTCGCCATTTCCTCGAGGAGTTTTATTTCCTCAGGATATTCTCTAGACCATAGGGCCGCAATACCTTCTACAGAGTTTTCTCTCTCGGCCAGTGCTGTAATAGTCCCAATAGGAACTGAGTACTCATGACCCTCGAGAATTGCTCCCTCTGCCATTTTAATAGGCATGTGGATTCCTGTATTTACTAAATTAGGGAATTCGTTCTTAGGGATTCTTTGCTTATTGACATTAAGAGCATCATCAGTGAGAACGAATTTAATCCATTTCAGAGTAGGGTTCTTAGAGATAGCGGCCATAACTTCTTTCGTATCTTCATCTTTACTTAATTCTACTATATTTGACACGATATTGTGCGTTTTCATAATGGTTATTCCTGAGGATTCCCACCACGCTTTGCTAACAGTGCTCTAGCCCTTGCCTGAACTCTTGCCTTTACAGCAGGAGGAACATTGGCTTGGGGTGCTCTAGCAATGGCGTTTCTAAGATGGGGCAGATCAACCTTACCACCAGAGTCTTTGTAAGGGAAGTGCCTCTTACTTCTAGGAATAGTCTTACCCTCTCCATCTTTTTCACCCGGCTCTATATACAAGAAGCACGAATCTGGTAAATCATTGACATATTTTGTGGTCCAAACAGCGGCTTCATTAGAGATTAACTCTGTCTTTGTTTCAGATTCATCTAGTAATCTTTGGACAAAGATAGGCCCAATAGCCTCTATAAGATCAAAAATCTGTTCCTCTTCCAGGCTAAACTCTGTTGAGGATTTTCCCTCATGAGCAGCCTCTCTAGGTGTCTTGCCGTGTTTCTTATAGAACTGAGCGGCACAAATCGCATGGGCAGAAGTAGAAGATTTGCCACTCTGCATAACTGCTGTTACGCAGTCTTTGTATTCTTTTGGCATTGACGTATCTCCTTTCTACGCCTTAGCGGGTTTCTTAGCGGGAGCCTTCTCTGGTGTCTTATCTGGCTTTGCTTGGATTATGAACTTAGGACCACTACTATCTGGTTTAGGGGATTCCTTAACAGGCGGCTTAAGACCGGCCTCTTTAACAATCACCTGCTCGTCCTGCATTTTATCAACTTGTCCAAACCAATCAAATCCAAACACTGCGGCAAAGTCTTGCTTTGACAGATTTCCTGAGTCAAATAAAGCCTTGACGCCTTCCACAAACTGAGAAGAAGCCATCATATTGATAGGCTTAAACTGAACATTTGCACTACCACCTAATTTGTTATCCTCTACTATTGTATCAATAATCCTCTTAATTATGGGGAATATTGATTCTCTGATGCGGTACATGGTCTGGAGGGGCGAAATTGTGGCAATTTGGGGGTCAGAAACGAAAGATCGCTCTGTTTCTCCAGTAACCAAGATGTTAGGAAACCCCAAAGCGATAGCAATATCGTGGTTTACGCTCTTATACTTAGCGTCGTCTAGCATAACCTTAACATCCGGCATAATCCATTCAATAGTTACTGTGTGATTGGAGAATAACTGGAATATTCTTTCAACGTTTTCGTTGTAAAGATCGTTCCTCCACCGCATTTGTTTCTTCAATTCCTCGAGTTGGTCCTCATTATCCTCTGTCAAGGGGTATTCATCATTACCCATCTTGATTAATTGAATGGCGGTAATAACTCTAGATGCTAATGAGTAATCCATTCTTCTAAGATTTCTCTTATGCCTAAGAGATTCTAGTCCAGGCATAAGATAGGGAGTTGGATAAGTTTCGCCTGCGAGAGTTCTATATTGAATAACCAGAGGATTATCTAATAATATCTCTGTCTTGCCACTCTTTATTGCAGTTACAAATTCAGGCATTTCTTTTACAAGTGTTTGGTATAAATCACTGTCCATGTTTCCATCAGAGTATTTGCCCTCATTGCTAACAAAGACTCTCATTTCTTCTGGAATTTTTACAAAATAAGATTTTCTGCCACCAATCAATGGACTCTTAATAAGAACTGTTGACGGGTCCCTTAACCACATATCTGTAGGTAGCGATAATTGGCTAAATCTTTTAATTCCCAATTCCTCTAAACCCGGCTTACCAACATTCTCAAATGTAATCTCTGGAATAACAAGTCCACTCAGTAAGTATTCCAACGCAGCACTTCTCATGAACATAAGAAGGTCTGATTTAATTGCTTCTACTATATCTTTTACGGATTTTCTAGCGTCACCTTCATGAATAATTAGATCATTGATAGAAAGGTCAACAATCTTATTAATTACAGTAGCGACGAATGGATCGCGTTTATAGAAATATCTACAGTCATCAACTACGTCCTTCCATGTGTTGTAAGTTAGTTCTAATTTATCAACCTTTTCTGTACCCCAAGGAGACGCGTCACGAGCAAGTGGATATAAAATTGTGTATTGCTCCATACTTGACTTAGCTAATTTTTCTGTCATGGTAACATCCTATCTGCAAACCACGTGGGAGTATAAAGTCTCTTACTCTTTTGTTTATTCTGACTAGCATCCTTTACGAGATAGTGGGCTACTGACGCACACAGCAAGGCTGATGTATGGTGGTCCTCACCTTTTTCTCCTCCTCGTAAAGTTAGAGTTCTATAAACTACTTCTCCTGACGGGGTTTTAGTGTATGTAGTCCTTTCTAATTCTGATATGAATTCCATATCAGTAGATGAATAAATTATCTTGTGTGAATTTGAGTACTCTTGTGCTAAAGATACAGCAAATGGTTTTAGTTTAGTTTTTATTTCATTACCATCTGAGTCTATTCCCAAAACAATTTGAGAAGCAAACTCAATTGGATACATTCTTTTCTTATAATCTTTATGTATGTACTCATCAGATTCCAGCAGGTCTTGAACAAATGGTTTACCAGGTCCTCCAGAATCTATCCCGATTATATCAAACCTACTAAATTTATCATCCAGAAAATCTATTAGTCTTTTCTGTAGAGGATATGGAATCTTGGTTAGTTGAATTCTGGCATGATAGAATAGCTGTCCTTCTTTAGCATATATGATATGTATAGCTGTGGGTTCTGTGTATCCTAGGTCAACTCCAACTAAAGTATAATCTACTTTACTTTCAATCTTTGGAAGAACTGATAACTTATTATAAATCTCTGATGTGTCTGTAACAACTGTTCCGTCTATCTTAATCTTATAGACTGGATACTGCTTTATGAGCATAAGGTTTCTATCGAATACAGCAAATGTGGGAGAACCGTGTCTACCGAGAACGTGGTGTATGTAGTCCTCACTATCTGCACCGCCGTACTGTTCAAGATTTTCCTTTTCTTTTTCTGGTGTGTATCTTGGATTCTGATGGGCTGTAATTCTATGGATAGAGAACTTATCATCTATCTCATCTGCGTAATAACAGACATTGTTTTCTCTTAGTCCGATAGGCACACCAGATACAATTAATCTAAAACCTTTCTGCCATTGGTTTAGAGTAGGCTGTAACTCGATCCACGTTCCCCAAGGAAAGAAACCAGATTCATCTAGGATTTCAAAGGGGCTGTGCATACCAACTACATTGGTACCCGTTCCCGTTGTTCCCGCTATTCTGCAATCAAGCATTGTAAAATTCAATAATTTAATCGTATGAGTAGAGGAGTTGATTCCCTTCTTTGGGTCAATAAATTGTTTCAGTAGAGAATTAACTCTGAACAGTCTTGATATGTGGTTAAATACTGGATCAAGATGCACCTTATTTGGAACTACATATACAATGTAGTCTCCCTTGAATACCTGATTTATAAGCAGCCAACAGATAATAACGCCTAATGATATTGTCTTTCCAACAGAGCGTCCGCAACATAGACTTACAAAATGACCAAAATCACAGATAAATTCTTTCTGATATATAGTTAACTCAAAAACTTCATCATCGGGCTCTGAGTCAACGTTGTAGAAAAACTCTCCCATTAGAACCGGATGTCTCATAATTTCATAGAGGACCATGTCCTCATGACTAGGTTTCTCAACAATAGGCATTATCCTTGCGGTCTCCAGTAATCTGCTATATCTCTTTCGTTATCTCGTCTACAAATTTTGATACTAGGTTCTAGGGGTATCTTTCCTCCCAATAAATATGGCTGTCCATTAAAGGGAACGTCGTAGGTTTCCTGCCCAAAATCCCCACCCCATTTAATCATATAGAATTTACGATTATTATTGAAATATTGATGATTAGATGTTTTTTCAGCAGGGTCCTTAGATTCAAACTGTTTGATAGTTCTACTCCAGAAATGAAAATAAACAGAATTAGTTAGGTTGCAGGTCTTAAGTTTAGCGTTCACTCCTCTTCTAGCATAGTCATTATCCTCATAGTATGCTGGGTAGAAGTTGGGGTCTACATATCCAATAGCATCGAATACTGATTTCTTATATAGGCAGAGGTTATGAACATCTTTAATAACGTTGGGTTCTATAACTCTTTCGTTGCTATATCCAGTAAACATTTTCCAGGGTCTTTCTCTGAAGTCCTCAAAAAGAAGTTGTTCAGGTCCTCCATGGAAGAACTTTCCCGCTTCTGGAAACTGACTTAAGAGGGTTTTAACATCATACTGGGAAGCACTAATCCACTCCCAATCTGTTTCTTCTGCTAGTTTAATCATACTATCTATGGCGTGTGGGTAGCATATAATATCATTGCCTGCCGTAATAATATAGTCATAGTTATTATGAACAAACCCATAGTCATAGATATCGTTCAATCCAGCAGGAAAACCCATGTTGACTTCATGAACAACATTAGGAACTGCTGATGCATCTAGCCACTGCTTTGTTATAGTATCACTAGGTCTGCCAACTACCACAAATAAATCAAACGGAGATTTCACAGTTTTGTCAAAAGATTCTATGGTTAATCTAGTGAAATCAAATGCCCCATATGTTACAATCCCCACCAAAGTTTTCATTACTATTCTCCCTTTCTTCTAAAGTACTGTTTTGTATATTCATGAACATTTTCTGATGCGAGTAATTCTTCTTCTGAAAACCACTGAAAACGTCTGTGTTGTCCATCTGGCAGATGGTCATTATCTGTTCCAAGATAAACGTTGAATGCTAAAACAATATAGTGAGTTCCATAAGAACTTCCATAAATATTTTCTTTATACATATGTTCAAAGATACCAGCAAAACCGCAGGATTTTATACCAACTCTAGTTCCCAGTTCTTCTTCACTTACTCTTTCTATAGTTTCATCTATGTGCTCCCCCTTTAGAATTCTTCCTCCTGGAACAAACCAGTAATCTCTTGCTGGGGGATTGTTTCTCAGTCCCAACAGCACCTTACCCTGCTGGTTTCTAATGATAAGATCAATAGATACCAGAGGAGTATTTTCGACAACTATTCTAAATGTTTCTCCGTCTAATTTTTCTATAAGCATAGTTTCACCGCCGATTCCATAACAGTAAAGAAGCCAATTGGATTATTAGTTTCAAGCCAGAATTTTCTCATTGGTAAATCATTAGATAACACAAAATGTGATGCCTCTCTTTTTCTGGTAAAAGATACATTTATCTTAGTTGGGTCTTGCCAGTTATCCATAACCTGTGAAAAGACATGAGGGCCAGAATTCCTCCCTGCGGATATCCTACAAAACTTACTAAGGTATGAAATTTCATTAAGATCAAATCCATCTTCTTGTGGAATTATATTACTGATCGGAAGAGCGTCGTGTAGGGAAAGAG
>OFOG01000010.1_pt1 | contig 23301 bp, 42 predicted proteins | sample 1542341 | NCBI WGS metagenome assembly OFOG01 (sample SAMN04958513, study PRJEB24370) | sediment metagenome | isolation source: lake sediment | place: USA: Lake Hill lake, St. Paul Island, Alaska | collected 2013
TGTGCTCTTCCGATCTTTCTAGACAGCATGTATATGCCTTCTGTAAAATCAAAGTTCTCTGCTTGTCCTGACTGAGCCGGCCCATTACAAACTAGAACATTCATTCTATTGGAGTGCCGATAAACCCACTCTCTTACAGGCTCTATATTATAGTATTTATAATCTATTGTAGGGATATATGTTAGAGCATCTTTTCTAGAAAGTCCTGAATCTACTCTAAGCATTAAAAGCATGTGAACATACATGAGATGTAACATCTCCACTACACATCCTATTCCTGCCAGAACATATTGGCCGTCTCGACCTATCCAAGTATTTATGTATAACTCATCCTTATCCCTAATGAATGCTTTAGGTGGCTCCATAATCTCTGTAACTTCTGTATATTTTAGTTCTGGAATATCTAAGAGAATTTTTGGATTCTTGCCGTGTGCATATCTATATTCATCTGCTGGAAGAATCTTCATTAAATCTTTTACGAATTCTCTTGATTCAAATATATCTCCTGCACCGAAATGATTATAAAAGGTGATTCTCATAAACCCTCTCCTCTATCCATTTATACAAAGGTATCAAACCATCATAGAGTTTAGTAGCTGGTTTCCAACCCAATTTTTCATAAATCAAAGTATTATCTGACTTTCTTCCCCTAACTCCTACAGGACCAGGAATATGTTTTATTTCTAAATCAACTCTTGCAATCTCCATAATCATTTTAGCAAGTGTATTTATAGATACCATTTCCTCTGAACCAATATTTACTGGACCTGTAAAATCAGAATCCATGAGTCTCCTAACACCCTCCAAACACTCATCAATGCAAAGGAAACTTCTGGTTTGTTCTCCATCCCCCCAAATCTCTATTGAATTGGCTCCAGTTGCCTTGGATACTGCCACTTTACGACAGATAGCGGCTGGCGATTTCTCTTTTCCATTGTTCCAAGCTCCCTGAATTCCAAATACATTATGGAATCTTGCAATTCGTGTGGGGAGATTATAGTTACGACAAAAGGCAAGATACAATTTTTCACTAAAAAGTTTCTCCCAACCGTAATCGCTGTCAGGATTAGCAGGAATGGCTGAAAGTTCTGAACATACAGGACTGTCGGTTCCCCTTTGATTATCCGCGTTATATACACAAGCACTTGAGGAGAAAAAGATTTTACCAACATTATTTATTGACCTTTCTAAAATATTAAGATTTATAAGAGCGGAATTATGAATTATATTAGCGTCATTTTCTCCAGTAAAAATATAACCCGCCCCTCCCATATCGGCAGCTAACTGATAAACCTCATCATATACCATGTCTTTGAATAGAAAATCACACACTTTTTGATTTCGTAAATCCCCCATGTGAAATTCATCGGCTTCTGATTTATTATACTCTGGAAATACTAAGTCAACACCAACTACATAGAAACCCTCTAACTTTAGTTTATGCACTAAATGGTTTCCTATAAATCCTCCGGCCCCGCATACCAATGCTTGTTTCATTTTCACATCCCGTATAGTAAATTTTTAGCCGTTTCCCATCTGTAATCTTGTATTCTTTTCTCTTGATCGTCAGTTAGATTTACGTCAAGCAGTATTCTTACAAGTTCAATGGGCCACTTATATTTTACAGCAAAGAACCACCATTTATGTAGAGAGTTTATTTTATTTGCATCTTTTATCTTAAGGGGAGTGTGTTCATAGAATGCTCTGGCCTGTGTCTCAGGCTCTATAAGTCCCTTGTCTAGACAGAATTGCCATAGGTCTGTTCTAGGAAACGGCTGGAAGATAGCGGCCCACGAATCTGTTGGGTCTATGTCTTGGTTCATTTTTAGGGTTTCTAGAGCATCCTCTAATGGGTTCTCAACTGGCAAACCAATCATATTCTGTAGTCTAACTTTAATCCCCAGTTCTTTACAGGCATCGCAAGCCAGTTTTATTTGGTCGTTAGTTACAAAGCCTCTCCTAAGAAACTTCTGCGTTTCTGTATTAGCCGATTCTAGTGCTATGTTTAAGAACACACAACCAGCGTCTCTCATCATAACTAACGTATCATAGTCCACACTAGAGGCTCTAATTGAGCCACAGAAATCCAATGCCACCCTCTTTTTGTATGTATCACAAAACTCACTAATCCAAGCTTTATCAGAGGCCAAATCATCGTCGTTGAAATAAACCAATTCAAGGCCATATTTATCTCTAACCTCCTCAATCTCTTGGATCATCTTTTCAGGACTAACTCTTTGAAAGAACATACCTTTTTCTGCTTGGTACATTCTTTTGAATAAATGGTTGAAACAGTATTTGCAACTGTATAAGCAGTAACGCCCCGCTATAAATCTTTTCATTCTGGCCTTGCCAAACTCATCATACTTGTAAAGAATAGAGCGGTCTGGAGGAGGTAGTTTATTCACATCTGGAAGATGACCTAGGATCAACTTAGTTGCAAAGTTCTGTTCTACTATATCTAGGATTACACCTTCTCCAGGTCCTTGAACTACATAATCTATATCAGCATCTTCCATCCCCTGCTCGGGGAAGAAGGTAAAGTGAGGTCCCCCCATGACGGAAGTAAACTCGAATTTGGACTTCAATTGCTTATTGAACTTTAAGAACCATTCATGGTCTCCCGACATTACTGAGTACATTACAAAATCTGGTCTTTCTTTCTTCATATACTCTAGAATGTTATCTACATCGTCCTGTAATAGGTCTACACTATGCCCGGCATCCTTCATCAGCCTGGAAAGATAGAGCACCCCTAATTTATCAGTTCGTAGTTTCTTTTCTATGAATACAATTTTCATTTAATCCTCAAGAAAGTTTCTGAATAATCTGCTGAATTTTCAAATGTTATCATATCGTATTCTGGTAACATTTTATGGATAAACTTCTCAACATATATTCCAGTATGATTATGAAAACTAATCTGTAGATATTTAGATTTTCTTAATAAGGTAGAATTTTCTATTATATTATACTCAGAGCCTTCTGTGTCAATTTTTATAAAGTCTACTGGATTTTTGATAACTTCCTCTAGAGGTTGTAGATTAAAAATCTTACCTTCGTATCTGGTAGTCCCCCACCTAAAATCATGCTCCTTCTTTACGTCCTCTACCATATAACCTAAAGGACTTTGATCCCCAGTTCCAACTACTGTAGATACCCTTGTTCCATAATATATACCAAAATTATATATTTCTACTCCTGGTTCTAATCCTTCCGAGTTAGTTTGTAGCATTTTGAAATTTTCTTCGTCTGGTTCAAAACAATATACTTTTTCTAGAGTTGGGATACTCATAAGAAACATAAGAAATATACCAGAGGATGCTCCGATATCTACTGCTGTTTTTATACTACCAATTCTCAGTTTCTCTAGAGTGCTAATCCAAAATGGATAGTATAGAAATTGGTCATAAACTTGACCATCTATTGGTCTAGAGACTGTTAAAGGCTTCATATGCTTTTCTGTATAGATCATAGGCTAGTCTAGTTTTCTCCGGAAGGATGATCTCAAATCTATTTAAATTCTGCAAGAAAATATTAGTATTTACATACCCAAAAAGTTCATCTTGTAGATTTCTTTGAATAGACTGAGAATTTCTTTGCTGATAAGTTGTGGGAGCAAAGAATACTGGTCTTGTGTTAAGAAGATATTGAACTATATACCCTCCCCAGATATCATCTACTCTACCCACATGAGGAAGAACCATATAAATGGGTAAAACTTCCCTAGCAAGGAATGTATTTTGGCTATTGAATGGAATATATTTTTCAGACGTATAACCAGAAGGTGACTTTAACATACCATACTCGGGCCGATAAATCATCCTACATATAGCATCTATGTCTGGTTCACCATCCCATAAATCGGCTTGGATTAGAATTTTCTTGTTCTTATTTCCCACAAAGATAGGTTTTCTAGAGTAAGCAATAGTATTAATAGGGTATCCTCTATGCCAGAGTTCAGGATGATCAGTAACACTCAGGGGATCAAACGCCAAACATGGAGGGGGCACATCATATATTTTAGTGTCGAAATCCTGCCCAACATAAACATTCTTACCCCAATCAGAATACGGAATATTATCATCATCAACCGTGGCTACGATATCAGCACCCCGCTTGTATGCCTCTATAAAGCCTATATTCCTACGCATAATACAGTGCCAACCAATAGCCGCGCTTAGTTCTGGATAATTTTCTTCTTGAAATTTTGGATCAAGATAAATCCAACGACCAAACTTATATTCATTATGAGGAGTTTTCTGGTCTCCAACAATTATTAGAGTCCAATCCTTCATTTCAGCAAATTTATGAGTGGCCTCCGTAGGAGGTTGTATAGTAGTTGTCACAATAAACTTTTTCATCGTAGAGACCTCAATTTTAGTTTGATATCAGAATGTCCCCATGTTTCAGGATTAGTAGTCTCTCCCATAAATACTGCTGTCTGCATATCATTTATTCCACCCTGCCCACCAAATCCTGCCTCATGCCCCATATGCCAAATAGGAAGTTGCATAGCAATCTCTAATTTATTCCCATAGACGAATGCTTTTCTTTGTATGTTAGTATCTGCGTAGGCTCTCTTGTAAAGTCTCTCCTCAAAACCTCGCATCTTATACCAAACGTCTCGATGGGCAACTTGGAAATCTCCACAGTTACTTATTAGTGACCACTCATCCCCCGGACATACAGAAACTCCAGGTTGCTGACCAAATGCCGGTTCTTTCTCGACTAGGGCATCTATAATCTTTCTAGGTTCTAGTGGAGTGCCCAGAGGAGTAATGTCCCACAGAGATATAGAGCGCATTCCAGTTGTCCAGAAAGTCTGGTCGTTATTTATATACTGCTCTAGCTTCTCTTTCGAAGGACAGATCATATCTATGTTTGTAGAGATTAGATAGTCTGACTTAAGCCTTCTTAGTCCTACATTTCTAGCCATAACCTCACAAACTACCTGAGCCTCAGGATCATTGAATGTCCATTCCTTTGCTTGCTCAGGAGTAACTCTAATCCAATGAAATTTCTTAGACCTTATTAGAGTATCTTTTATTTCATCTATTAAATCCTTTTTACCTTCTGAATTCCAATCTACATAAATAACTTCATCTAGTTCTTGTATCATGGAGTTCAAACAGTATGCCGCCCTCAGTGCTAAGTTGTTCCCATAGTTATCATTCCTAGCGGGTATAACTGCTCCATAACTAGCCATATGTTTTATCCGTTGGAGAAATATCTCCCTGTCCCAAGGCCTCATCTATCGCCCTAATAAGTTGATTTCGTCTAGCATTTAGTTGCTGTGCCTTCATAGCCGCGGCTCCCTGTACTGCGGGGCGGTGTGCATTTTTCATAATTTCTTCTTGCTCGAACCAACACTTGATATCAGTAGTAATTAATTCATCGATTAATACACCAACACTCTTAAGTCTTATATCCATGTTCCACTCCCTCCTGCTGTTATAATAGTTGGTTCAGGACAGGGAATAATAAGACGGCCTCCCGTATCTAAATACTGCCCACATCTATTCATGAAGGTACTCTTGAAATGCCAAGGGAGTATCAAACAGAAATCTGGATTTCTTGATAAAACTTCTGCCTCTGGAAGAATTGGGATGTGACTCCCAATTGTTCTCAGTCCATATTTATCAGGATTGATTTCCCCAATTCCCTGAATATCATCCTCTGTAAGTCCAAAGTATTGCAATAAGGTATTTCCCTTAGTGCTAGCACCTAAAGCATAAACTGATTTACCAGAAAATCTAGCGTCTCTGATAAAGGTGGTTATGTCATTCTTTATCTTCTCTGAACGTTCCTTGAATGCCAAGAATGGATCAGCAAAGGAATTCATGTACTCATCTTCTGCCATTAGTGCGATTTTAACTCTGTCTTTTACTATACGAAATCCTGAGTGACCCGCATATGCCCTAATGCTACCACCATTAACATCATTATACTGAACATCAAAAACTTCTAGATTATACTTCTCGAGGAGACTTATGAGAGTTCTCAGGGAGTAATATTCAAGGTGTTCGTGCACGATATTATCAAAAGCATTTATTCTAAACATAGACAGAAGATCAGTAAGTTGAATAACCCAAATACCGTATGGTTTAAGCATTTCTTTGGTTACTTGAACAAAAAAGTTTGGGTCCTCTAAGTCATAAAACATAGCAATAGATGTTATAATCTTAGCCTTATCGGGTAGACGAGAAAGGACTCTCTCATCAAAGTAATCATTAATGAATAGATTACAGTTCTTTTCTGCCTCTGATTCTAAGTTTGATGCGGGGTCTACTCCAACCTTGAACGCTGGAGGAAACATACCAAGCATTGTTCCATCGTTACAACCAATATCAACGATAACGTCATCTTTAAGGATGTTAGTTTTTCTTTGGATACTACTAACGATATCTCTTAGGCTATCAACCATACTAGAGTTTAATTGAGAACGATACCAGTACTTTCGATAAAGAAAATCTCTATCAACTGTATGTTTGAGTTGAACTAAATTAGAGTCTTCTCCTCTAGTTAGGATTAGAGGTACCTTCTCCAGTTCTGGGTCCTGATCCCCATCCTCTACAAAGGTCGAGGGATAGATGTTCCCCAGGTCCAGTATCGTTTTGAGTGGCGTTCCCGCTACTCGGCACGTTGTCCTCTCCGTGTATTTCATTTATACTTTCCTCCACATATTTATAAAGTTTCTCCATTCCTTGTCTAAAGGAATAGAATGGGAACCATCCAATTTTCTTCTGTGTATTTTCTAAATCTGGCTCTATGTACTCATTAATAGCCATATCATCTTCTACTACAACTGAGATTTCCTTACCAGAGATTTCTATGACTGTGTATAGAACCTCAGAAACACTTATCTTTTCTTTACCGGCAAGATCGATTATTGTGGGTTTAGGATTTTGCATTAGCATTCTAATCCCACGGATAGCATCATCAATGTAAACAAAATTTCTACACGGGGTAAGTCTGCTACTCTTGAACACAAACCTATCCATGTCATTAGAGGCTATGATTTTTCTGCACATAGCAGTAGTAACCTTCTCGTTATCTCCCTTAATAATTGCTCCAGGTCCATATGTAGGGAATAACCTAGCTATCCTAGTATCAAACGGAGAATGCATGAAAAGTAATTCTGCGTATAGTTTCTCTAGGCTGTATAAACAGGCGTCTCCATAGACATAGAAAGAACTGGGGAAGAAAACTCTCCCAATATCTTTAGCCTCATGGAGAGCATCTAGGCAGTATAAATTCATTAAGGAGGAATTCATTGATCTGGAGTAGTTCTCTAAATATTTAGAGTTTCCAGAATCAGCGGCCATCTGGTATACCTCATCATAGGTTTCACCAGATAAGTATTTAAGCCATGTCTTATAGTCACGAAGGTCTCCGTCTTTCTTATCGACGCAGACAATATCGTATTGGCTTAGTTTAAGACCTTCAACCAATGGCCTACCTAAAGTTCCTTCCGCTCCGAATACTATTGCCCTCATGATATCCTCCTAGGGGATTACTATATCCTGTAAGTTCTTGTTATGAGTCTTATAAAGACCGGCAAGTTTAACTTCAAATCTATGTTTACAGTTCTCATTCTTACACTCTAGTTTAAGAGTATTATCTCCGTCAGAATAAAGTAACCAAGTGGTGGCTAAAAGAAACTGGCACTTGGGACAGAAAACATAAAGCATCTTATCCTTATAGAACTGGTTGGCCTTTTTCTTCATGGTTTCCATGAAAGATATAAAGGTTTCTTCCTGAGACTCTAATCTTACCCGTCTAGTTAGCTTAAGGTCATTCTGCATAGCAGAGATATCGGCTCTAAGTTTACTCATAATCCCCGCTAGCCTGTCTAAGAGTAGAATATTACTATCACTAATGTCTTGTCGTTCAGCAGTGAATATCTCCTCTAAGGATTCTAGAGAGATCATCGCCTGAATAAGTTGTCTAAGGACTAATTTATCATTTACCTTGAGTTCACTTAGATCATAGTCCTGCTCAAACTCTTTTATCTTAGCAACTATTTTAGGTTCTATTTCTTCTGGAGGCAATGCTGGTAGAGTCTCCTCAAAGTGTTGCTCAAAATACTCATTAAATTCATCATCATCCATGCCCTTAAACTGGACAAGATTTCTCATCTTTTCTCTAGTTTGGATAACCAATCTTTGTTTATTCATATAGTTCGCATTTGCTCCATCCGCAAGTTTCGCAGGTTATACATCTGCCTTCTATTCTAATATACTGACTCTTACATTCTGGACATCTAGCAACCCCAGATATATCTTCTAATTCCTCGAGGTCATCATCAATATCTTCGTATTCAAGTGAATCTACAACCATATTATCCTCTCTTATTATACAAGATTTCTTGTATCTTTTGGTCATTTTTAGCACAGAGTCTATGTACTTTCATGTTTTGGTAAGGATACTCTACGGCTATAATAAAGTAAGAATCACTGTCCTTGAGTTCCTTTTCGCATATCCGACAGATTCTTTGCTTTTTCTTTTTCATTGAATACCTCTAACATTCTCTGTAAGATACTTACTGGTCTTGAAATATCAATGTGACTAGTAGGGTTAAAAAGAAACATTAGTAAATCATTAACATCCTTCTTACCAAAAGGAACATAGATTATTTGATGAGATTCTAGGCAGTCCTCTGCCTCGTGAATAGTCGGGTACTCCTTCCCGCATACAAAACACACCCAGCCTTTCTTGGTCTGAATTGGCATGTTAGTTCTCCTTTACCCTCTTGACAAGAGCCTCTAACTCTGCTATAATGTCAGTCAGAGCATCTGCGCTTGCTTCGTACTCACGACCGATTTCTAATGTTCCTCGGTCCTGCATGAATTTTAGTGAGTATTCACGTTCTACTCGTTTTCTTGCCTTTAGCATTTCAATGTAGAGTTCTAGTTCTTGTAGTAATTTAGTCATATTTACCCTCCGCATGGCTATAGTATATCACACTTTTACAATTAAGTCAAGTCCCAGTACCAAAGTAGTAGAACAAGTGATCTATTGACTTTTCTAGAAAATGGGTGTATAATAAGAGAGCGGTGAGAGGGTGGAAGTACTTAATAGTACTTAATAAGGTGAAAAAATGGAACACTTCTTGGCAATTAGCTTACTTCTAATAATGATGGTGGGAACTATTCTTGTTTCTATATTTAGCTGTATAGCCATGACATTTGTTTTTGTAGTCTATTTTATATACACATGGTTTGAACAATTGGAGACTTGGCTATGAGTGAACGAGTTGAATGCACTTGTGAGGGATGGAAGAAGTCTAATCATCAGATAGAATCTGCCCAGATGCTGGCTTGGACTCATGGTATGATGTATACTGGTGATGTTATGAGGTATTGTCCTTGGTGTGGTAAGTTTCTAGAGAAGCTTGCAGTAGAGAGAATAGAGGTTGATTTATCAAAGCACTATAGTGCAGTTGACAGTATGGATTATATGCCAACAGATGAGGGAGACAAATGACAGAGATAACATTAGATGTAGTAAAGAGATTGCAGAATAAAATGGAAGAGGATATCTTAGTAACTGTTAAAGAATTTGAAAATCTTACTGGATTATCTGTAGGAAGGATTTCCTTATCTAGAGTTAATGTTGTTGGTGTAGAAAGACCGTATACTGTTGATGTGGATACAGAGGTAAAATTATGATTATCTATCATGATCCCGATGCTTGGGTTCCAGAATCTGAGCATCATACTTGTGAGATTCATAGGAAATGTCCTAAGAAAGATTTTGCTGGCTGTACCTGTTGGAGTAATTACTCTCTTAGAATGGCTACTCCTGAGGAATATAGAAAGAACAGACTCAAGAGATTGCTGGCTGAAAGGAAAGAACTAGAGGATAGGTTAGACTGGATTAACCTCGCTTTGGAGGGAGAACATCATGACTAATCTATATAAGAAAGTAATGGTTAGACCAGAACCAGATACACTGCCTCCTACTACATTACCTAAAGACGACGCTGGATGGACTTTTGGTGATGCAGAGAAGGCGTATAAAAAGTATACAGATATTGTTGATGAATATAAATGGCCTATAGAGGATTTAGATGGAGAAGATTGGGTTCCATTATTGAATGCTGGCGACACCGTAGTAGAACTTATCCAAAAATTAAGAGGGGCCGAGTTGACTATAACTAGGATGCAGTCTATAACTACTAATAGAGAGATACATAATATTGCTTTGAGATATTTTGAAAAGGTAAAAGGCAGTGAGTAACTTTATCTTTGGGTTTATGGTTTGTTTTACTTTACTTTATTTCTATCCTAAATGGACAGATACTCTAGGAATTATTGGTATTACTGTTTTGCTTTTTACAGGTGGTTGGAATTGGGCTACGTTTGCTGTCAAGAAGGGATGGATCAAAGTTGGAAAAGACTCTGGTTAGTTATATAACAAACGAGAAGGCCTTTAGAGAAACTCTAGATAGAATTCTAAAGCTAGATGAAGGCACTCCTATAGGTTTGGACACCGAGACTACAGGGCTGGACTGGTTCTCGGAGCAACTTACATTGATCCAAGTAGGAAATTCTGATTGGGTGAATATCTACGATGTTCGCGAATTGCCTATGAGGTCCATACGCTATATCTTAGAGTTACTATCGACTAAAGAAGTTATATGCCATAATGCTAAGTTTGATCTGCATTTTATCTACGAGAAAACTGGTGTTTTTCTGCCTAGGGTGTATGATACCCAACTAGGAGAGGTATTACTATACGCCGGTATTCTCGTTTCTTATCCTCATCTAAAGGATTTAGTAAAGAAATACTTCAACGCGGAATTGAAGAAAGAGATTAGGAATAGCTTTATAGGCAATCCTAATGTGGTTATCACTCCAGAAATATTAGAATACTCAGCTAACGATGTTGTCTATCTTCCTGACATTAGAAGAATGCAACTCGAGGAGTTAGGGAAACGAAAAGAATTAGATGTTGTAAGGCTGGAAATGGAATTGCTCCCTCATGTTATGATAATGGAACATGCGGGGATTATATTAGACACAGAGAAATGGAAGAAACTAACAACCCAAGCAGAGAGTAATGTTGTCTTGTATGATAGCAAAATCAAAAGTAGCATCGGGGATTGTATTGCATCCATTGTTAGTAAAAAGAAGTTTGAGAATGCCTTAGATGCTTTGGAGTATTTCAAAATCTCTTTTAGTAAAACCTTGGGTGTTAGAAAAGAAATGAAGGGAATTACTGACGAGGAAACTATAGTACAAACATTATTAGATAACTTTAATGTCAATTCCAATACACAGATGGCTAGGATTATGAGACTTATGGGTATTGACGTTGAAAATACTAGTGCTAAGTATCTAAAGAGAGACTTCAAGGATAATGAGTTTACCCAACTTCTTACAACATATAGAGAGTGGGAAAAGCTGGCTACATCTTTCGGTGACAACTTTATAGAACTTATCAATAAGATAACTGGTAGAATTCATACCACGTTAGACCAGCTAGGAACTGCTACTGGAAGATTTGCTTCCTATAAGCCCAACATGCAAAATATCAAGGCTGATACAGATTATAGGGAGTGCTTCAAGGCAGGGCCTGGAAAGAAACTTATCTCAGCAGACTATTCTCAGATTGAACTGAGGATGGCGGCTGAGGTAACTAACGAAGATGTGATGCTGAATGCTTTTAGAGAGAACAAGGACCTTCATACCCTGACGGCGGCGGCTGTCTATGAAATAGCCTTTGATGCTGTGGATGATGAAATAAGAAAAAGAGGAAAGAGTATTAATTTTGCTACTATCTATGGAACTTCTGCTAAGGGATTAGCATACAACTTCGCTATTCCTTATGAAGAAGGTCTGAAACTTCTAGAGAATTTTAGAAGGACATACCCTAAATTTACTGCTTGTGTAGGTTTGATACACAAGCAGATACTTACTAGAGGATATTCAGTTACTCCGTTAGGTAGGAGACGCTACTTCAAGATACCAAAGAAGTTCACTCCTGCCGAGACAAAGTTAATGTTCAAGGTTATGAGAGAAGGCTTCAATCATGTAGTCCAAGGTGGATGTGCGGACATGCTAAAGATAGCAATGCTGAATATAGCCCGCAACAATCCTTTTGGTGATGCATTTAGAATGCTTTTACAGGTTCATGATGAGTTAGTAATAGAGGTAGATGAGGATATTGTACCTGATGCAGAGAAATTCATTAGACACGAAATGTTAGAAGCTGCTGGCGTTTTTATCAAGTCTATACCAGTTGAAGTTACTATAAAATATGGAGATTTTTGGAGGAAATAATGCCTAAGACATGGGACTATCTTGAGGAATTTAGTAAGGCACTTAAGGAGCAATTAGAGTCAGATCAGAAACGGTGGGGGGATACTTGGTTACAACGTATCCCAGAGGGACAGGAAACTAGAATTGAGGAACATATTAAATCATACTTTGACCAATGGAGAAATGCTAAGGTGGCTGTTCCTTGGTTGAAGATTGCCGGTTTAGCATTAATAGCTTGGGTTAGAGAAACCCATACTGAGTTGTGGTCCAAGGAGGACTAATGGCAAAAGCCGAGAAGAAATTTGTAGAGATAGCCAAAGAAACTTTTGGGGAAGAAATCTTCACTTCATCTAATGAAGTCCAAGAGATTGTTCCCACTAGTTCACTTGCTCTAGATGTCTCCACAGGGCGTGGAGGGATTCCAAGAGGAAGGTTTACACATATCTATGGACCGGATTCTAGTGGTAAGACTACCTTAGCCATAGAACTTAGCAAGAATAACTTGGCTTTTGGTGGCAAGACTTTCTATGTTGATATCGAGCAAACTCTAGATAGTGGACTAGTGAATACCATTCTAGGAGAGTATAAAAAGGAAGATAATTTTGTCCATGTCATGCCAGAGACGGGGGAGGACGCTTTTAGGATTTGTGAATCTGCTATAAATAGTGGTGAGTTCTCTCTTATTATCTTCGACTCTGTGGGTGCATTAGCACCTGAGAAGGAAATGGAAGATGATTTTGGAGATTCACACTATGCTCTTGTAGCTAGGGCTATATCTACTTTTCTTAGACGCAACGCATACAAGGTTAGAGTGAACAAGATTGCGTTCGTGTTCCTAAATCAAGTTAGGGCCAATATCGGGGCGTTCATTAAGAGTTTTGAAGTCCCGGGTGGTTATGCTTTGAAGCACTATTCATCGCTTACTATCTCACTGTTTAGAGGAAAGACTATTCTTCTAAAGACAGATGATAAGGGATCAGCGATTGGTAATCTAGTGAACTTTACCATCATGAAGAACAAGATAGGAATTCCTCATCGTTCTGCTACGTTCCCTATTATATGGGGTAGAGGGATAGATAGAACGAGAGATATAGTAGACTTTGCAGAGAATCTTGGTGTGATTTCCAAGCGAGGCCCCTATAAGGTGTTCAATGGAGAGCCTCTAGGATTAGGGGTAGCTAAGACTATCGCCAAATTAGAGCAGGATTCTGGGGTACTTGACTTAATAGTAAAATCATGCTATAATGCAGTACAAGTTGCCCCCGTTGGGGAGACAGAGGAGGTCGATAATGGAGAGGTCGATTAAGCTTGAAAGGTTATTCTCGTTAGGGAATTATAAGAATATTAGGTTAGATGATGGTGTTGATAATATTCCACAGAATATGTGGACTAATAAGGAGGTCATGGAGAATCTTAATTTTCTGATTATGCTTTCAATAGAACTCAGTTTCCGTAGGTATCTTAAACTAAGTGAGAAAATTCAGGATATGAAACTCGAAGAGTCCATTGAATATCTGGACAAAGTAAAGAGTGACACATATGAACTGATAAAGAAACTCACGAATGGAGAGACAAAAGATGAGTAAGCCATTTGCAGATTTTCCTGAGAGACGAGATAGAACAGCAGATTTTAATCGACCTGTATTCTTGAGGATGCGTGAGGGTTATCAACTTATTGTTCGTATTCTAGATTCCCATGCTGAGAAGGTTTTGAAGCACTGGATCAACAGTTCAAAGACTAGTGTTCTTTGTCTTGGCGATGAGTGCCCAATCTGTCAGCAGAATGAAACTATTAGACGAGAAAATCCAAAGACCTTCCAGAAGATTAAGGGATATATTCCTGTCCAGCGAAGGTGGATGGTGAATATTTTAGACCGAACTCCTGTTATTAAGGATGAGGAGACTGGCGAGGAATATTACGCTGTGAAGGGTAAGTTCCCCACTGTTACTCGTGATGGTGAGAGAAGCTTGGTTAATGTTCAGCCTGTTCCCTCTAATACTATCAAGATTTTAGAGAGAGGTCAGACGTTGTTTGAAATGTTCGCTGTTATTCATGCCGACTCTGTTACAGAGGGTGATGATGGTGAGACTGGTGGAATTACAACGTTTGATGTCAAGTTAGTTCCTGCTGGTAGTGGAACAGATATGGTTATTTCTGTTATCCCTCAGCAAAGAAATGATGATGTTACTCCTATCTTAGAGCAGAACAATCTTACATCATATATTCTGTCTACTGTTGGCATAGAACTCACACCAGATGAAGTTACTAACGTTGTTCGTGGTGTTTCAATACGCGATATCTTCGCGGCCAGACGAGCGAAGGACGAGTCAGATTCAGATAAGGAATTGAAGAGTTCTTTCTCTGATCTGTCCGACAAGGTAGCGACATTGTTTGGAGAGGATGATGGATGAGCCCGTTCAGTGGTTTATCGTTATAGCAGGTATTATTTTACTATACTGCCTGTGGTTTAAAATTAAAGACTAGATAGTGTTTAACTGTGGGAGTGTTCTCGATGTGACTGAGACTTGGGAATCCAGGGGGTAGGCCACGCCGCACAGGGATGAGAGCACACGCAGGGAAGTTGGTGGGGATTTTCCTGCTTACAGAGTTTTCCTAGCCTTCCTCTGCCTTGTGCAAAAAAGACTAGGCGAAAAATAACATGGGTGCGTAAGAGGCGTATATACGACCAGAGTGTAGGCCGAAAGGCCGGATAATGGCTAAATAGGTACGAAAGACTAGTGGGTGCAATTCCCTACCCCATGTAATAATGGTGTGCCGCATACAAGCAACTCAGGCGGTCATAATCATTCCGATACCTGAGGTTCGACAAATCACCGGCACACTACTTGGGGGCGTGATTGGTTCGATTGTCCTTAAAACCTTCGGGGGATAGGGCAAGACGCGAGTTCGAGACTCGCCGCCTCCACCTAACTGAAAAAGGAGGATACCTTGGCAAAAGTTGGGATCGTTGGTCATGAGGGTGCAAAATTTACTGCTGAAACAGAGGCAGTTGCTAGAAATATTATAAGATCATTATTGTCTCCGGGTGATATACTTGTTAGTGGTGGTTGCCATCTTGGAGGAATAGATATATGGGCGGAGGAAGAAGCAGATAAACTTGGTATCCAAAAGGAAATCTACGTTCCTGCCAAGAGAACTTGGGAAGGTGGATATAAACAAAGAAACCTTAGGATAGCGAGTGCTTCTGACATAGTTCACTGCATTGTAGTTTCAAAGTATCCAGAAGGATACAGAGGAATGAGATTTGATTATTGTTATCATTGCCACTCGTCAGACCACATAAAATCTGGCGGATGTTGGACAGCAAAGAGGGCTAAAGAAGCTACTTGGCATGTGATTGATTAAGGTGGTAGCTCATGTGGTTAGAGTACTGGGTTGTGGCCCCGGGGAAGTGAGTTCGAATCTCACCCACCTGACCACTAAATAAAAAAGGAGAGGAATATGATTGAGAGATATTTTCATAAATGGGGAGAAGATAAAGGAACTAATGTTTTTGTTCGCAGTGATCTAAAAGGAATGCATAGGGCACATTGTCTTTGTTGGGAACCTTGTGCTAGATTTAAACCAGGTACTCCAGAGAATTGTAACATAGCGCAAGGACTTTATGAATATGATATTAAGTGGAGTATAACAACTCCGGTGTGGGAATGTCCGTTCTTTGAGGAGGCTAATCTTGAAGGATAGCAACCTGTTCAATCACGATAATGAACTTTCTGTGCTTGCTCTGATACTAAAGTCACCAGAGAGGCTATATGATGTTATGGATTCCTTGAAGGGGTTCATGTTTAGTGCCGCTATTCATGAGCAGATTTATAATGCTATGTGTGAGTTAGCTAGGGATGGAAATACGTCAAGTCCATCAATTCTAAAGTCATATCTTACATCTAAGAAACGACTTGATAACGCAGGTGGACCTGACTATATAGACATGATTGCTAAAATACAGGCAGACTCTAATGGGTTTGATGTATTCTTGAAGGGCATCATAGATTCTTGGAAGGCAAAGCAACTCTTGGAGTTGGCCGCTAAGTTACCAGTAGATGTAAAGAACAATCCAGATATCTCTGAGACAATCAGCAGCGTGAATGCTATTATGGCTAATCTAGAGGACTCTGGCTTGAGGAATGGTGTCCATCCTTTTGATGAAGTCTTGGTAGGAGCATGGGAAGCGATTGAACAGAGAACTCTCAACCCAGGTATTCAAGGTGTAACCACTGGCTTTGTAACATTAGATGAGGTTACTGGTGGGTATGGAGAGGGTCAGGAGTGGATTTTCTGTGGGCGACCTTCACATGGTAAGACCTCAGCAATCCTGCAATCTTTGAAAGAGGCGGCTAAGACAGGAACTCCCTCTCTTATCTTTAGTAGAGAAATGAGAAACCAAGATTTGATAGAGCGGTATATCTCTATGGAATCTGGAGTTCCGTATCTCGATATTAGATTAGGAAAACTTACGGACGCACAGAAGAAGAAGTGTCTCAGGGCTACTAGAAGATTAGCTAAACTTCCTGTGTATTTTGATAGTAACTTCTATGGGGATATGAACTATATCTCTGGTGTTACTCGTAAATTTAAGAAGATGCATGGCATAAAACTAATTGGAGTGGACTATATCCAACTCCTAGCGGAAAGAGGCAACGACCAAACAGCAGAACTTGGTAAGATTTCTAGACAGCTAAAACTGCTCGCCGCCGATCTTGGCGTAACGGTTGTAGTAGCCGCACAGTTGAATAGAAAGGTTGAGGAGAGAGAAGAAAAGAGGCCCATTCTATCTGACATTAGACAGAGTGGCAACATAGAGGAAGATGCTGATGTGGTGGTTGCTATGTATAGAGACGAGGTATACAACCTCAATCCTAGCACCGCAGGAAAGATTGACTTTATCATCCTAAAGCAGAGGAATGGTCCTCTTGGGACATATACACTAGATTTTGACGAAAAGTGTGTTGCCATTTCTGATGTCGGGATAAAGAAATTTGAATTTGGAGTGACAGATGATGGTGATTAATAGTAAGGACAAGGGGCGGCGATGGGAGAAGGACGCAGTAGAGATACTGAACGAAAAATTTCCTAGCACATGGAGGAGAGTTCCTGCGTCTGGTGCGTTGGGCACACAATTAGGTATGCCTGATTTGACTAGTGATTTGGTGGGTAATTACTACTTCCTACCATTCAAGTTAAGGGGCGATGCTAAGACTGGATATGGAGGTGCTACTCAATTGGCACTAAAGAGAGAGTGGCTAGAGAAGATTAGGAAGGAAGCAGAGAACATGCCCAATAGTGTTCCTTGTGTAATAGGCAAGTTCTCGGGTTCTAGGACTGATGAAAAGTATTTCATGGTCTTAGACTTTCAGGCATGGGATAAGCTGATGAAAGATTATGAGGAACTTTATCAGGAGAATATTAAGCTTAGAGATAAGTTGGAGAAGGGCTATGAGTAATTTTTTAGATACTACTAACTTAGAGGATATCGCTGGAAAAGTTATTAAGGAAAATCCAAATGCTACTTTATGGGATATAATCGTAGCACTATTATCTCATAAAAGTAACGTTCAATCCTATATAATATGGATGTTATCCGATTTTCCTGTAATAGAGTTAGTGGCTAGAGGTATGAATGTTGGGTATATACAGGATTTTCTACAAATGGAACGTAAAGATATCTTGGGTACCTGTAAAACTTGGGGCCTTACCCCTCAAAAAGAGACACTTGACTTCGACCCGATTCAGGTGTATACTGTAGGCATGGGCGAAGCTGGGCTTAGGGCCAAACTGGACCCAATCCTGGTACCAATGCCCACAGAAGAAGTGCTAAAAAGTGTTATAATTAATATAGAAAAATACTTAGCAATAAAGGATTTACTGGATAAATGGGAAGGAGAAAAGAATGACAAGGCATGAATTATTTATCAAAAGATTACATGAACTAGGTTTATACGATAAGAATTCTGATTATGATGGCATGATAGGAACCGCTGTTGAGGAATTATCTGATACTTTTGCAAAGCAAGGGCACAGTGGATTTTCTGCTATGGTTGTTTTAGGTGTTTTCAATCAATTAATGGAAGAATATAATAATCCAGATTCTATTATGTGGGAGGGCGCGAATGTCAGAATTCAGGCTACCTGATTTCGAGGAAATGTTAGGTCTAGCTGATGATATAGGCAAGCTTACTGTAGACTTATACTTAGCAAGGGTATCACTAGATCAGACAGAGGCGGCTATCATAAGGACAGTCATGATTAACAAAGATTATTGGGGGGATAGCCCCAAGCCTCCAGCGTTCAACTATGTAGAAGCTACATTCAAGGCCATAGGATACGATGATATCACGGCAGAAGCCCTGCGACAAGATAAATTTAGGGTGGCCGAGATTAGTGGTGCTTTAGAAGGAATGAAACTGAAGTTCCAAACGATGAAAGAAATGGTTGATGTTTGGAAGACTCAGCAATTCAACATAAAAGGTGCAGAAATCTAATGTCCCATTTGGTTGAGGAATATGTTAGGAATCTCCACACTATATTGGAGAAGGGTGATATCGAGGGAGACTGTTATAATAACGCCCTTAGCATTAAAAATCTAGTAGAGAAGCAGTTTGATTCTGGTCATATATCTCAGTTTGATGTGGATGTTCTTAAATCAATATCTAAGGGGTTTAGCTACTTTGAGGTAGCCCAAATCCTCAATGCTGATAGAAAGCGAGTAGCAGATTCCTTCAAAAAATCCTGCTCTAAAGTAGCATTCTTATTGGGAGGAGACTTTACAGATATAGGATTTATGTATAATACAGCATCTAAGTATGTTGAAAATGAAAAGGATGAGGAGACAGTTGAGCATTTCTTTGGAGTTAAATGATGGTTAAAAGATACTGCTATATTTGTGGAGAAGAACTCTTAGTTTCAGAGAAAGAAGTTTGTGGAATTTGTGAAAGTATCATAGATAAGAATGGAGAAAACTATGTCCGTGCTTCGGTCAATAAAAAGAATCATAAAGAGAGACAAAAGCCAAGGTCTCATAGACTCGAAGATGAGTGATGAAGCTAGGTGTATACATAGACATACAGAAAAGTCACACCCTAATTGTTTCTTGAATGGGGTTCCAAAAAAGGCTAGATGGTATGATGATACAGACCTAAGAATAGGCTTCCTGGATATCGAGACGACTGACTTTAAGGCCAATCGAGGCTTCATGCTCTCATGGGCTATAAAGTATCGAGACGGTAAAACTGTCTATGACTTACTTGCTAGAGAAGATATTTTATCCTTAGAGTTTGACAAGCGAATTGTTAATACACTGATGAATGAACTTAAGAATGTTGATATTATAGTTACCTACTATGGGACGGGGTTTGATATCCCGTTTGCTAGGACTAGGGCGTTGTTCTGGAAGTATAGATTTCCAGTTCACGGGGAGAAATATCACTTTGATATGTATTACCGAGTTGCTCATCTTTTGAAATTAACTAGGAACTCCTTAGACGCGGCTACAACCTTCTTGGGTATTGAAGGTAAGACTCACTTTGATGTTGCTGTATGGACTGCGGCCGCTTATGGTGATGAGAAAAGTCTAGCATTAATTTTAGACCACAACATTCAAGATGTTCAAATCCTTGAACAACTATTCAATAAACTGGAGGATTTTTCTAAGTGGACAAAGCGAAGCCTATGAGTAAACTCGAGGAACTTTTTAACCAAGCTAAGGCTAGAAATTATCTTGGTAGGAGAATGGTTGTTGAATTAGAATCCAAGGCCGATGATGTTGACCCAAAGAATTTCAGGGCTACTGGTAAGCTTAAATTAGCAGTATCAGAAGATAAAGAGACTTGGAATGAGGAAGAATTTGAGGTCATGGTTATAGAGTCTTCCGCAGAAGAGGCTATCGCCTCAGTATTGGCACATCTGAATTCAATACCTATGGAATATGGAGATAGCATCTTTGAAGATGGCTTCTTTGAGGTCATGGGCGGAGAGTTACCAGATGGTAAAACCAAAGAATAAACGTAGAAAGAAGGAATCGACTAAGAGTAAGTTGGGTAATGGGGCAAAAAGATGGAACTCTGCTAAAGAACAGATAGAGCGACATCTGACGAAAAAGGAAATGGAGAATCATGGATAACCTTATAGAAGTAGATATAACCTATCTGCCTAAAGTCAACTGCTTAATAATCAGAAAGCAGGGAAAGGCATTTATCACAACCAAAGATGCCGTAATCTTTGATAGGGATATGTTTATCCAGATGCTATATGCTATGGTTAAAAATGAGCAGATAGATTATAAAGTTCTAGAAGGTATACTCGAGGATTTTCATACAGCTTAAGGAGGAAGAAATGGCAAGGTTAACGTGTGACAAGCACCCGCTTTATACTGGTAGGAGAATGCCTAGGACGGAGTGCGTGACGTGCTGGAAGGTGTATATTGTCAATACTGGAAAGTCTTTAGAAGATGTTTCTGAGGCGGTAGCATCTAAGGACCCCTATAGAAGTAAGTGGCTTAAGGAGTTCTACGATGATATCCTCAATGCTGAGGCATCAGTCGCGGAAGCAGAGGAAAAGGAAATGGCGGTGCAATCTAGTTTTGAATTTACTGAACCCGAATAAATTTATTCTACGGAGGTAGAAAATGTTTGATCCTATTCTGATTGAAGGCATTAATCCAGCAATTTTGGCTTTACTGCCGTTTGTGGTAGTCTTTCTGACCCTGCTTGTTCGCTATGGTTTTAAGCAGGCCGGCAAGGAAGTCCCTACATTAGCAACTCAGGCCATCGCTTTTGTTGTGTCTGCGGCCGCTGTTGTTGGAACTTTCGTGCTGTCGGGGCAGGCGCTTCCTGTCGAGTTCGCTGGCTGGTCTAGCCTGATTGTTAGCTTGTTTGGTCTACAGATGCTCGCATATGAGATTGTCATTAAGCGAGTTGTAGAGTATTTTAAGAAGTAATAGAATTTTTGTAGAGCCGCCGTAGTTCAGATGGCAGAACGATGCTTTTGTAAAGCATATGTCACAGGTTCGAGTCCTGTCGGTGGCTCTTGACTTTTAACTGAGAGAGGATTATAATGGCTAAGTGTCTAGAGTGTCATGGTTGTTTAGCTATAACGGATAGACTCTACATAGGGGACGAGGTATACACTAGATACTGGTGTGATTTTTGTAGAGTTTTCTGGCTATTAAATGCTGTAACAGGAGAATGGAAAAGGGAGGAAGATGGCAAAAAGGAAGTGGCCTCAGGATAAGTGCTGTGTTTGTGGAAGATTTATAAAGTTATCAGGAAAAACAGATAGAAGTACTTGTTTTGGTAGCAGTGCTGATTATGAGCCTCCTGATCCTGAATGGTATTGTAATAAATGTGCTAGGAGAGAATATTTTTCAGCAATTAGAAAACGAAGCTTGCCAACTAATTGGATACCCGCCAAATGGGAACGAAAAGCCGCTGAAAAGATGGGTTTTATTAGAATTGGACCTCGTGGTGCGGCTTGGGGGCACTGGTTTGACCCCACTAGAGGACCTATTCCTGATGGATATGTAGACCAACGCTGGTGATAGTACAGGCCCCTAGCTTCAATGGTTAGAGCGCCATTCTTATAAAGTGGATGTTCCGAGTTCGAATCTCGGGGGGCCTACTACCTAGATGACTACCTACCTAAACTCGCATAAATGCCTTGAATAAACGGGGAGGCGCGCTCGCGATGATGGTCTAGGTGTCCTAAATGGTAGTCACGGGCGTATGGTGTAACGGTGCACACATGACTGTAGATCATCAAGGCGTGGTTCGACTCCACGTGCGCCCATAGGAGAATATATGCCTAGAAGTAGACATAGAAATCTAAAACAGATGCAGAAGATATATGATTTAGAGAATACATATTCTTCTGACAACACCACTCCAGAGGCTATGCAGGCGTGGATTGATTGGATTCTAAGAACAAAGTGGTGGAGAGATAGATCAAAGATACGTCACATTAGAGTTGTCTTTCCTGTAGTGGGTAAGAAATCTGGTGCATATAGGGAAGAAGCAACATGGGCTAGAATAGAATTCGGTGTGTTTAGTCTATGCAGACAAACTGCTTGTCACGAACTTTCTCATATCCTTGCTTGGAATGAGGAGGGCGATGATGAGGAGGACCATGATGATGTCTTTGCAGGCATGTACTTATCTCTCTGTAGGAGATTTATAAGTGCCGAGTGGTCTAATAAAATGGAAAAAGATTTTGATGAGGAAGATGTAAAGCATAAATATTATGATTAGAAGAAAGAGGAAGATAGTTATAGGTAGACCTGGAAAGCTTATCAAGAAGGGTAGGTATATGTATATCATTGATCCTACCCATCCTAAAGCTACAGAGCATGGCTATGTCCTCGCTCATAGATGGGTAATGGAGAAAGAGATTGGTAGGCTCCTGAGGGATGATGAGGTTGTTCATCACAAGGACGAGAATAGATTTAATAATGACATATCTAACTTAGAGTTAATGACAAGGAAGGAACATACAAGGTTACATAACGAGAGGAGGATAAAATGACTGTATGGTTTACTGCTGATCCTCATTTTGGACATAAGAATATTATTGAATACTGTGATAGACCATTTTCTTCTGCCGGAGATATGGACTTTACTCTTATAGAAAACTGGAACAAAGTTGTTAGACCTCTGGATACAGTCTATCTGCTCGGAGACGTTACCTTTGGTGGACCTAAGGTTGTAAGATCATACTTTAGTCAACTTGTTGGATGGATTAGAGTTGTACCTGGTGGACATGACCATAACTGGAATAAGAAAAAGGAAGTCTACTACTCTGCATCTAATACAGTAGATATTCTTTCCGATCTTTGCACAGTCAAGGTTGCTCCTAAGACTGAAATTGTACTTTGTCACTTCCCGCTTGAATCGTGGGATGGGGCATACTATGATGTTGTGCATCTTCATGGGCACAGTCATGGAAAGAGTAGGATTGTAAAGAATAGAATCGATGTAAAGATTGACAAGATCGGAAGAGCGTCGTGTAGGGAAAGAGTGTAGAT
>OFOG01000013.1_pt1 | contig 19371 bp, 29 predicted proteins | sample 1542341 | NCBI WGS metagenome assembly OFOG01 (sample SAMN04958513, study PRJEB24370) | sediment metagenome | isolation source: lake sediment | place: USA: Lake Hill lake, St. Paul Island, Alaska | collected 2013
AGCAATTAAAGAGTAAGCGAGATCGAAAAACCGAGTTGAGGGAAGATTACGGGGTCCACGGTTTTCGACCTTTGGACAATTCGGGTTTCGATGGCGTGTATAATGAGATTAAGAAACAGGGAACCCGAGTCAGAGAGCAGATGAAGGCCACCATCGAAGCCAACGAAAAGCGGGTCAAGAAAAAGAACCGTGAATGGTATGCGGAAGCCAAAAAACGCATTCCCGCCAAGACCAAAGCCATTGAGGAGCGGCGCAAACGGGAAGATGCAGCAAAGAGAAGGATTGTGATTAGATGATTGATGTTTTTGTCAGCAGGGAAAATTTGCCAGTTGAAACCGAGCGCACGGTTGCCAGTATCAAATTTGCTTTGGGTGCTACCTTCGAACCGACCGTGGTTGACAGTTTTGATGCTTCCTTTATCGCCAAACTCAACACCAGCAAAAACTCCTTGGTGCATTTGGTGAAAGCGGGAATCATTGTTTTTCCGTTGTTTTATCAAGCCGCCCAGACCATTCTTGAACAAACCAAGAGGGACTATTCGTTCTGTCATTGCCTTAAAGTCGAAAAAACCGCTGAACTATTGACCACCCCAAAGGAATTCGGGCAGGTCATTCTAAAGCGATGGGTGGTCAAGGAAATCAATGAACCTGATGTAAATAAACTTTTCGAAATTGCGCTACGAGATTATCGTGGGCAGGAAATCAATGCAATCCTTTGTTTGAGGTAATCAACATGGCTGATCCAATTGTGACTCTTCCTACCGCCTTTCAGCAATATATCCACTTATCAAAATATGCCCGTTGGGTTGAAGCGGAAAATCGAAGGGAAACATGGGCGGAAACAGTCAAGAGATATTTGGACTTTTTTTGCGACAAGCAATGCAAGGGAAAAGTCAGCACCATGATCCGCAATGAACTGGAAGCGGCAATGTTAAATCTTGAGGTGATGCCGTCAATGCGGGCTTTAATGACGGCAGGACCAGCTTTGGAACGCGATAATATTGCGGGATACAATTGTTCAGCGGTTGCAATTGATCATCCTTGCGTGTTCGATGAAATTCTCTATATTTTGATGTGCGGCACGGGTGTTGGTTTTAGTGTTGAGCGGCAGTTTATCAACGAACTTCCCTCGGTTCCCGTCAAGTTGGAACCAGTTGGTGAGACAATTGTGGTGTCCGACAGCAAAGTTGGTTGGGCAGAAGCCTATCGCCATTTAATCAAAAGACTGTATGAGGGTAAAATTCCTAAATGGGATGTGTCTAAGGTTCGCCCAGCGGGAACAAGACTGAAAACCTTTGGGGGTAGAGCCAGTGGACCGGGACCATTGGAGGATTTGTTTCGCTTTACTATCAATATTTTTCAAGGCGCTTCGGTTGATGGCGGCAGAAAACTTAATTCAATCGAGTGTCACGACATTTGTTGCAAAGTTGGCGAGGCGGTGGTGTCGGGGGGTGTCAGAAGGTGTCTTCCCGGTAATACGATGGTTTTTACACCAAAAGGGCCAAAAGCAATTAAAGATATTGTAAAGGGAGATACTGTTATCACAGGAGGACAATGTGGAACTGTGGTTTCTTGCGGAACATCCGGTATCAAAGAGACAATCATCATTAAACACCGTTTTGGGGAAATAAAATGCACACCCGAACATCGGTTGGCTGTTTTCAACTCAATTATGGAATATGAATTTAAAATGGCCAAAGATATTGTTGAAGGGGATCGTTTGGTATGGGATATTGTTGGATATGATGGTACATATACCGAACTTCCCGCGCTATCTCAAGATATTCATTTTAATTCCAATATGCCAAATATTCCGTTGCTTGATGCCGATATAGCGTGGTTTTTGGGATTATTTCACGGAGATGGATACGTGGGGGAAAGCAGTTTAGAAATTGCCGGAAATCTTCGAGAAATTTCCACATTAGAAAGGGCAGCAAAAATATTTGAATCCAAGTTTGGCATACGAGCGACCGTGGGTAATGACGGAAAATGTGGTGCCGGGGCAAGAATGAGAGCTAATTCTGTTGTAATGTCTAGGTGGTTTAGTCGTTATATCAAACAACCAAATACGCCTATAAGGGTGCCCGATTTTATTTTCCAAGCGAAACGGAATATTCGTTTTGCCTATCTTGCCGGTCTTTTGGACGCCGATGGTCGCGTTCGGAAAGAAGGGGGGATTGATCAGGCATGTACGATATATGAAAGTTTTGCCGAAGACATTGTTACGCTTTTAGCAAGTCTGGGCATCGCCGCCATTATAACTAAAAGCAGCGCCGAAAAACGTCGCGTCAGAGGAGAAAACGCAAAGGATTTTTACAATATTCACATTGTTGGAAATACCAATCGAAAAATGTTTTATGATGGATGTAAAAACATGTCGTTTCGATTGGCAAAGAAAGTATTAACTTATTCTAGTTCAATAGATTTCTCGTTTCCAATTCGATGGGGGGGCAGTAATCTGGGCTACAAATCAACAGGCAATATCTTGGTAATGAAAATGAGATATAATTTGCCTTTATTACCCACTCGGGTAATCACTATAAAACAAGGCCAAACCGTAGAGACTTACGACATACAGGTTGACAAACTAGAAAGATTTACCGCTAACGGTTTGGTTGTTCACAATTCGGCTCTCGTATCCCTTTCGAATCCGTCTGACGATCGGATGCGTTATGCCAAAAGCGGTGACTGGTGGAAAACCAACAAACAAAGAGAATTGGCAAACAACAGCATTGCTTATACTGAAAAGCCTTCGATGGAAGTTTTTATGCGGGAATGGTTGGCGCTGTTTGAAAGCAAGAGTGGTGAACGGGGAATTTTTAATCGGGATGCGGCTGTTCGCCATATGCAGAAATTTGGACGCAGAAACTTCAATCACCCCTTCGGGATCAACCCGTGTGGCGAGGTCTTATTAAGGCTTTCTGGCGGTCTGTGCAACTTAACCGAGGTGGTGATTCGCCCCGATGACGATATTGACAGTTTGCGCCATAAAGTCAAGCTGGCAACCATTTTGGGAACAATGCAGGCAACTTTGACCGAATTTCGTTATCTTCGCCCCATCTGGAAAAAGAATGCCGAAGAAGAGGCGTTGTTGGGTGTTAGCTTAACCGGTATTTTTGATAACACGTTGACAAATGGAAAATTAGGTTATGACCGACTTGCTGATGCGCTTGACCATCTTCGTCTTTATACCCGAGAAGTGAATGCAACATGGTCAAACAAATTAAATATAAATCGTTCCGCCGCAACCTCGACCACAAAACCCAGCGGCACGGTTAGCTTATTATGTGATTGTTCGTCTGGCATTCATCCTCGTTTTGCTCGTTACTATGTTCGGCGGATCAGGGGCGATAAGCGGGATCCGTTGTCTCAAATGATGGTTGCCAGTGGTTTTCCCTGCGAGGATGATACCAGTCAACCAGAGAACCGGTATGTCTTTTCGTTTCCAATGGAATCGCCCGCCCACGCCACCTTTTCTGAACAAATTACGGCACTTGACCATTTAAAATTATGGTTGATCTACCGCCAACATTGGACAGAACATAACGTAAGTGCAACCATTTATTTGCGTGAACACGAATGGCTGGCGGCAGGTGCTTGGGTCTATGAACATTTTAACGAAATTGGCGGCATTACTTTCCTGCCTTTTACGGGCCACACTTACCATCAGGCTCCCCTTGAGGAGCTAACCAAGGAAAAGTATCAGGAACTGTGCGCCAAAATGCCCAAGAAGGTTGATTGGTCGAAGCTTAAGGAATTCGAAAAAGAAGATTCAACATCAACTCAAAAAGAATTGGCTTGCACTGGGGATGCCTGTGAATTACCCCAGCCATAAAAATTTTGACTTTTGGGTTTAAAATTGGGTTCTTGTTGAGTAAAGTATGATTGGCTTGATCGAAAAACAAAACCAAGCAAAGGTGTCCAACGATGAAAGAAAATGCTACTCTAAATGCCAAACAGCATCGTCTATTCATTGAAAAGAGAAAGAAGGCTGAAACCAACGCTGCTATTGCCGAAGAACGCCGACAAGAACGCTATCTACGGTCAATTCCGCCAAAGATCCTTCCGAGTTTCTGTTGGACATTGAAAGCTCCCAAGTAAACATTCCCAAGGAAAAGGTGGAAGTAATTTGTGGAGTAACGGCGCGACCAATTGGGTTTGTCGAAGCTGCTGGTTTGGTTGATTTATTGAGACAGGATCATCGTTACCACGTTTACTTACCCAACAAGAATGCTGAGGTGATATTAGTTTACAATCCCGCTTTTGATGATAAATGGCAGGGCGTAATTGAAATTCCCTCGTTTACTGCCGCCGAATGGTATCGTCATATTGAGCAGAATGTCGAAAAAGATATGATTCCTGCCGTTGACCCTATCAAAAAGACGCTTGGAGTAAGTTTTTGTTATGAAGGTGGTAGGATAGCGGTGGCATATATTACGACCAATAATTACAAAGAGACTTCCGCCTATGCAAACCAAGAAGTCAGCAAACGCGCCCTGAAAGAAAGCGTTAATGGAAGTAATAGTGATCGGTTTGTTCAGGGTATCATCAACTTCTACCGAGAACAGTGAGGGCTATCTTGAAATTTAGCGAGTTGTTGGAAAAATTCAAGGCAAGCGAAGAGGTCGAGTGTCTGGTTCAGCTTCTGGATGACCAAGCCTTAAGAAGGGCAGTGGGGGCGTGGCAGGCAACCATCGTGACCTTCCCCGCCGATGGTCAGGGTGATGATTGTCCTGAACTTGAATCCAAACGCCAATGGGAATGGCTCTGGAAGCAAATCAAGTATGACCAGAAAATGTTCGGCACCATCGCCAACATTAAGGAACACGAAATCAGCAATATGATGGTGCGGCTGGTCGGCTTGCGGCTGGTGTATCCCGATGGCACAATTAATTCGTTTGCCAAGAAATACTTACAGAGCCTGATTGTCGCCAAACTTGCTCCCCAGTCCAACCCTCGCGGGCGACCACCAACCAAACCCAAGAAAGATAATGCCCCAGAAAAATCTTCCTGAATGGTTATAAAAAGCAACAGCCGTGGTGATCAATGGTGCGTGACAGCGATACCAAAGGTGATACCAGAAAGAAGAAAAACAAAACTCAAACCCCAACAGAAAGGTGCCAGTATCAGTGAAGACGGTAATTCCAGCGGAACTTAAAAACCAAGTAGGGCAGGTCATCATCCTGATGTCCAGCGACGAAGGTAAAATCGTCGCCAAAGTGGACAAGGTTGATGCAAAGGGCGAATTCCTGCACTTCACGCAAGTGGGGGGCAAGGATGACGGCAAGAAGTTCAAGGCTCGTTTCGACCAGTCTGCGACGGAAATCAAGGTTTTCGATCCAGACAAGGAAATGGCGCTGGCGCTTCTTGAGTAATCGCCGAAAAATTTCTCCCGTCCACCCCATCCCGACATTGGGGTCATCTTATACGGTGACCCCAATGTCTAATTTCTTTAATAAGTTGCCATAGGGTATGAGTAGAAAAGGGGCAAAAACAATGGCTGAAAACTACTTGGACAATTCAACCACTACGATGATGGATGCGGAAGTGGTGCAGGCGATGCAGGCTTTTTTGGAAGAAAACTACGGAAGCCCTTCACACCCTTATCATTTGGGAACCGAGGCTCGTCAGGCGGTCAAGGAAGCTCGGGAAAAGGTCGCTTTGCTGATGGGAGCGAATCCTAGCAGGGTCTTCTTTACTTCGGGCGGCACGGAAGCCAACAATTGGGTAATCAAAACCTTCCCGTTTGGTTCTGGTCAGCATATTGCCATCAGCACCATTGAGCATTCTTCGGTCAGGGAAGCGGCGAAATCTCTTGCCAGCCGCAATATTTCAACCTATCTGGTGGGCGTGGATTCAACGGGTATTGTTTCCCCAAAATCTCTTGGAGATTTTCTGTCGGCAGGCGCACCCGCGAAACTGGTTTGTATTCAGTATGGCAATGGTGAAATTGGGACAAAACAAGATATTGAAGAACTAACAAACATCTGTCACGCTCACGGTGCCTTGGTTCATTGCGATGCCTGCCAGAGTTTTGGCAAAGTGCGTTTTGATGTGGATGATTTAGGCGTGGATTATCTGTCAGTTTCCGCCCACAAGCTTCACGGTCCAATGGGTGTGGGCGCACTATATGTAAAGGATTCTGCGCCAATTGTTCCTTTTTTGGATGGCGAGGGCGAGGAAGCGGGTTTGCGCTCAGGAGCCGCCAACGTTCCCGGTTTGATTGGTTTTGCCAAGGCGGCGGAATTGTGCTTTACCCGTTTGCAAGTTGAACCAGCCCGTCAAACCCGAATGATTGAAGACCTTTTTGCCCAAATCAAGTGCGGCAGAAACGCAGCAATTCGCAACGGGCATCCGACCCAACGCCTACCCAATATCCTCAACGTCACGATTTCAGGAATGGAATCCGATATGATTGCCTCGTTGCTTAATGACCGTTATGGTATTTGTGTGGGAACAGGAACACAGGAACACAATGGCAACATTCAGCACAGTCAAATCTTGTCGCAAATCGGTCTGTCCATCGCCGCCATCAAGTCAACTTTGCGGTTCAGCGTTTCCCACCAGACCGAGGATGATGATATTAGGTCAGCCGCCAATCAGCTTCTACTTTCTCTAAACACAGTCAGAAAGGAAATTCTATGAGCGACCAAAATCCCCAACCCAATCCCGTTTCTGCTTCTGTCCCTGTTCCTGCTTCTGAAACCACCCCCGCTCCAGTTATCGAAGAGGAAGAAGATCCCCGCCCTCACTACCCCCGTCCACCAGCGGAAAAATACAAGGTGCTAAACATGAAGGGAGTCCTGTTGGATACCTTGGACATTTTCCGCAACGACTTCCACACTGAACAATTTGAGTGTCTGCGCAAACGGATTCACCTGTCCCAAACCACCGATGAGGTCAGATTGATTGGCGATATGATTCTGACCTTTGGACGGTTCTGTGATTCCGAGTATCTAAAGCCAACCGACAACGAAGGAGAGCAGTAATTCAATGCGTCTGGACAAGAAGGTAGCCGAAAAGGTCAAAGCCCTGATGAGGGAAATGGGCGACAAGCGAGACCGTAAAATCGAACATGAGTTGGTCAAGCAAAAAATCTGCGAATCTCACTCCGAGGCACAAGCATATCTGCGGGCGATTAGGCGGGCATTGGCGGAAAAATCTTCCCAAAACGCCATAAATTCCCCTGTTTTTGGTGATCAACCAGATAGAATCTTAGAAGAAGATGAAAAACAAGGAGCACGAGATGGACAGTCAGAAAACCAAGAGAGTGGGGGATGCCGAATGGCTGGCGAAACGGCAGATAGTTTTTCAACCCAATAGCGTAGGCGTTCCTGCTTACCAGCATATTCCTTCGGGGGTAGTTTTACCTCGCAAACCCGAAATGTCCACCAACGAGTGGGAGCAGGCTAAAATCGAGTTCGGGCGGAAAGCGGAACGGGGCGAACTACAGGGAGTTAATCAATGAACTGGCTGATTTTGTTTGGATTGATGTTTTTGGTTCAGTATGCCTTTGCTCGGTTGGGCAAACGGATTTTCGACCAATTCGACCAAGAGGAAAAAACCCAAGTAGCGGACAGAAACGAGGTTCAAGTTGACTAATCCCGAAATCAGAATTTGCAGTTACGAGGAAGCCGTGGCGGTTTTGAAGAAAGACCCCGATTGGAATGTCTTATCCATTCGGGACACCTTCGCCCTGCTTCAAGAATCGGTCAACGACAACAACTCCTTCTGGTGCGGACGTTATAGCACCTTGGACAACATCCTTCCCCTATGCAGGTCGTCGTTGGTGCTGTATTTCGATGATGTGTCTTGGGATTATCAGTCATTCGGTTGCACCCCGCCCTCCGAGGAGAATGTAAGGGAAATTCTTCGCTGGTCACAGGGTAAGAACCGCATATTGGTTCACTGCACGGCGGGAATTTCGAGAAGCTCGGCTTCCGCTTACATTATTGCCTGTTCACGAATGGAACCCCAAAAGGCAATCGGGTATCTTTTTTCCGACCGCCATTACCCTAACGACTTGATTGTGGATCACGGCGCGAAATTGTTGGACAACCGCGAAATCGCTATGGTTGCCGACAAGTTCAAAGGTCGCCATATCAAGTTTCTCGAAGGTCAGGTTTACCAAGAAATTCGCCACGCCCACTTGAAGAAAAAGCGAAAAAACAACAAGACGTTTTTACTCGATACGTTGGAAGTGCTGGAGGATGTCTTGCTTGAGAAACTTGAAGAAAAGGAAGGAAAACCCAATGGCTAGGCAGAAAGCTCACGGACGCCCGCGACCGCAACATCCGATCAAGACTGACCATTCCGCCGAACGGGACGAAAAAGCCCGAAAGCTGGTTGCCGAAACAAGGCAGTGGGCGGAGCAATCGGGAAAAGCCCAAGTGACGATTCTTGAATTGGAAGCTCATCTTATGGAATTGGTTGCCCAAGCCAAACAGAAGGAACTAGGCAAGAAAGACCATTGGCGTCTGGTAGGCGAACGGGCAAGGGAACTGTTACCTTTGCCTGCACCCGGTTTTGATGATGGACCAACACCAAATGTGCCCCATCCGTCGTTAGAGTCACAGCAAAAGGATTCGGTCAGCAATGTGTGATTGCTATTGCAAATTGTGTGAATGCCGCGAAGCTTATGTGGACATTCATATTTCTGACTTCTCTTATCCTCGGGAGGTCATTCCCAAGGCTTACTGCCCCAAGTGCGCCAAAGCAATCACCATTCCCGCTGGCACCTATGAATTGTTTAGCGGCACCGATGGTGGAACTTTTGCCTTTGATCAATTTGTCCTGTTCAAAACCTCGCTGAGAAACCGCAAAAAAAACAAGCTAACCATCACCAAGCCTACTTCCGCCAAAGGTTGTTATGTCTTGGAATATCAGCAGGGCAAAACTGGGCCTGAATATCTCAGCGAGTCGGTTGAGTTTAATGGCTCTCCGATGAAAAGCCGTCCCGATGTGTGTATTCGGAAAAAGTGCAGGTTCTTGACCACCAGAAAGCGGTTCAGCTCGTTAACCGCAACCTTCGCCCTTAAAAAATCGGATTGTTTTTACAATGCGGTTTTTTGTTCAAGGCGGAAAAACTTCATTGACAATCTGAAAAAGAAAAAGGGCAAAAACAAGGAATTGTCCAGTTGCCGATACGTGCAGGAATCATCCGACTGGAAAGACGAAAATGATGGTGATTGATTACAGGTTTTTGTTGCTTGTCCTGCTGATTATTTTTATCAGCACAGAGGGTTTTTTGGGTGCGTGGTTGGCGGCAGGTTTGTTGTTTTTTGCGCTCATTCAAGTATGGAAGGGCAAACTATGACTAAGCACGAGGAACAGACCATCCTGCAAAGATACAAGGAAGGTCTCTGCAACTTGGAAATTGATGTCGGCAAGTTTCCCGACAACGATGATCCCCAGACCAAAATATTCAACCTACAGGTGCTTTCGGCGGTCAAGCGGGCAAGAGAGGCGGTGGAAAACGAAACCAAGCTTAAGCGGGTGGAATGGTGGAATGACTGGTTGAAGCGTCAGTTGGCAGAGTTTTCGGGATTTCCTCACGAAGAATAAAAGAAAGGAAAAAGTCAAATGAATAGTCCCCAAGAGTGGAATTGTGGTCGCGGCAAAAGTTTTAAATACAAGACCCATCAAAAACTGGTATGTCCAAATTGTAGGCATACCGATATTTCAAAAGGCAGGGCTTGGGACGGTAGAAGGGCTTATCGTTGCAATTCCTGTAAGCATCTGTGGACTGATGGGATGCAAGGACGAAAAAAGAAATACAACAATCAGCAGTATGGCTATCAGTTTTCCAACGAAATAGTCTGACAAGAAATCTTCGTCGCCGCATTCATAATTTTCCTTTCCTGCCCGCTATAGTAAGGCAGTTCACAAAACACAAAAAATTGGGAAAGGAAAAAGCAATGGCAAACGAAAAACAGACCTCTTATTCCACCTCCGATTTTCGCTTGGCGGCGTTCCTGCTGGCGGCGGGTAGTAAAATGGTGGATGTGGTGCCGGGAGCAGATCGGCGATTAAGTTTCTGTTTTGCTGACGGCACCGAATTGCAAAATCTAATTAAAGATTATCAGTTTGGGGATCCGTTAATATCGGTTCGCAAACTGTATGATGCCGAGTCCAGACTAAAAACCCTGATTTTTACCACACCGACCAAAAAGTAGAAGGGGTAATTATTATGCCCCGACAGCTACTTTGCGCCAAGGAAGTCGCCCAGCACTTCGGGGTTGCTCCTTGGGTGGTGCATTACTGGAAGCGGTGCGGCTTGACCAGCATTGATCGGGGTGTCAAAAGCGAACGTGGTTTTGTTGTTGGATTTGACTTGGCTACCGTCAAAAATTGGCTGAAGAAAAACCATATGCTGGACAAGAACGGCATTTATCAGCCGCCGCCCAAGGTAATTCGTGACACCAGCCCCGTCAAATCACCTTACCTGTTCTGTCTGGCGTTGGGACATTTGCTGACCGCCTTTACCTATCAAATCAGCGAAGGCAATTTGCTCACCACCAAGAAGGTTTTTGACTGTGGAACTGATTTCGAAAAAATCATTCCCATTATCAACCATTTGGTGGACGAAAACGATAATTATACTTTATGGGGAAAGTGGACGATTATCAAGGAGTCTATTATTGAACTCAGGAAATGGCTTAAGAAAAACCCGCTACCCCAGCCAACCAGACACGACGATGAAACTCTGCGAACGTGGCATCGCAAAGTAACAAAATCCTGATAATTCTGTTGTTTGGAAGAACAAATAGCAACGGAGGATTTTTACAATGGCTACCTATATTGCCAATCCGAGCGACGATCAGCAGACCAAGATTGAAAATGCCGCCAATCACTCAGGCGCATTGTGGATGGATTACAATGGCAAGGGCAGACAGTTAATTTCCGCTTATGACCTCAAGGCGAATGTCCAGCCTGCCACTTGGCGTCCTGACCAGATTAAGCAGTATCGCCATATCATTGCCAGCGTAAATGACCATCCCGCCCAGTTCATTCAACCCGGCAAGGCAACGTGGTGAAGCTTGTCTGCCGCTGTCCTCTTTGTGGAACCTTATTGGCGGATAATCAGGCTTTAGGCAAGATGGTTTTGACCTGTTTAAACCGTAAATGCAGTTTTACCGTGATGCGGGGTTTAGGCGAACCTGATTTAGCGATGTTGTCTTATTACCTGAGTCACGGCAGAGAATGGCGCTGGACGGCATTGCCTAAAGGCTGGCTGGTGTCGGGGAAAAAAGAGGCATTGTCATAAATTTTCAATATTTTTCTCAGTGAATGGTTGCAACCAACACTCAATAATGGAGCCCTAAAATGGACAACAAGAAACTAGCCGCTCACTTTCTGAAGCTCGCCAAGGTGATTCTTGCCGAGGAAACCCCGAAACAACCAGAGCCGAAACTCGCCGCCGACCAGATGAGCGCCAAGGAAATGAAGCGCGTTGCCAAACAGCTTCGGGCGCTTGCTGATGAGCTGGATCAGAACGCCAAGGCAATGCAGAATTGGCGCGTTCCCGGTGAGCAGGAAGCACTGGAAGCCGAATTGGGTGCCTCGCCAAGTGCCGCCGATGTGGCGCTCGAAGGTGAAGCTGCCCAATCCGCCGCCAAGGAAAAAGCTACCACTGGCGCTCAATAAGTAGCTTTTGGTTCCTCTGGTGTTTTTAAAAAGGGGAGCCAACACCTTGACTGCACACCGATTAGCCAAACTTGCCAAGACAGTAAGGAGAACCGCCTCCGAACTGCAATCTTTACTTGACTCGTTTGAAAAGGCAGTTGGCGAATCGGGTCGAACCGAAGCTGTTGAGACTTTAGACTTGATTCGGTTAAGGTTGGAACAAGACCTCGACGCTCTGAAAATCCTAGCGGCGGAGATTGAATCGCCGCCAAAGGAAGGCGATAATGAGCAATGAAAAACCAATTGATAGTGCGGAAACTAAAAGAGCATTGCCCCATATTTCCGCCTCGGTGACCATTGGGGACGAAGCACCATCGTCTCCAAAGAAAAGTGGCGGGTTCTGGATGGTTCTTGCGGTTGCTATTAAGGAATTGTTCCATCGGGCTTCCAAAAAAGCGTTGAGCTGGATCTGTGCGGCGATTGCCACGGGGGTAATAATTGTTTCGATGGGTCTTGCGGTTGCTCTGATTAAGTATGGTTTATGGAATTCTCCAGCTCCTGCCAAACAAGCGATGACTTGGGAACTGGTGGAAGTTAGCCATCGTCCCGTGATTGAATTTTATGAGTTTGATAAGAGCGGCAAGGCAATCGTAGTTGACCGCAAGGATATTCCCGCTGATGTCAAAGACCCGCAAAAATGGGCAACTCAGCAATATGGCAAGCAAACCCGTCTGCCCAAACTACCTGAAGAAATCAAAGACAACAAATGAGCACTTCAACCTCAATTGGCAAGCTGTTAAGGGAGGCAAGACTTTTAATTGCTCTTCGGGATGATGATTATAGCTATATTTATGACCCTCGCCACACTGAAAATCCCGGTCACGGCTGGCGCAAAACCCCGCAAGGTTGGGCAAAAATCAAATCGTCTCTCCAAAAACCCCATTTCCAATCTTTGATGCGCCATGTCCACAATCTCGAAAACATAATTCGTGAAGGAAAAGAATTGGAGCCGCTGGATGATGAAGACAATCAAAAGCCAATGTCAACGGGGCAGGTAAGCGAACACAGTATGGTTCCCGATGCTCAACAGATTTTATCCTCGGTAACTGCCAAAATTATCAAGAGTATCAGCCTGACCCCCGATTGGCAACAGGAATCCGCTGCTTACCATTTAAATCCTGAAATCAAAAAGGATGATGACCGCAAACTCAGGAAACGCTTGGAGCTGCCCGATCCGCCCAAACTCGATCACAGTCAGGTTCCCGATGGTCGCGGGGAGGGAGTCAATCAAGCCGTTGTTCCTCCACCCAGAACCAACAATCAGGGCATTACTTCGGGTTTGCGTTGTCGTCGGGCTTTTTATGAAACCCCCCAGAGCCAGCCATTAAGACGCCGCCGCGATTACGGTGAGTCAGAACAACCCGAGGAAAGATTGTTGCGGGCGGATGAGGGCAAATACGAATATAGATACGATCCCACCCATAAAACCCGTCCTGTTGGCGCGGGCTGGCAGAAAACCGATTATGGCTGGGCAAAGGGAAAGGTAGTTGCTCCCGTTGCCCCTGTTGCTCCTGATCAACAAAAATCTCAAGGTCAACCAGAAGAAGCGCCAAAACCAATTCAACCGCAAAAACCTACTTCTCGTTTGCAGTTTGTTCCCACTCGAAAACATCTTGAACATATTTTGTCCAAAGGCTATTACTCAATCGTTTCTGCGGGCAAGAATGATGATGATCCTGAAGAAAAAGAAATGAATCCGACAGACCCAAAATTTCAGAAGCGTACCGAAGAACTGCAGGCAGAATTGGAAAAAATGGGGGTATCCTACTCTAAAGCGTTGGGGCAATATGGAGGAAGCCCGGAACACAGCTTTATGGTGTTTCACGAGGATGTTGAAATTCCCCGAAACGCCCCCCAATCAGCAATGGTCAAGTATGACAAGGAAAACGCCGCCCACGTTCGCAACCAGCTTAATCAATTGGGCGAAAAATTCAATCAGGCTTCGGTGCTTCACGGAGCGGAGGGTAATGGTTTTCTCCATTTTACTACCGGCAAGCACAAGGGAACTGAATGTGGTGGAAAAGGCTGGAACAAACTGCCTTTAGAAATTCCAGATTATTATACCGATGTTGAACTCCACCGTAAAAAGCACACCAAATTCAATGTGGATCTTAAGACTTGTTTTGAAAAGGGTGGACAACTTGCCTCAATAGTAGCACGAATCGTGGCAAGTTGGCTGAACAAAGAATGATTTCTTAATAAATTAACCGTAATCAATACAACAACGAGCGAGCGCATAATGAAACAGGTAGCAAAACAATTGGTTAAAATTGCCAAAGACTTACAGGGCGGGCAATTTAGCAGGGGCGAGCACGATATAGGTTACCCCAAAGGATACGACCCTAATAAACCGAGGAAGAAAAACTGGAAAGAAAAACTAAAGCAAGTTGTCGGCGAACCTCTCAGTAAAGGTGTGAAAACTCTTGACAAATCTTTGGGCGAGTCTTTTGACAAAGCTGGAGGAAAAGCGCTCAATAAACTTTTTACTCCTGTTTCTCAAGTGTTTAAGAAAGACTCCAAACCCGAAGAACCAGAAAAAACAGTGCAACGATACGATACATATTACCACAAATTGCGTCATCCCGTCCAAACTCTAAAGGGTTATAAATATGTTTGGGATCCTAGACACATACAGAGACCCGAAGGCGGAGGCTGGGAGGAAACAGAGGCGGGTTGGTCAAGAAAAGCATCCTTAGACCCCACAGACCGAAAAATAGCAAAACAATTGGTTAAAATTGCCAAAGACTTAATGGAATAAACTAAATTATCCTTTCAATCTCCTCAAAGATTGGCACACATTGAAGATGGGCACCGTTAAAGAGCTGGTCAGAATCGCTAATCTGCTGGTAGCTTTTCCCAACTTCTCCCAACGACTTCTCCGCGAACAGGACGGCTTGAAAATCTATCTGGTTGACGAGTTTGCTGTTCGTAATTCCAGCTTGCGCCATCAGGAATTCACCAACTTTGCCACCAGTGAGGATTTCCCCGATCTGATTCCTCCTGATGAAATTTGGGTTTCCGAAGAGTATGACCCAGAAGAAATCGAACTATATATTGAAACCTCGATAATGATTAAACGATTGCTCAAGCTGGGGATGAGTCTTGAACAGGCAAATGAACTCGCCAACCATCAGGAAAAAGCCCTAAGAGAACGGCGAAGAAACGCAATTAATGGTTGTCCTTGGAACCATAACGAAAAGCCCTGTGCCAAAGTATATAAGAAGAAGTTGGGGGTAGCTGACGGTATTGAGGTTTGGGAGATTGATGGCGATTTTGTCCGTGATTGTTTTCGCACCGCTTTTGTAGAGGGTGGACACGGTTATGTCTATTCGTGGATTCCCAATAACGAAATTTGGATTGAAGACAGCGTGAAGCCTAAAGAGCGAAAATACATCCTTTGCCACGAACTTACCGAACTAAAATTGATGCGGGACAAAGGGATGGGATACGAAGCCGCCCACAATCAAGCGGCGCTGGCGGAGTTTCAACAACGTCAGGCAAACTTCTTTGATAAAATGATCCTAGAGTAAGCCAAAGGAGTTGTCACGATGCGCACCAATAAGCGATATGGCTGGGTTCCCGACCTCCCCGATCAGCGCGACCAGATTTTTCAGACACCCAAGGCAGTAATGGTCAAGATGCCAGCGGTGGTTGATTTGCGTCCGAAGTGTGCGCCCGTGGTTGATCAGAATGGATATAGTGCTTGCACAGCTTGCGCGATTGGTTCAGCTTTTCACTTCGGGGAAAAGAAACAGAAAGACCCTGACCCGATTGTTCCTTCGCGCTGTTTTATATATTTCAATGAAAGAGAAATCGAGGGAACAACCAGCTCAGACAGCGGCGCACAAATTCGTGATGGCATTAAGACCGTAGTAAAACAAGGAGTATGTGATGAATCGCTGTGGGCTTACTCTAATACCAATCTCCTGCGCAAGCCGCCAGCCAAGTGTTACCAGCAGGCATTGAATCATCAAGTAGTGCGGTATCTGCGCGTCAACCAAAACTTAAACGAAATGTGTGGTTGTCTGGCGGCTGGTTATCCGTTTGTATTTGGTTTTACGGTTTATTCGAGTTTTGAGTCCGACCAAGTAGCAAAAACCGGGATCGTGCCAATGCCCAAACCAGACGAATCGGTGGTGGGAGGACATTGTATGTTATGTGTCGGTTTTTGCAGTAGTCATAAAGTTTTTCTTGTTCAAAATAGCTGGGGCAAATGGGGAGAAAAACAATCTGGTTTTTGCCGAATGCCTTATACCTATCTTGCCAACAGCAATTTGGCGAGTGACTTCTGGACAATCCGTTTGGTTGAGGTATAAACGTGAAATCAACCCGTAGAGGTAGGGTGGCGATTGCAATGCCATCAATTAGGCAACGCCCCCCTTTAGTGCCTGCAAAATTCCAAGGGGATCCGCGGATTCGCCAGATGTCCTTCAAGGTGGAAAGCCATATGGATCGGTTAAAAGAGTCCGTTCGCAATCTGGTGCAACTTAGCGAGAACATTGACAAAGATGATTTGCCCAGTGATTTACAACTGCCCGAAAAAGACCAAGGAACCTTTTGGGATTTTTGGGATGCTTTGGAGCGTTGGCACAAAAGGCTGCTGACGGTTTATCGTGAAGGCGAAATGCCTTTGACGGCTTCGGAAGAAATCGAGCGGGCGCGGATGGATTTGCGGATTGCTAGACGATTAACCAAAAACGGCAAGTAAAATTTTCTTCCGCCGTAGGTCAAAATTCTTTAATAGTATGAGTATAATGTCGCCACGAAACAAAGGCGTCTAATGGAACCAGAACCGCAAGGGAAGAAAAAAGTGGTTGCCAACACCGAAGTAAAAACCTCGGCAACAGACACGGAAACCTTGGGCAAGCGATTAAGTATCTGCAGCGAATGTGCTGATTTTGTTGCCTCGTTGAAACGCTGCCGACATTGCAGTTGTTTTATTCCCCTTAAGGCGCGACTCAGCTACTCAAAGTGTCCTCAAAACAAATGGTAAAAAAAGGAGAAAAAACCAATGCACAAGACTGACTACATCATTTGTCCAGTTCGCAACGCCACCTTTCAGGAAAAACAAATTCTCGATGCGTATGTTGCCAAACTCGAAGCCAAGGGTCGGCTGGTTCATTATCCTCCTAGAGATGTTGAACAGGAACATGATCCGATTGGCTTGAAAATTCTCGGTAAACACAGGGAAGCAATGAGGAACTGTCAATTGGTTCATCTGTTTTTCAATCCCGCCAGTCAGGGAAGCTTGTTTGATTGCGGAATGGCTTATGTGTTGGGCAAACCGATCGTGTTGATTAACTCCGAACAAGTGATGCGGGAAGCAGTATTGGGACAGAAATGTTTTGCCAATGTGTTTTTGGTATTAGATAGTCAGGCAAGAGAACTTCCAGAAGTAAAAAAACTAGACCTATGACTCAAACGATAAACGAACAATGGCTCATTTATATTGCCGGTCCCTACACCTCCAAAAATCCTTTGAGGGTGGTGCTTCATATTATTAGGGCTTGGCAGGCGGCTTTGGCAGTTTGGAAAAAGGGACATGTTGCAATTTGTCCCCACACTTCTTGCGCCTTTATGCACTTCTGGCTTTCCTATGAACAGGCGGCTGAAGGATTGTTGAGGGTACAGTCCCAGTGTCAAGCCACTCTGTTCATTAAAAACTGGCAACAATCCCGAGGTTCCCGCAAAGAACTGGAAAACGCCCGAGAGCTTGACCAGTTTTGTTTTTTCAATTTGGACGAAATCCCAAATTACAAAGCGGAGGAAGTGAAGCGTGAAGACGAGAAACATTAAATCCAACAAGAAACTTCCAGAAAAAAATCTGGTAGTGATTTCCGACACGCATTGTGGTTGTCAGTATGGTTTGTGTCCGCCGATGGTTCAACTTGACGGTGGCGGGCATTATACTTCTAGCCGAATGCAACAGGTAGTGTGGGGTTGGTGGCAGGAGTTTTGGAATGAATGGGTTCCTCGTGTGACCCACGGACAGCCTTGGACATTGGTATTCAATGGTGATATGCTAGATGGCAGACATCATAATACCACCACCCAGATCACACAAAATCTAACCGACCAAGCTTTAATTGCCGAAGAAGCGTTAAAACCTATTTGGGATTTGCCTGTTACACCCACTGAGCTTTATTGGATCCGTGGAACCGAAGCGCATACCGGGCCAGCAGGCGAAAACGAGGAGTCATTGGCGAAAAAAATGGGAGCAAAACCCAACGAGGATGGTCAATATGCCCGTTATGAATTATGGATTGAGGTAGGTGTTTGGCTTTGTCACATTACCCATCAAGTTGGCTGCACCACCTCGGCAATGTATGAGTCCACTCAGGTTTATAAGGAACTCATTGAGGCATATGCGGAAGCGGGACGCTTTGGCGACCGACCCCCTGACACTGTAATTCGAAGTCACCGCCATAGACATTTCAAGATTGAGCCGCCTGCTAAATCTGGTTCCAATCTCAGCGTAATTACCCCCGGTTGGCAACTCAAGACGCCATTCACTTTCCGCACTCAAGGCAAGCAGTCGCGTCCGCAGTTTGGCGGAATTTTGATTCGTCAGGGTGATGAGGAACCCCACGAGCGCCACAAGGTTTGGTCGCTGGAACGTCCGCAGGTTGAAATCTGTAAGTGACCATAGGACAACTCATTATGACACAAGATGATGAATGGTATGATCGCGGAGAAGGTAGTGAAAATTTTAAACGGGCAGCGATTAGAAACAAACGCCTCCAAAAAGCCCCCAACACCATCACTGTTGACGAATGGGCAAAGGAGCTTTCCCGACATTCAATGGATCGCTATAACGCTCCTCGGTTGGCTTCTCGTTTGACTGAATTCTCTCAAGATTGGTTGAACGGGGTTTCCACGCTTGAATTGTCCAAAAAATACCGAGTCCACATGGATACTGTTCGCCGCCGGGCGAAAATGCTGGGTTTGCCCGACCACAAAAAAGAGGGCGAATGGACTGTCGAAAATATTGAACTGTTGCGCAAACTTTGGGCGGAAAATATTACGGGAACCAAGATTGCCAAGATACTGTGTCGGTCATATCCAGCGGTGATTGAAAAAGCCCACGCTTTATTATTGTCTTCTCGAAATGGAGGAACCTGCAATGCGTGGAGCAAATCCGAAACCGAAACTTTGCGCCAATTCTGGAATCAAGGTTTGTCGGTTGCGCGGATCAGCAAAAAAATCAATCGGACAATCGGAGCAATTGGTCACAAAGCAAGAATGATGGGCTTGGAGGCTAGGGACAGCAGGGCTACTCTCGGAATTCTTCCCCGCATCAAGGAGTTCAAGCGGGATTGGCAAAATAATATGTCACTGGAAAAGCTGGGCAAAAAGTATAATGTTCAGCGCCGCACTCTCTATAAGTATCGGGATCGCTTGGGGTTGGCTCGTCGAAAGTGTGATAATCGGGACACTTGGAGCGACGATTTGGTTAAACTAAAAAAACTACACAAGCAAGGACTTACTTGTCGGGAAATCGCCAAGATTCTTAAACGGTCACTTTATTCGGTGCAAAACCACGCAAGGCACTATGTCAATGTCTAATTTACGACTAATTGGCTTGTCGGGAAACACTGGCTCAGGCAAAGGGGAAACCGCCAAATTACTCAAAACCCTTTTCCTGCGCAAACAAGATCGGAAGAGCACACGTCTGAACTCCAGTCAC
>OFOG01000014.1_pt1 | contig 16926 bp, 32 predicted proteins | sample 1542341 | NCBI WGS metagenome assembly OFOG01 (sample SAMN04958513, study PRJEB24370) | sediment metagenome | isolation source: lake sediment | place: USA: Lake Hill lake, St. Paul Island, Alaska | collected 2013
TGGAGTTCAGACGTGTGCTCTTCCGATTTAAATTATTTAATGTATTTCATAATTCAGATGATTCATCAGATGGTTATAGTGATGAACCAGAAGAAGGAGATCCTGGTTATTGGAGAAGTAAGGTATATAAAAGAAAAGGAAAGTGGTATCACAGTGAGACCGATCGTTCGTATGCAACGGCTACTGCGGCTGCGGCTTCACTTGCGATAATGTCGAATAGTGATTCAGACGATGACTCCGATGATTCAGATTCATCATCAGGAAGTAGCAGTGGCGGCAGTTTCTCCGGAGGATCATTTAGTGGAGGAGGTTCTCGATGGTAACAGTAAATAAATTTATTAAAAAATAAAATGGTTTTATTAACAACAGAACAAAGAAAAGGTTTTAGAAAATTAAATAAAGATATGAAATCTTTGGAATTTAAAATTGAAGAAGCGTTTGCCCAAAGAAAATTTAAAGATGTTGAAAAATTTGTCGGGCTTTATAATTTCTTGGATGATTATTGTAAATGTGTTTATGGTGAAGATTATAAAATAAAAAATAAAGATGAAATATAGATAGTATGAATATTTGGGATATAATTGGTTGTGTGTTTATTGTTTTATTAATCGGAGGAGCATTGTATGTTATTCCGGCTTTAATAATAGAATCTTATCATGAAATTAGATCTTATCATATAATGCAGGAGGAATGCAAAGCAAATTCAGATATATGCTTTTGTGCATCTGGTAGTTGTTCAATAAAGAGTAGTTGTAGTTATAGCCAGATTAATGGAGGTTCAATGTTGGGTGGATGTAATACGACAAGACTGTGTGAGATATTTAAACGTGCAGATTGGAAGGAAGGTCTTTGGGATTATAACTGTACGTAAATCCAAAAGGTTTATATACTAGAGGATATTTAAATAAATAACAAAACATGACAGACATACTAAACGGAATTGATTTTAATAGTATAAAGAATTCTATAGCTCAGCTTGTTCCACTAGACATTTTTGTTTTGCTAAAGATTGTATTAATCATTATAGTAATATATTTTATATCATTAATAATTAAAAATTTTATTCAAATAAGAACTGCTTGGAGAATAAAAAAGATATCAAGGAATGTTGAAGACATAAATAATAAAATGGATATGTTGATACAACCACAACCAATATACGAGCAGCAACAATAAAATGAAACTTATAAAAACAATAAAGATAAAACAGAAAGATAAAGTTATAGAACTCACCATTAAACAAAACGGAAATGCGAAATGGGATAGCGCGAACTTCAAACGAGATTTTGATTATTTGATTGATAGTATTATAATAACTTTATTGAAAAGCGAATGTCATTATTCAGAGGTGGAATCTAAATGAGCTCCGGAATGTTTATAGCAGGAACGATAATGGCAATATTGGCTGCAGCGTCTTTTCAAGCAGGTGGTATGTGGATCATTGCTGGGATTGCTTGTTTAATTGCTTGGATATGTATTGCAGTTTATTTTTATAAAACGGATGAATTGAAATGAAAGGAGGAAGTATATATGATAACAAAACAAAACAAGAAAGGTAATGCAACGGCAATAGCTTTAGGAGTAGTGATTGCAGTAGTTTTAATATTGGCTTGCTGGATACTTGGATCTTATAATGGATTGGTTGGAGTAGATATTAATGTTGGAAATCAATTTGGAAAAGTGCAGTCGGCATATCAATATCGTTTGGATTTAATTCCGAATTTAGTAGCAACTGTTAAAGGCTCATCTAATTTTGAGAAAGAGACACAAACTCAAGTAGCTGCATTAAGAGGGGGGATTCAAAATGCGAAGAGTGTTAGTGATATGCAAAAAGTGGATAGTCAAATGTCTGCTTTAATGTCAGGAATAAATGTGCAAGTAGAAGCATATCCAGAACTTAAATCAACAGCAAACTTTATGGCATTGCAAGATTCTATTGCAGGCGCAGAGTCTCGTATAAAATGGGAACGTGACAATTATAATGATATGGTAAAAGATTATCAACTTAGAGTTAGAAGTTTTCCAAGTAATATAGTTGCGGGTATGTTTGGATTTACTTTAGATAAATGGCGGATGTTTCAATCAGACACTGGAGCAAGTGCGGCCCCTATAGTAAGTTTCAGTTAAACACTTAATTTTTTATTTTTTAATTTTGGTATTATGATTATGAACAGATCATTGTGATGATCCAATGAATGATGATAATGATTATTTATAATCATGGTAAGAACAAATAATATATTAACAGTAATACGAACAATTGTATTTGGAATGTTCTTGCATCGTTCTAAGAAGGGCATGCTTGGTAATTTGGTTGGAGGATTTATAGTTATTCTTATTGGATCTTCTTTGATAGGGCCTATAGCACAAGAACTTAATAATGCTATGAGTTGTAATTATATTTTAAATAATTCTATGCAGATTAATGGAGTTCCAGAAGGATCAACAAATAGTTTCGGTGGTGGAGGCTCTAATCATTTCGGCGGATATGATGGACAAGTTCAGCATAAAACATTTCTACAAGATGTTGCAGGAACATCCTTATATAAAACAAATTCTTCTTTTTTAAATCCGGATTGTATTGATTTAACTGGAACAGTACGTGGAAGCGTTCTTCAAATGGTTTCTTTATTTTTTGCATTAGGATTATTAGGAGTTGGAATCGCTGTTGCGTATTCAGGATTAAGAAACGCAGGCGTGATATAACTAACGAGTAGTAACATTATAAATTAGAAAAACCAAAAGGTTTATATACTAGAGAAATTTAATAATATTAACAAAAGATGATAATGCGAATGAAAAAACAAAATGGATCTAAGTAATTTAATTACCGCAAGTAACTATACTATTCCTAAAGATGGAATAGCTAATCCGCTATTAAATAAGATAACTGAAGTTACGGGGTATCATTGGAAGATGTATTTTCCGAATACTAGTATCATGAATAATATGTATCCTGTAATGCATAATTTTTTCCTTCATAATTGGATTGGGGCCGTAGTTGGAATTTTAATGTTGGTAGTTATTGGGGAAATTTTATTCTATGGTAAAATTAAAAAAGATAAAGTAGAATATACTGAATCAAATAATTTTTTTATATTAAAAAATAAAGTGATGGCTTATTTTATTTCGTTTTTTATGTGTATTTTTATAGTAATGTTTATACCCACGATAGGATTAATGACAAGTATATTTCTTTTGAATCTTCATATATTTATAGTAGTTTTAATAATGATAATGGCATATGCTATTGTATTATGTTTAGGAGTAGGTATATGTATAAAAATTATTGTGACTATAAATAAAACAATGTTTGGTCATTTGATTAAAAAAGAAACTCAAGAGGAATATGAAAAGCGACAGGCAACATATAAATTTCGAGATGGAATATTGGTTAAGATAAAGCCCAACATTATTGAAGACGTTCGGATTGAAGACCATAAAGCTACACCTAGACTTGAGAGGATGTCTAAAGAAGGAAATACATATATTATTAAGAATCATAATAATAAAGGTAAAGTATTTTTAAGGGATGAAAAAGATAATGGTTGCGGAATGGCAATACGTGAATGTTGGATTCAATTGGTTAGTACAGAAGAAAAAGAAACATTTTTAAAAGAGCAAGCCGAATATAAAATTAAAGAAGTAAAACGAAATAAGAAATTAATTAATAGATTTGTAAATTGGTGTATGAACATAGAATGAAAGAATTAAGATTACTTTTATTGGGTTGTGCAATTGCATTTGCAGGAATATTTTTAGGAAGATTATGGTCACCTGATTATAAATTTATAGTTGAAACATATATGGGAAATATTATAGCAACAGTAACATTTGGATTAGTGGCTGGAACAATATATTTAATAGAAAATTGGAAAGATAAAATATTAATATATAATAAAACGAAAGGAGGTAAATAATGGAAGTAACATATTTAGAAGTTATAATTATATTAATTTGTGCTGATTTGATTTTAGCAATACTTTTATTAGTGCTTTTTTCAAAATATAAATCTAATAAAAAAGAAAATATTAAATTAGATACTGGAGATGGTTTTTATATAAATGAAGATCGTGATGTTTTAAAAGAAGAATCTAAAAACAAAAAGAAGATGTTGGATACAAAGACTGAAATATTATTTGATATAGATAGTATTCCTTTGACGAAAGAAGATATTATTAAAAAGATACCAGTTAAGAAAAAGAAGATTGCATTTATTGGAGAGATACAACCAGGCAAGAGGAAGGAGGCAAAGAGAGAAAATGGATCTAGAAAAAAATCTTGATAGAATATACGTGATGCTTATTAATACTTGTGGTTGTAGTTATTCAGAAGCCATAATAGTTTGCGAAGAAGCAATAAAGATATTTAAACAAAAAGGTAAAAAACAAAATGAAAGTAAAAGAATTTAGAACAAAGTTTAATGATGTTTATATATATTGCATTGGGGACATTCACATCGGAGATTCTAATTTTTCTAAAGCATCAGAAGAAAAATTAAAAGGATATATAGAATTTATTAGAAAGACGCCAAATGCGTATTGTATTCTTCAGGGCGATTTATTAAATGTTGCTACGCGAGTTAGTAAGACTTCTCCATTCGATCAGAACTTAGACCTAAAAGAACAGATAGAAAAAGCGGTTGATTTGTTTAAACCTATTAAACATAAGTGCTTAGGTGCTGTTGATGGCAATCATGAAAGTCGTATTTCAGACTTCACGGGATACTCACCAACAATCAGTGTGTGCGAAAGACTAGGGATCGATTATCTTAAAGACTCCGCCGTATATTTAATTAGGATGGGATGCCATTCTTTAAAAGATATTCCCAGAACTACATTTACAATATATAGTGCCCATGGGTGTGGCGGCGGAAAGACCGTTGGAAGTAAAATGAATAGAGTTGATGCTATGAGAAATATAGTATCTAATTGTGATGTGTATGCATCAGGACATAATCATATGTTAGGTTGTATTCCAACATTAACTCAGGTTGTCAATCCTGCCACAGGAAGAGTTGATATGGTTAGACAGATGCTTGTGGATACTGGTTCATTCTTAGATTGGAACGAAAGCTATGCAGAGAGAATGCAACTTCAGCCTTCCAAGCTTGGTAGTCCTAGAATACATTTGATAGTAGAACGGAAAACAATAAACGGTATTGAAGAGACACATAAAGATTGCCACGTTTCACTATAATATAACAATGGTAAATTCGCAAGTAACATTAAATACTTTTAACAATCGTTTACAAGAATTGAATGCAGCATTAGAAGTTGTAAAGAAGTTTGGATTTGATGAGGATCTACTTGAAGCATATCTTGCTCATAACTTAAAGATATCGGGTAAGCAAGCTAGAGAGATCATAGATTGTATAGATGAGTTTCATCGTAAGACAGTTAATAAAATGATAGTGAAAGAACTATCAACAGGAAACCAAAAGATTTAAATACCCCAGAATATTAAATATAATATGACAACAACAGTTAAAATTAAAAAGGGTTGGGTTATTAAGAAAGAAAAAACTAAAGATAGTGAAACTATAGTGGCTACTAAGAAATTTTTTACTCCGCATAAGAATGGATATTCGGCTGGATCAATAGAGTATTCTTCTTCGTATGGAAACATTGAGAGTGATAAATCTGTTCATAAAAAATTAAAAGGAAAACAAAATAAACTTAAACCACTTATAGTATATAATATAGATTCGAAAGATGATTTGATAAAAGATATAGAAGAAGATGTTGACGAAGACATTGACGAAGATTTCGACGAAGACATCAAAGATAAATGATAAAGAATAAAACCAAAAGGTTTATATACTAGTGATTATTTAATATATTAACAAAATAAACAAAAACATTTTAAAATAAATTAAAGGAGGATAAATATGAGCGGAAAAAAAATTTTTGGATGGATATTTAAATCGCCATTGATAATTCTTAACTTAGCTACTTTGGGTGTTGGAATTTATGCGGCATTGGGAAAAGTTCCTGGATTTTTAATTTCATGGTGGGCATCGATAATTCTTGGCGGACTTCAATTATTATATTTGATTGGAGCGTTATTAATTTGGAGTGCACGAAAAAATAATATTCAAACTATTGAAACAGAAGAGCAACTTCAATTTAATGATGAAGTTCTTTCAGAACAATATGTTCCTGAGCAAAATTAATTAAAGAAGAGTATATTTATAATTAAATGAAAAGTAAAATAAAAAATAGTTTAATAGTATTAGTATTTGCATTAGTGATAATAAGTTTAACTTTAAGTGTATCTGCAAGCGATACAATAGTTTTGGGTAAAGATTCTTCTAATCAAGCAAATACTAAAGCAACAAGCGCAAGTGCGCAATTAGTTGATACGAGTTCATTATCTTCCACAGATCAATCTATGATTAAGATGGTAGATTATATGCGAAGCACTGGAGGCATTCCAATAAAAGTAGAAACTAGTCAAGCAACAAATTGGACACAGTTTTTGATATCTTTAGCATTAGGATCTATTTTTATATTCTTTTTCTTTGGACAAATGCTTTCAAAGGGTTTAAGTAATATAGCAGTTAAAGCAGCTCTTAAAAATATTAAAAAGAAAACAGGTAGGCATGTTGTTTTTATTAAACATACTTCTGCTGCTTTATTTAGTCAGTCTATGATTGATCAAGATACGGCAACTAAATTATCTGTAGCTATGAATAAATTTAAAGGTGAAGATTTTGATTTAATATTACATACGCCAGGTGGAGAAGTTTTTAGTGCACTAATGATATCTAGAATGTTAAAGAATTATCCTGGAAAGATTAGAACGATTATTCCGAGCATGTGTATGTCTGGAGGAACAGTTCTTGCATTGAGTACTGACGAAATCATAATGAATAATATTGCATGCGTGGGGCCAACTGACCCACAATTAGGAAATTTATTTAAAAGTGGATCGGCAAGATCTTGGAATAAGATAGTTAAGTTTAAAGGAAGGAAAGCAGAAGATAGTAGTATTAGTTTAGCAATGACGGGATCGCAATATACAAGATCTATTAGAGATCATTTAGAAAAGACTATGGATTTTGGTATGTCTGAAAATCAAAAAAAGATATTAGCTGAATATTTAACTTCCGGAAATATCGAACATGCGTATGCTTTAACACCAGACAAATTAATGGCATTTGGAATTCCTGTTAAGATAATTCGAAATGAAAAATTTATGGAAACAATGATGAAGATAATTTCGAAATTGTCTGGTGAAGGATTAACTTTTGTTTAATTTTAATATGGCAAGTTTACTCAGAGCAATATTGATTGGAACTTTGTATACGTTTTTATCTTTTGCTTTATCTTTTTTCTTTTTACATCTTGCAACAATGTTCTGGTTTCATCAAACTGGATTTAGTTTCTTAACATCTATAGATCAAAGTCGTATGTCTATACATCAACAAAGCGCAATAACCAATCTAGGTTCTTTTCAGGAGATACTATTAAGAGATAATGTTTTTTATTTTATTATTACATTGGTTGTGTTAAGTATATGGATATTAAATATGAATCTTCAATATAATAAAAATAATGTTTAATTATAATTAAATTTAAAGGAGGAATAAAATGCCAAGAGTAATAAAAGAAGAAGTTGCAAATCAGATTGCTAATGAGGTGCTGGCTTTGATTAAAAGCAAAGATAGTACATTTAAAAGTAATCAAGTGGTTGCAATACTAAATGCTGCAAGAGTTATTGAGATGGACGCGAGACCAGCCAAAGCAGCATCTGCAGCCGAACCAGCGGAAGCAGCAGCTGAAGAAGCCGAAGAAGCGGAAGAAGCTGAATCAGTTTAATCTTTCATAATAAGATTAATATAGGTTTGAATTCTATTTAGTTATTACTGGATAGTAGTTACAATGAAAGAGTGCATAGTATGTAAGAAGAAGTATGAACCTAATAGCAATGTGCAGAAATGTTGTTCTAAGGAATGTTTTAATATAAATAAATATCAAGTTAGACAACTGTATCATAAAACAGATAAACGTAAGCAATCTCTTAATAGGTATCAACACTCGGATAAAAAGAAAGAATGTATGAAAAGATTTTTATTATCGGAGAAGGGAAAATCTTATCCAGAGTATTATAAAAAATATAATAAAGAATATAGAAAGACAGATGCATTTAAAAGAATATATTTAATATGCCAAAAAAGATATATGAAAACAAACGCATATAGAAAAGCGCTTAAGAAATATAAACAATCTGAAAAAGGCAAAAGAAATATTTTATTGTGTAGTAATAGAAGAAGAGAAGCAAAATATAATTCTATACATACTTATACGTTTGTTCAATGGAAACAAAAAGTAGAAGCATGTAAAGGAATTTGTCCTTGTTGTTATTGTATGTTTGATGAAGGAAAATATAAACTCTCTTTAGATCATACTCCTTCTTTAGCCGAAGCAAATAAGAAGTTTAAATTGACAGGTATTAAACAAGTATATACAATTAAAGAAATTCAGCCGTTGTGTTTACGATGTAATATAATTAAAAATGATAGGCATCTTTCTATAGAAGAATTAAGAAAGATTGTAATGCAAAAGAATAATGAAATTTAAAACCAAAAGATTTAAATACTAGTGGAAACTAGATTAATTACTACTGAGTAGTTACAAAACCAAACATGGCATTTAATAAAAAATTTAGCGGCTACAGTCAACCTAATATAGATGCATCGTTGGGATTGATTGTTAGATTGAATCTTCTTTGGTATAAGGTAGATCTTAATGCAGAAAATGCTCAATACGATACGTGGAACATATTACTAGATCGCATCTATTGTAATTTGTCATATCGAGATGAGGTTGTAACTACAATAGATCCGATAACAAAAGAGATAACAGATATTAAATTAACTCCAGCCGATGATCAGGAATATAAGTTTATTACTTCTAAAATATTCAAAGCTAAGATTGAATATTATAAAACCCCTAATACTCCTAAGTTTGTTAAACAGAAAAGAATTAATATGTCTAGATGGTATAGAGCATTGATGTTTAAAGACATGTGGCTTAGGAAGAAGATGATGGTGCTTAAGCTTTACCTTAAAGAAATAGAGCACACGCCAGGCTCCTCACTGTTTGGAGCAGGCTAAAGGCTATTAATAAAATAACAAGAACAAATAAAAATGGTAACAGATTTTAAGAAGCAGGGAAAAGATAATCGTGCTAAAGGAAGTAAGACTGAGGCCCAGGTTCGTGCTGAGTTAGAAGCTTCTGGTTATATTGTATGTAGGTGGCAAAATAATGTTGATCTTGATACAGATTATGATGCTGGAGGTTCTATGGCTATTGGTAAGTTAGTGGGAGCTAAGCCAAAGTATAATCCATATAAGAAGATGCTAATGTATTCTAATGTTGGTTTTCCAGATTTCGTTTGTATTAAAGGCGTTGGTTCTATTCCAAAAGGATATGATTATGCAGGCACTGTATATAAAATTATCGGCTGTGAGTCCAAGCGCAATGGCTATCTTGATCCAGAAGAAAGACAGAAGGCGCAATGGCTTTTAGATCATAATATATTTAATAAGTTTATAGTTGCAAATAAAACAGAACAAGGGCATATAGTATATACTGATTTCAAAACTAAAGAAGAATTAAAAGTAGAAGACCTATTTAAATGAAAAAAAATAATAAAGAAACTGTATTACATATTATAGTTATTGGTTGCATATTTATATTAGGCATCATAGGTGGTTGTTTCTTATTTGCAATTGTTGAAAGTAATCAGATGAAAGATTATGATCTATATAATTGTATCTATGTAAATGCGGCGCAGAATAACTTTAATCAAAACCCTATTATGATTGAAAAAATTCAAAATGAATGTGTTTGTTTCAGAAGTTTTAATTATACAAACTTATTGGAAAAAAATTGTTCTAATACTATTATTGAAATTAAACAAAGGCCAATTTCAGAACGTGCTTGGATTTTTAGAGATGATAATGTAACATGTCATTCTGATGGTTGCAATATGATTTGTTGTGATACGGGAGGAGAATGCACAACAACATTAAAGTATTGTCCTAAAATAAGATGAAAGATAAAACTAAAAAAACAATATTGATTACAGGTGCTTGTGGTTTTATAGGACATCATGTTGTGGAACATATAATAAAAAACACCAATTGGAATATTGTTATAATAGATAAACTTACTTATGCTAGTTTTGGATTTGAGAGACTTCGTTATATAAATTGTTTTGATAATGCTAGAGTTAGAATATTTACTTTTGATTTGGCATATCCTTTATCTGAAGGATTGATTAAAGAGATAGGAGAGATTGATTACTTTGTTCATATGGCTGCAGAGAGTCATGTAGATAATAGTATTGCGAATCCGATTGATACTGTATTAAATAATGTTAATAGTACATTATATACTTTAGAGTATGCCAGAAAATTAAAATCATTAAAGAAATACGTATACTTTAGCACTGATGAAGTTTTTAGTACATCTCTTGATGGAGTGGCGTATAAAGAAGGAGATCGACATAATCCAACAAATCCGTATTCGGCATCTAAAAGCATGTCTGAAAGTTTATGCGCTGCTTATTCTAATACTTATAAAGTTCCTATAGTAATTACTAATTTAATGAATAACATTGGAGAATGTCAGCATAAAGAAAAATTTCTACCTAAACTTATTAAATCAATTCTGGAAGGAACGGAAGTTCAAATACATTCATATCCCGATTGCAAAAGATCTGGTACAAGATATTATATTCACGCGAGAAATACTGCTGATGCTTTATTGTTTATTCTTACAAAGACAAATGAATTTTTAGACCATATAGATGCTTCAAAGGGAAGATTTAATATTGTTGGAGAAAAAGAAGTAAGTAATTTAGAACTGGCGCAATTGACTGCTAAAATAATAGGCAAGCCATTAAAATATAAAATGGTTAATTTTCATCAGGATAGACCTGGGCATGATTTGGCTTATCGTCTTGACGGAAGTAAATTAAAGAAGTTAGGATGGAAGCCCCCTAAAACATTTGAGGAGTCATTGACCAAAACGGTTAGATGGTGTATTAGAAAAGAAAATTTAAAGTGGTTAGATTTAGAATAGTTAAAACATAATGAAATGGAAAAAGGATTAACTGAAAGACAAAAACAAATTGAAAAGGTTTTATTAGATACCGCAATAAAATTATCTGCTCAAGGAATAGGAAGCATATCAGTATTTAATATTGGCAAAGTAATTAAGTATGATGATCTATTTGAAAAAGATATAGAAGCATTTGATATAATAAAATATCCTAGACGATTTGAAATATTATCTGCTATTGATGGAGCGTGTATTATAAATAAAGAAGGTAAACTTATTTCTTATTCTGCAATGATAAAGAATGCTAAACCATATAAAGGATTTGGCACTAGACATGCTGCAGCATACACTGTAAGCTTTGGAGGTAATATAGTTATTATGACAAGTGAAGAAGATAAGAAGGTTAGAGTATTCAGAGATGGGGTAATGATAATGCAAATAGATCCTACGGAAAAAGAAGTAAAACATAAAACGAAAGAGGCGGTTGGTTTATTATCAAGTATTGGCGCAGGAACAATTGGGAGTATTGGAGCAGCTATATTACTTCCTACTTTAGGCATAACATTAATACCAGGTATAATTATATTTGGATCATCTCATTATATATTAAAGAATATAGTTAATCTGATTATTGATAAGAATAATAATCAAAGAAATAAAACAAAATGAAAGAAGATAGAATTGTTATTACCAAAAAAGGAAAATGTTTGTGCAAGAAATGTGGCGCCAATGCTATTCGTTCGGAACGGTATGATGCATATTATTGCGAGGAGTGTAATTTATGGTTGGAACAAAAATGTATTGATCCTCTTTGTAAATTATGTAAACGACGCCCTACACGTCCAACTAAAAAAATTAAACAAAAAGTAAGATCGGCTATTAGAATAAAATGGTAATGTGTAAATCAACATTTAAAGAATTAAATAATCAATATGAAGAAGCGAAACCATATGAAAAATATAGAAAGAGAAAACAATCTATTCCTAATTTGATTGGTGGTTTTACTACTTTACTTGTTGGCATTAATTTATTAAAATCTTTTAAAGAATTTAAAACAAATAATGGGAAAGAAATTATCTTTTAAAGAATTGAATAGTCAATATGAAGAAGCAAAACTATATCAGAAGTATCGTAATAAAAAGAATTATTTTAATACAATAAAAAGTTTAGTGCCAGCATTTTTTTCTTTGGCAATTGCTTCGGTTGCATTATCAGCTATGGCGCGTTCATTAGAGTCTTCTGGATTATTAGAAGACGCATTACATTCTGGGACAGGAAAGTTAAATCCGGTAACGGTTAACGGGGGCAATTAGATTAATATTCTTGTTGGTTCAAAGTGCTCCTTGTTTAAATCCTGTTCCAGATTAAATTATAAATATTAAATCCAAAACATTTATATACTAGTAACTACTTCTTAGTAATAACACACATGGATAGAAATGAACATTTAGTTGTTGGATTTATTACAGTATCAATAGCGGTGCTCTTATCTCACTGGTTATTGGGATGGTTTAATATAGATATTCAAACAATCATATCCTTAATATGTATAACATATATCTTTAGTCTTCTTCCTGATATAGATCATAAATCTGGAACTTGTACATGGTTATTTTTAGGAACAGGAATAGTAGGAATTATAATTAGTTTATTAAATAACCAATATCATTTTACTTCTATGGATAATTTAATGTGGCCCAGTATTATTTTATTAGCATTAACCTTTTTAACTGCAAACTTTGTTGGGCACCGACAGTTTGTGCATTCAATAACTTTTGATGTAATTATTTCAGCAGCATTATATTTTGTAGTTCATGATTGGAGATTATGTGTAATTGCTTTTATATCTTTTTATTCTCATCTTGCTGCAGATGAGTTATGGTTTAAATTTAAATAATTTAAAACCAAAAGGTTTATATACTGGCGGATGTATAGAATATTAATATGACGAGATATAAAAAGTTGCTTATACGCGAAGAAGGAATTAAACAGGGGCGAAGAGAACAACAGACCCTAAATGTATTTATGATTGAGTCTTGGGCAAAGAGATTTAATATTGATCCTATTGCAGTTAATAAATTAATCATGAAGATTAAGAATGGCGAGGCCTAATTAAATTTTAGTGGCACGTGATATTAAAATGAATAATAGATTTGAACTTTGGTGGAAAAATAATTCTCAAACATTACATCCTAAACAATACTATGCAGGATTATATACTGGAGCTAAATTTAAAGTTCAATATCCTGTTTTAGATATAGGTGGAGGTAATGGTTCTTTTTTAAAGTATTTTAATATATCAAAAGCTGATATTATGGATTTGGTTGGAAAAGAAAGTTTGGTTGGTGATTATAATTTTATTAAAGCGGATATAACAAAGAAACTTCCTGAAATAAAAAAGAAGTATAAGACTATTTTTATAATGGAAGTATTAGAACATCTTTCAAATCCTTTATACCTTTTAGCCAATGTTAAAGATTATTTGGCTGATGATGGTAATATATATATTTCAGTGCCATATACTAAACTTGCAGAATCGCATAACGCGGATTTAAACATTCATGTATGTCGATGGGGTGCAGATGATTTAGAAATGCAATGCCGAATGTTAGGATATAAAACAGAATGGATAATTAAACGGAGACGATTTAAGAACACAGCGTTTTGGTTGCCGCATTGTTTCTTAGTCTTGAAATTAACGAAATGAAAGAATGTATTATATGTAAGAAGATATTTGAAAGTAATTACTTTAAACAAACTTGTTGTTCTGATAAGTGTAGATTAATTAATAGAAAGCGAGTTGGAAAATTATATCGAAATACTAATAAATATAAGAAGCAGAGAAAGATATATGAACAATCAGATAATCGTAAGAAATATAAGATTGATTATGAGCAGTCGGATAAATGTCAAGCATATAGATTAAAATATGAAGCAACTGAAAGACGTAAGCAATTAAAGAAAGAATATGCTAAGACAGAAAAAAGAAAAGCATATTTGAAATGGCATGAACATACACCTCAGAGAAGAGCATATTTGAAATTATGGAGAAAGACTCCAGCCGGAAGTAGAAGACGATCAGATAAGAATAATATTAAAGAGGCATTCACAATTGAAGAATGGAAACAAAAAGTAGAAGCATGTAAAGGTATTTGTCCTTGTTGTTATTGTATGTTTGATGGCTGGTTGCATCTATTAACTAAAGATCATATCTATGCAATATCTAAAGCAAGTAATGATTTTTTAAAAACGGGTATAAAAAGAATTTATACTATAAATGATGTTCAACCATTATGCAAGAGCTGTAATTCTATTAAAAAAGAAAAAGACATATCTATAGAAGAACTTAGAAAACTCGTAATGAAACATAATCATGATAGTAAACTTAATATGTTAGAGGTCGCATAAATAAAACGGCCATAGTTACGAATCTTAAATGGAAGCAAAGTAGTACTGGTGAGATTCGAACAGGTTACTACATGGATGCTTGGCTTGCGCAAAATTTAGAGAAAATTCCCGATCACTTAAAACGAGGCTGGGATGTGGTATCTATTGTTTCGGGAAATGGATTAGTTCGTACTGGAAAGTCTACGCTCGCCTTTCAAATGGCGGCGTTCGTAGATTGGTGTCTTGCCGGCGGTAAGATGCTCTGGGACAAAGAGGGCAGGGTCATTGGCATGCATGCCCCGACCAAGCCCCTGCGTTTTGGTTTAGATAATGTTGTTTTTTCTCCAGAGGAACTTATTTCAATAACAAAGCTTAAGGGCAAGCGTCAGAAATATAATGTCTTTGTTTTAGACGAAGGCCGGGAAGGATTATTAGGTGCCAGAGTCATGGAGTCTGTTAATAAGAAGTTCGAGGATTATTTCCAGACTTGCGGTGTTTATAATAACTTTGTAATCATTGTGCTTCCTGATTTCTTTAAATTGGCAGAACAGTATTGTGTGAACAGAAGTGTCTTCTTGGTTAATGTGTTTCATAAGAACTTTGAAAGAGGTTACTTTAGTTTTTTTAATACCCTGCAGAAAGAAAGATTATATTTCTTTGGAAAGAAGCGACTTGGAATAAGCGCGCGATACAATGCTGCCAGTAGAAACTTCTGGGGAAGGTTTTCTAAATGGCTTCCTTTTAATGAAACTAAATATAACAATAAAAAGAAAGCCGCGATTGGCCGCGCCAAGTGGAGTAAGTATGATGTTGCTCAAATGAGACAAAGAGATTTACTTTGCTTCTTGCTTTATAAAAATACCAATATGACTTTGAAAGAGATCGCAGAAAGAATGGCGGGCATTGGAGCTAAAGAATATACGCCTGCGCTTGTTGCTAGATCTTTATTTAATGCGAAACGAATTCAGGGTAGTAATAAATATATTCCAGATGAAGGTGAACTTCCAGAAGAACTAGAACAGGAAGTAGATTTTAAGAATCTTGATGAAGGAAAGTTGGAAATTGTTAAAGATCCTTCTGTGGTTTCTGGTTTTAATAAAGATTATGATAATACTAACTTGGATTCTAAAAGTATTGTGCAAGGCGTCTTGCCTGAAGGTGCACGCGTAGTAGATACTTCAAAAATCTATTTAGATAAAGATGGAGTCGTAAGTAATTTGAGTCAGAGTGCAGACGCGGATGAAGATGAGGGACAAAATTTTGAAGTAGGTCCTTTGAATAAAGACTGGCCGGAGAAAAAGGTAGAAGAAAAAATTATTCTTGTGAAAAAAGGTAGAGATCTAACAGAACATCCTAAAAGAATTAAGGTGGCATTGGAGGAAATGAAAAATCCCGACGATCCTTATGATGATGACGAGATGACCGTTGAAAAATATCAACTCCCTGAGCGGCACGCGCGAAGTCCTGATCGCGAAAGCCCAAATGAAGAATTAGATCCGGACAAATCTGAAATTCCTTTTGAACCAGACCCAGAACTTTTATCGGATCCTAAATTTAAACAAGACTTTGGAAGTCATGGTGAAGAAATTAAGAAAGCAGTTGGACTTTTGAAAGAAACAAAAGGCGAACATCAAAATTTTTCTAGAACGAAAGAAAAATCCAAAGAAAATTCAAAAAATATGCAAGAAGATTATTCAGAAGAAGAATATCAAAAATATTTCAGTGATAATTAGATAAATCAAGGCAGACTAAGATAAATCAAGATGAAACTTCTAAGTTATACCGAATAACTTAAAAATTTTCGTATAAGTAATGAATTTTATTCTTTGGGCACTATAATTCATTTAAATCTTTCAATTTTTCTTTACTTAGGCGTTACAAATTCGTTTAAGCGCTTCGATTGGTTTAAATCTTAAGTTATTTTTTAATTTAGGCACTATAAACATGCTTAGGCACTACAATTCATCTTATTTGAATTGATTTAGGCGCTATATATGTGCTTAGGCGCTATAACCGCTAAAAATTTTTGTAATCCCTCATAATTTTATGTATATGGACGTATATATATGTAAACTTACGTACGTTTGCATAAACTTACATACGTTTATGCACATATATTGTTTTATATGCTTTAAAACGTTTAAATTTCAATAGATTAGGCTCTATAAACCCAAAAAGCCCAGTACGGGGGGACCGTTTGGTTTTTGGGCCGCATAATGGGGGGTTTTTAGAAAATCTGTAATAAAAATTGATCGTTTCCGCCCATTTTTATAGGTCCTGTATTATAAAGCTTTATCAAAAGGCATAAAAATAGGCCTTTTTAGCCTATTTCTAGCCATCTAGAGCCAAAAACCTATCGGTTTTAATATGAATACCCCTGCCAATCTATTAAAAATATCTTTTGTCACCCATGGGCCTATCGGGTGATCGGAAGAGCGTCGTGTAGGGAAAGAGTGTAGATCTC
>OFOG01000015.1_pt1 | contig 15881 bp, 12 predicted proteins | sample 1542341 | NCBI WGS metagenome assembly OFOG01 (sample SAMN04958513, study PRJEB24370) | sediment metagenome | isolation source: lake sediment | place: USA: Lake Hill lake, St. Paul Island, Alaska | collected 2013
GTTGTGACTGGAGTTCAGACGTGTGCTCTTCCGATCTATCCTATCGGTCTTCCTTTGCCTGTTCCCAAAGGATGGTTGCGTATTTTTGGCAGACGGGAATACCTGAAACATAAATACAATGGGGTTTGTTCGTTGTGTAATAGAGCGTTAAGGGGTTGGATAAGTGAATACTGGATCCCTAACAAACTACCAAAAGGCTGGATACTAATTGGCGAAAAGGAAATTGCTTAGATGAAACCACCACGAAAAATTTCCATATTCTTTCAGCGACTTATCAGGCGGTTTACCATTCGCCCACCTTGCTGGATTTGTGATAAGTGTAGGGATGACGGAAGAATGCACCTTTTAAGTTGGCGTCCTTTTCCTTCCCGTTATCATCCTCTTGATATTATTAGTGCTACACCAATCGTTCCCAAAGGATGGTTGTTTTGTTGGCAAGAGCACTGGTGATATAAATGAACACTGAGGAATTTCGCCGGTCAGGAAAAATCATCTTTGAGACCCAAAAATAAATCTTGAAATAACTATTGACAGGCTATCGTTCCAGTGATAAAGTAGGATATATGAACAAAAGAGAAATATACAAAGCCGCAAGCCTTCTGGGTTCCCTAAATCGAGGTAAAAGGAAAAACCTTACTACAGAAGGCAAGAAAAAGTGTAGTTTAAGATTAGCCGAAGCTCGTAAAAAAAGATGGCCACCCAAAAATGAATCTGGTCAAAAATAAGCAAATTTCTGACACCCGCAAGGCAACCAAACTTCGTAGGAAAGATTTGGATTGTAAGGTATATTCTTGTAAGATTGACAAATCCCATCTCTCTAAAAAGTCCGCCGAATTTCTTCGGATGATCTTTACCGAAGCCAAGTGGTTTATCAATGATATTATTGCGAGAGATGCCATTTTTACTTCAGATTACAAGAAGAAAAACCCACTTGTTTTGAAGGACGGTAAGACCCCAGAAGAACGAAAAATTATTCATCTTTCGTCTCAGATAAGGCAGGAATTAGCAGCACAACTCAAACAAGATGTTTTTACCCTTTCAAGAGTAAAAAGGAAAGGTATTAGGATCGGCAAGCTCAAATTTAAAAGAGAAATTTACAGTTTGCCTCTCAATCAAAACGGTATAACATTTAAGATTATAGATACTCGCCGTATTCGTATTCAAGGAAATCGAGCTGCAATTAGAATTCAAGGCTTAAATCAAATACCCAAAGAAGCCGAAACTGCTAATGCTATTCTGATTCATCGAGCAAGCAATTACTATGTCAACTTCACTTGTTTCCTACCTAAAACTCCAAGAGAAAAAACAGGAAAAGCAATTGGCTTAGATTTTGGAGTTGAAACTATGATAACAACTTCAGATGGAGAACCTTTTAATATCTCAATTCCTGAATCACCTCGTCTTCGCAAACTTCAAAGAGGCAGATTTACCCGAAAGGTCAAAGGCTCTAAAAATTGGATAAGAGCAACAAATAAAATCGCCGTTGAGTATAGTAAGACAACTAATCAAAAGAAAGACTTAAAAAACCAACTGGTGTATAAGTTGGTTAAGGAATATGACGTGATTGTTTGCCAAGATGAAAATCTAAAAGGATGGCAGAAAGGATGGTTCGGAAAACAAGTTCATAGATCCTGTATGAAAGGGATAATTTCTGATTTGAAGCACAAATCAGAGACTTTCATACTGGTAGACAAGTGGTTTCCATCAACTCAACTTTGTGAAGTGTGTGGAAATCGCCAAGAGGTAAAATTGTCTGAAAGGGTATATCGTTGTCCTGTCTGTGGAAACACCAAAGACAGGGATACCCATTCGGCAATCAATATCTTGAACGAGGGTCTAAAAGCCCTCCGTGTAATGGGGAGTCCAGAACACGCTAAATCGCCTGTGGAGTTGTTGACCTCTACCAAAACTGCCCTGTGGAGTTTTGGCAAGCCGATGACGATGAAACAGGAAGTCGTTTCCCCTCGGGGAAGCGGTAGCTCATAGTGATGGCATGATTTCTATTGCCATTATCGTCAAAAATGAATCGAAGGTCATCAGGCGTTGTCTTACTTGCGCCTGTAGCCTTGGCGATCAGGTTGTCGTTCTTGATACCGGATCCTCTGATGATACCCAGTCCATCATCCTTAAAGATTTCCCTGCTGTGGAATTTTATCATTCCGCCTTGTTCAATAAAGATACCCTTTATGCTGATTTTCGTTTCAATCTTGCCCGTAATGAATCGCTAAAATTTTGCCATAACGATTGGATTGTTGTTCTTGATGCCGATGATTTTATTGATGGGATAAATCTCCTGAAAATCAAAGAACTCGGCAATCAACCCAAGCAACCAATCCTTTATTATTTTACGGTGGTCAATGGTCTATCCACCTTTGACTCAATTAGAATGTTTGGTAACGGCTGTGGTATCGAGTATGACCTTAACCACTCTTGCCACGAATTTATTGACCCCAACAATAAGAACATCGTTGGTCGGGTTCACCGCAAGGATATTGTCATCCAGCATTTGCCAGTTGGTCGGGAGGTTCCATCAGAAAATCGCAACTTGACTATTCTGGAAAAGGATTGTTTCGAACGGGGAATGGGGAATGACCAGCGAACCTTATTTTATCTCGCACGAACTTATCAAAATGTTGGACGGATGCAGGAAGCGGTTGATTTTTTTGATCGGTATATTCGAATTTCTGTATGGAAAGAGGAAAGATTATTTGCGCGAGTTGGCCGGGCGCAATGTCTGCAAAAGCTGGGCAAATGGAATGAGGCCCGCAAGGAACTGTTTCTGGCAATTGAGGATGATGACCGTTTTTCAGAAATTTATTGCGGCTTGGGGGACTTGTATTTCTCGGCTTCACGGTTCAACGAGGCGATTGGCTGGTTTCAAATGGCGATTCGGGAAGTGCCTGCCGATCACGAATTGTTTGTCAGTTCCCATCTTTACGGCACTTATCCCCGACAAATGATTGAAACCTGCCAGCAAGTCTTGAGTAGTGGTCAGAAGGCTGGTTTGACAAATAATCAAAAACCACCAGTGGAAACCCAAACCGCCATTGAAAAGATTATGCTGGTAAGAGTAAAGGTGCCAAAATTGATTGGTGATGCGGTTTTATCCACAGCGGCACTAAAGGCGTTGGCTGATAAGAAAAAGGTCGAGCCAGTTCCCCTTTGTGAAGTTGACCAAGTGGAAATTTTCAAGCTGGCTGGTTTTTCCCCCAATATTCTTTGTGAAAAGGAAATGGAGATCGAGATACCCGCGAATTTGGGCAAACGGCATTGTCTGGAGTGGATGTGCCGTTCGTTGGGGTTTGTTCCCGAAACCCTGCCCAAACTACCCTATCAAATTCAAGCTGGCGAACCAATTGAGATAGTTTTACAGGCGGATCAAGGGGTTGGCTGGACTTACAAAAAATGGCAAAAGCTGGAAAAACTGCTGACCGAAAAGGGGCATAAGGTGGTTTTGGTTGACAAGTTTTCCGAAACTACGGTCAAGCAGGTGTTGGGGGCAAAATTGGTAATCTGTTCGGAATTCGGCTGGGCGTATCATTTTGTCAGTGAGCGCCCCAATGGTGCGATTGTTTTCTGGGACAAAAGGGATTCGAGAAATTTTGGATTTTCTTGCCACTATGTAGTGAGTGGCATATCCTTGGAGAACCTCAGTCCAGAAACAGTGCTTGAAAAAATCCAGAAAAATTTGATAAAACCGTCCAATTAAAAGGTTTTTTCAATGTCGGTGGATTTCTATGACCTATCAAAACTGGACCCGTTTGACATCAACGGAGAGACGGTCATTGTCGAGGATTTTATCGGCATTGTTGAAAATTACCCCATAAAGGACACCGATATGATACCAGCATACACCCTGTTTCTCTATAGAGGTGACAATCGGACATTAAGGGTTTATGTGAAAGACCCCGACCTTAACATCATCAATTTGACAGGCGCGGTGGGTGAGTTTTTTGTCAAATCACACATAACCGACACCAGCGCCATCATTCACAAGGCGACCAATGTAGCAGGAGAGGGAATGTTGGGCAATGTAACCAAGGGCGAAATGTTCTTTTTGCTGGTGCCTGCGGATACTGCTGGTCTGGCGGTTACCCAGTATATGTTTAGCATTAAAGTCACCTTGAGCAACAACAAGGTTTATAGGATCGCTGAGGGCGTAATTAACCTAAAACAGCCTGTTGGCTGAAAATTTTCTTGGTGGATGGGTATAGTTATAGACTATGCCAATCTTGTTGACCAGCCCACATAGGCTCATTATTCGTGACACCGCCTTTGAGGATCGGGAGATTCTCAAAAGGGTTGATGCTCTTTGGGATCGGGATGAGCGCTGTTGGTATTTGCCCTTTGCGGTGGAAGATTGCTCAATTTTACGCAAGGTGGAGTATCTGTTTGACAAGCTGGGCGGGATTGAGGTCAGTTCGTCAGCCCAAGAATGTTTGCGCCAGATTGAATCCAAGAAGCAGGAAATTGAGTTGACCAGAAAAATGGTGGATGCCAATGCCCCGATTTCTCTCAAGGTTGATGGGTTGAAGGTGTCTTTGCGCAATTATCAGAAACTGGGGGTTAAGTTTGCCTTGACCAATCAAACTGGTGTGTTGATTGCGGATGACACCGGGATTGGAAAAACTATACAATCTATTGTCATATCGTTAGTTATGAAACACAGGGGCTTGGCGGAAAACTGTTTGGTGGTCGCTCCTGCTTCATTAAAATGGAACTGGCCCATAGAGATTGCCAAGTTTACCGATGAGAAATATGTGGTTATTCACGGTTCTCCCGAAGAACGAATCAAGCAATGGCAAAGTGATGCTTTTTTCTATATAGTGAATTATGAATTAATCACCGAGGATTTATTTGGCGGCAAGACATTTAAACTAGATCAGGGCGACGAGGAATCCAAGCAGCGTAGAAAAAAGACGATGACCAAGGCCCAACTCCGTGCGCGGGCGTTGCAGCCAGTGCGTGAGCGGGTATGGGGTTTAATAGTGGCGGACGAAATCCATTTTGCCCAAGGCCATCACAGCAAGCGCACGACCCATCTTAAGGCTCTTCGGGCAAAATATCGAATCGGTTTGTCTGGCACCCCTTTAGATGGCAGGCTTGAACATCTTCATAGCGTAATGCAGTTTATTTATCCCCACTTGTTTCCTTCGCTTTTTAAATTCCTGCAAAGATACGGGGTGACTGATTATTGGGGCAAGGTGGTTCGCTATAAGAATGTCGAGCAGGTGAAGCAGAAAATCCGCCCATTCTATATTCGACGGCTCAAAAAGGATGTTTTACCCGAGCTTCCTGAAAAAATTTATCTCAATCGTTTTGTGGAACTATCCACCGCCGAAAGCAAGATTTATAAAGAATTAGCACACCAAGGACATATTATCACCGAGGATGCCGAAGCGATGGTAAGGGTTATCAGATGCAAGCAGTTTTGCGATCACCCCATTTTAATTGGCGAAACTATTGAAGGTTCCAAAATGCAGACCTTTTTGGAGGTGTTGGGTGAGGCGGTGATGCAAAACGGACACAAGGCATTGGTGTTTTCACAATACAAAGAAATGGTCAAGGTGTTGGTTGAAAAATTTGACAGTATGGGGATAAAATATCTTTGTATTACTGGCGATACTCCTACCAAAGAGCGAGCTGAGATGCAGGAAAAATTCAACACTGATACTACAATTGACCTAATGGTTGGCACCGACGCGATGGCTTCGGGGCTTAATTTTCAGGGTGCTGATGTGATTTTTAATTTCGATGACCCGTGGAGTCCAAGCACGATTAGCCAGCGTGAGGGACGATCATTAAGAATCGGGCAAAAAAATTCTGTTACTGTGGTAAATTTTGTGGTCAAGGACACCATCGAAGAGCGTATTCGTAAGGTATTGGAAAGCAAATCGAGGGTGTCGGCAGATGTTATGGGCGACAACATAGACGAGATTGCCATTAAACGACTTGGGATTACCGAGATCGCGAGGTTACTATGAGTTGGTTGTATTTTCAATGGTTTCTGCGCTGGCTGGTCGAATTACCTCTGTTGTTGCTCAGTTATCCGCTGGTGATGGTTTTGGTGTTGTTTCGAGAGGGCAACCATCTGCCAAGAACCTTTTGGTGGTTTGAAACTTATGATAACGATTTAACGGGTGATGCCTCTTGGAAAAAAGCCTGTCCCTATTGGGATTCTTATTGGGGCAGGGTTTTCTGGCTGTGGCGCAATCCGTTGGGTTCTTATGGTTATCTGGTAAACGGTTTTTGGTGGAACGGCGAGAAGCATACTTTTTTCTGGAAAGGCATAAAGGATGTCAGCAACCTACCGGGAAAAAACGGGTGCTTGAGAGTTTGGGTAAGCGACAAAGCTTCTGGCAAATTGGTCAGTTTTTGTTTGTATTATGTAAGGCAATACAGGCATTTTCCCAACAAGTGTGTTCGTTTGTATTGCGGCTGGAAGATTCAGGGATTGGCTGAGAGCGGTTCAGTAAAAGTCCCTGCCCAGTTGGTTTTTTCACCGAGCTTTTGGATGAGATTCGGAGAGTAACTTATGGCTTTGACAGACACCATCAACCTTGAGCGTTCCTTGTTAAAAATCCTGTCCACCTCTTTCAAGGATGCACGGACCTATTGGAACAAGATGGATGAAAATTGGTTTACCAGCAAGGAACGGCTTTTCATTTGTTCAGTTTGTCATCAGCATTTTGTTGATGAGAAGTCTTTGATTTCCAAGATGATTTTTGAGCGGGATGTTGAAAATTATGTCGTCGAAGCAAAGGAACGAATTTTTTATCTCAACGAATGGAATTTGATTCAGAATTTAAGTGTTGGTGAGACTGTTGAAACCCTGATTGCCGCATTAAGAAAAGCACAACTCACCGAAAATCTCACTCAAGTCACCGAAGGAATTTTGGAATCCCTGAAGAAGGGCGATCCCGAAGAAGCAATTTTGGCGGCTAGGCGGCAATTGATGAAACTTAATCCTAGTCATCAAAGTCGCACGGTTAATTATTGCGACTATCAGGAACGCCGCCAGCAATTATTGGATCGGCGGGCAAATCCAGAAAAATATTTGGGACTCAGGACGGGTTTTAAGAGTTTTGACAGGGAGGTGGGTGGGCTGTTTGCGGGTGAATTGACCCTATATGCGGCGGTTACGGGCGTGGGCAAGTCTACAATGATGAAAGCCATTACCGACGGTATTCTCAAAAAGAATAACGGCAAGAATATTCTCTATATCACCAATGAGGAAACCGAGGAACAGGTATTGCGCAAGTTTGACGCTTTGTTTACCCTGCTCCACCAGAAAAGTTTTAAGCGTCCTGACACCCTGACCGACGAACAGTTGGCTGAACTACTTTTAAAATGGGACACAACCACTGTCGAACTATCTCAACCCCCTCACGGCAATTTGTTTGTCAGGGAGGTGCCAGCTTTTACGACCATTGCCGAGATCGAGGAAGCCTATTGGGAAAAGATAAATCAGGGGATAAAGATTGACCTGATTATCTATGATTATCTCGGACGGTTGAAAACCATTGAGCAGACCTTTAGTGATGTGGGCTTGGAAAACCAGCGAGGCGCTGAGATTCAAAATCTGGCAAGACAACTGATGGTGCCGATTTTGACCGCCACTCAGGGTGCCACGGTGTTGGAAGAGAAGACGGAAAAGGGAAAAAGTGCCGGTGCCTTGGATGTATATGGCGGCAAGGGACAGGTTCACAATGCCAATTCACTGGTCATCGTGATGCGCCGCAATCAGGATGCCAAGCAAGCCGATCGGGAGGAAAGCGAGCGCGATTGGTTCTGGGAACTGGCGGTAAAGAAAAACCGCGACGGTCCGACTTTTTCCTTTTATGCCCGCCACCATGTTCGCACTGGCAAGGTGACCGAAACCGATAAGAGCGAGGTATTTGGCGATACAGCGGCTAAATCCCAAAACGCTGTTTCCAATACGTCTGGTGGTGAAATTATTCAAAAGGTTGACAGCGAGATTAAACAGTTGGTAAGCGAGGGCAAGGCGCAAGACTCTTTGGTGAAACCCGCCGACATTGCCCGAATGCCAGTCATTGCCCGAATGCCAGAAATCGAGCGGATCCCCTTGACCGAAAAAATTTCTGGCGGCGGGTGAAAAAACGATTGGGTGGATGATATAATTGTTTTTAATTGGCGCATAAAAACGGGCTTTCGTGGTGATCTAAAAGCAATTTTTCAAAAGGGCAAACATAATGAGCGATAACACCCCGGCATCCTCTCCCCACACCTTCATCACCCACGTTCAGATTGGCGATGTCATTGAGGGCGTCTATTATGTCGAAGCGGTTTATTTCAAGACCACCCAGCACGGCAAGCCTTATACCGATTTTGTGTTAAGGGATTGCTCGGGCAGGGCAACGGTAAAATTTTGGGGCTTGGACGAGAACATTGTCAAGGGTGGTTTTGCCGAGATGGTTGCCAGTGCGGACAATTATCAGGGTTCACTCAGCATCGTTGCCCGCAAAATCCGTAAGTATGAAGATGCCGTGGATATGTCTCTATATCTGCCGACCATTGAAACCACTGCCGACGATTTGAGCACCTTTCAGCAATTACGGTTGCAAATTTCCGAGCTTTGTCAGAAGGCGAACAATTTGACCTGTTCGTTGTTGTTGGAGCGAATTTTTACGGATGCGGTAATGCCCAAATTCACCACCGCGCCAGCCAGCACGATGCCCCATTACGGGCGTCAGGGCGGATTATTGCTTCAAACCGTTCGAGTGTCAAGAATGGTGATAAACATTTCCGCCAGCTATAACCTAACCGCACAGGAAAACGCGATTGCGCTGGCGGCGGCTTTGGTCTATCGCTTGGGAGCGATAGATGTTTATGAGTTCCAAGATTGTATGCCCATAGAGAGCCGTTCGGGAATCTTGGTGGGCGTGGATACCCGCACGGTCGAGCGTTTGACCACGGCGATTCGCGGTCTGACCAGTGGAAAGAACAGGGATGACAAGGCGGATTATGACACTGCCGTTCAGGTTCTGCATACGGTGGCGGGTTATCGAGAAACCTATGTCCAGCCAATGACCAAGCCCGCCTTGGTATTGGCGCAAGCCCATCGTGCCGATAGTGTGCTGGTGGGGGCTTTTGATTTTATTGAACAGGATGCCAATAATGATGAGTTCACGGCTTTTGACCCGATTCTCCGTCGGCGGTATTTCAAGGGCAAAATTTAATCCTCTTGGCAGAACGATGATCAGTGTCAGGAAAAAATTACGCTATCGCAATATTTCTTGGCTGATGTCGTCAATTGATGCCCTTGTAATTTTGGAACGACTGGGGGTTGTTGTTACCACCGTTAAGGACAATGAGGTTTGGGGTTTTTGTCCCGACCATCACTTAAGGGTCAAGGACGAAAACGGGAAACCCAAGTTGCCTTCCGATCCCAAATGGTGTATGAACCTTAAGACGGGTGACACCTATTGCTATACCGAACCCAAAGGCAGCAACCTTCTGTATATCGTTTGCCGTTTGCGCGATTGTTCCCCCGACGATGCGGTTAAATGGATGTTGGGCGATAAAACTGATCTATTGGGTCTGGAACTTGGACGCCAGAAGAAATTGGCGGAGTTGTTGCGTAAGAAAAGCGAAGAAAAAAAACAGCGGACAATCAAGGTTCAGGGCTTGGCGGCAGTTGCAAAGGAAATGGCGGTTTTGCTACCCACCCAGCGCGTCTATGACTTCTTTATGCGTCCTCCCAGCAAAGAGGCGACCAATATCCAGCCAGCAACCGTTGACCACTTCAAGGTTTTTGAGCGGACTTGGGGATACTATATCAACCGCGCCATTGTGCCGTTCTTTTATCGAGGCGAGCTGGTTTCCTTTTGTGCGATTGATCTGCTGGGCAAGAAGGAATGGTTCAAGTGCCATCCCAACGCCACTGAAAGCGACTACCGTAAGGTTCGTTTTCCTGCCAACTTTTTAAGCGGCAGTTACCTTTTTGGTTTTAATGAGGCGTTGCGCGAGGCGGAAGTTTTGGTGGTGGTCGAAGGCGCAAGGGAACGGATGAAGCTCTGGCAGGAGGGGCTAGTCAACTGCGTGGCGCTGAATGGTTGCAACCTGAGCGACGAACAGTGTGGTTTGATTACCGAGCTGTGTCCCAAGCAGATCGTCGTAATGCTTGACGGCGACTTGGCGGGAACCCGAGCGGCGCGGAAGATTGCCGAAAAACTTTGTCGCAACTTTTCAGTAAAGATTGCCTCTCTGCCTTTTGGTAAAGATCCAAAAGTGCTTGATGCCAAGGAGTTGCGTAAGAACATTGAGGCGGCAAAAATATTTGGGAAAAGGACTTGACGACGCACACAAAGAACACTACGCTATCATCAACGTTGTCAGATCGGCAACGCTTGAAGATGAAGATAGATGGTGCGGGTCGTCATGGTTCGGATGACCGCACATTACACAAACAGGAGTGGCAAATTATGCCAGAAGTCCGTTCGCTTGGGGGTTCTTTGCTTCCTCGTCGTCCAGTGATTGCCCGCTTTCCCAAAATTCAGCGGGTTCCTTTGCGGCGGGATTTTGCCGCAACGGTGGTTGCTCGTAAGCTGGTTTGCCATCGTCCCAACTGCCACTGCAATCCAGAAGAAATGTCCGATGTCCTTTACGACTGCATTGCTGGATTGGTGTATAAAAACGCTGGCGACTATGCCGAGAAGAACCCCGACAAGCTTCAAGATTTGGCGCAAAGCTGTTGGTATCATATCTTTAAGCGGTTGCACACATACGATTTTCGTCGGGGTGCGTTTTCCACTTGGGCGTGGCATGTTTGCCGCTCAACGCTGAACAGTTCCTATGCCCGCAACAAGAAACACAGAGACCACTTGGATGATTCGGGCGATGAGGCGTTTCAAACTTTGGGTTCAAGCCCAGAAGCTAGCCCATTGGAACATCAAATCAAAGATGCAGTAAAAGAACTAATTAGGAGGTATCCAGAGAAGAAAAAACTGACAATCAAAATGTTCGGTGACCCCAGCGATCCCGATTTTTGCCTGCCTCGGCGGATTTGTTTAGCCGCCGTTGCCAGAGCAACAAAAGTCAGGTATCACGAGGTTTATACCTTTTACCACGGACCCGTAAGGCGGACTTTCGGGTTATTTTTCAATCGGGACAAATGAAGGAGCAAAAAAATGCCCAAGAGTGCCAATGTCCCCCCGGTCGAAGAAAAACATCACGATGGATGGTGCGAGGGTTTTTATTCGAGCGAGGCTAGGGCTTGTAAGGTGTGTGTGAAGAACGCCAAATGCAAGGACAAAACCGATCAATATTTGGCGCAAGGAATTACGCGCCCAGAGCAACTTGAAAACAATCCTGTGGTCACTCCCACAGCCGCGCCCACGCCCGCTCCCGCCCCCTCCCCCGCCTCCGAAGAGGTCAAGGTCGAGGAACCCAAAAAGAGAGGAAGAAAGGCGAAAGCAACAGAAAAGCCAGAAGTCGAAGAAGCAATTGAGAGTGCGCCCGAGGTGGAAACCGAAACAACCGAACCCACCCCCGCGCCAGCCGAAGGGGTTGTTGAAGAACCGCCAGTCGAGTCTGAGCCAGCCAAAAGCGAACAAGGTCATCTGGCGGATTTACTAGCCCAATTGAAGGATAGCGGATTGGAGATTGTCAGTGAATCGGAAACTGAGAAAAGCCGTTTTCTCAATTTGGGAAATGATGGCGATGTCAAAGTGAAGTTCAACATTATCAAAGCCAGTGGCAAGATGCAAATTACTATTGGCGAAGATAAGCAGGTTCACAATCCGTTGACCAGCAAAGAGGAAGTCGCAGAGTTGGTTTCGACATTATTCAAAGCCATCCAGTAATGCGGTGTAGATTCGTTGATAGTTCCAACGAATTTAAACACGGCGCGAAACCACAATGTTGACTTCCAGATACCCATACAAGCGGCTGCCCTTTGCGGAATTTAATATTGCTCAAAGGGTAGCCGTCCCTTTCCTTGCTCAAGACAATAACTTGGTGATCGTCTTCGCCACTGCTGCGGGAAAATGCCTTCGTGGAGACATGAGGGTGTCTCTGTCTGACGGCTCTATTGAAACCCTAAATTCTCTTTTTACACGCGGATTAGAACACGATGTTTTGTCCCTAAACCAAACCACGCTAAAGCTTGAGGTAGCAAGAGCTACTATTCACAGGTTGGAGCACGGGAAGGAATTAGTGGAGATTGTTTCAGAAAGAGGAAATTCTGTTTTTACAACTTCCGAACATCCGTTTCTCGTCAAACGTTCCGAATGCTTGGAATGGATTCCGGCACTGGAGCTGAAAGAAGGGGACTACATAGTTGTTCCCGGTCACACCTCGATACAAGATTCTCGGGTTAGGATAAACACTAATGATGCTCTGTCGTCCATAAAACACGGATTTGTTTCTTGCCCGTTATTATTTTCTCGGCTGACCATAGCCATGAATTGTGGGAAGATTTATGGACATCTGGTTAATGCAGCTCGGCTTCTCGGGGTAAAAAAATGCAACATTCGCAATTGGGAACACGGAGTCGCCGCCCCAGTCAGCTTGCTAATAAGAACATGTAAAATTGCTGATGTCAATATAAAGTCTATTGGAAGATTGAGACTGAGGGGTTCCAATACTCGAAAAACATTCGTTATTCCGACTTATGTGGGTCGAGGTTTAGCCCGATTCTTAGGTATGGTAATTGCCGACGGACACATTGGGGAAAATAAGGTTGAGTTTTTTAATTACGACTCTCATTTGAGGACAGTCTTTTCCTCAATTTGTAATCAGATTTTCAATATTAAAGCACAAGAAAAGTGGAACGAGAAATTATCTAGGGTAATAAGTTCCGTAGTTTATTCACAGCCATTTTCAGAATTGATCGTATGGTTTGGAGTTCCGAGATACTCAAAGTCGGATAGTGTAATTGTCCCATCACTCATCTTACGCCAACCAAACAATATAATTGGACCATTTTTATCAGGGCTTTTTGACTGTGATGGCTCAGTACACACCATCATAGAGTATGCCTCTAATAGCGAAATGCTGATTTTCGGAATACAGTCTCTTCTTTTGAGATTTGGAATTCGTTCGGCAATTGGCAGCCGCATTATAAAGGGAAAAAGAAGATGGCGGCTTTATATATCTGGGCAAGAGAATTTGAGATTGTTTCAACAACATGTCGGGTTTTTCCTGAGACGCAAGGCAAGAAGACTTTCGAGTTTATTGTCATGCAAACCAAACACAAATGTTGACATCATCCCGTATTCAAAAGACGGTTTGAAAAAAATAAAGGATGATTTAGGGTTGACGTGTGATGATATGGGGAGATCCATTTGTTCTGTTCTTTATTGTGGTAGGAATCTTAGTTTTAATACTGCCAGAAAGTTTTTATCTAAGATTCCCAAAACAGGGTCGGACTCTCTTTTTCGTTTATCAACGATTGTTAATTCAGATATTCGATTTGAAAAAGTTGTCTCTAAAAAAAAGACAGAGCCGGAAGAATATGTATATGATCTGGTTGTTCCGATTCATCACAATTTTATCTCTGAAAACATAGTGGTTCATAACACTGCATTAGCTGAATGTATCTTTGGGTATCATTTAAAAACCGATGCCAATTGCAAAGTGATATATTCTTCCCCATTCAAGGCATTGAGCGCCGAAAAGTATGAGGCGTGGCGCAATGATGCTGAGTTTGGTTCTCTTGGTGTTTTGTTGAATACGGGTGATTTTTCGCCAGCCTCTCGGGAATATGAACAAGCCAGATTGATTTTGCTTACTTGTGAAACGCTTGATTCCAAAACCCGTTCGGAAAACCATCGTGCGTGGCTTTCACGGGCTGCCTGCGCCGTATTTGATGAAGCTTATTTGCTTGGCGATCCAGAACGAGGATCGGCAGTGGAGGCGGCAATTATGCGATTGACCGAATTCAACTCCAAGTGTCGAATTGTGTTGTTGTCGGCTACTATGGGCAACGCACTAGAGATTGGACGCTGGTTGAAATCTTTGAATGGCAAGGAAACCAAGTGTCTGACCAGCGAATGGCGTCCCTGCAAGCTTCAATTTCAATATCATCTGCTGGACAGTCTTGAGCGGGAACAAAAAACTGGCAAAGTCTTGGAATTGGTCAAACAAGCGCCGGATGAAAAAATTATTGTGTTTGTCCATTCACGGCTTGATGGCGAGAAGATTGTTGAACTGCTGGCGGGAAACGGGATTCAATCAGCTTTTCACAACGCCTCGGTATCGGCTTCCAAGCGGGCGGAAATTGAAAAACTTTTTGGGCGTAGCGACTCGGGCTTGAATGTGCTTATTTCAACCAGCACCCTGTCGGCGGGTGTTAACTTATTGGATGACAACGATGAAGAAGGGTGATTTACATGTAATAGCTTTTCGTAGGTTTCCTTCTGGGAGTAGTGGTTGGGTCGGTAAAGAAGGTCATCAAAATCGGGCAAGGAGACCCAAGGGCTTTAGCCTTGGGAGGAATTGCCACCTCCTAAATATTTTTCAGAAGAACTCTTGACTTTGTTGACTGTATGAACCAAATTATTAGTATGAACATTCAAAGAACCATACCGATAATCCTTGACAAAAATAATCTTGTTGATGAAACTGTTATTGAATTCAATCGGTATCAACAGGAAATTAGTCCTACTTGTTTCAACGACGGGAAACCCCTTAGAGCACTTGAGCTTCACCATAAAGTTTATTACCCAATTCAAACCACTTTGACTTCCCAGATGAGATGTAACGCCATTAGAGCTACTGCTGCCGCTTATGCCTCTGCAAAAGCGAATCATCGTCTTGTTACTCGTCCTTTTATTTTTCGTAAACCTACTGCCCTTTTTCTCTTTGCCAAGGATTTTTCTTTTCGTAGAGATGGTAGTTTGTCCATCTCTACACTTCAAGGAAGGCAAAAGATTGGTTGGAAAATCCCCGAACATTTTAAGAAAGATTTTGATTCTGCTAAAAGTATTGACAGCCTTAGAATTGCCAGAAACAAAGCTTTTTTCTGCGTTACCCTTGAAGTTCCTGACCCCAAAAGCATTATCCCCGTAGGCATTGATCTTGGAGTGAACAACGCCTTGGTTGCTTCTACCGAAAAGAAAACTTTGTTCGTTAGTGGCAAAGACTTGTCCATCAAAAACACTAAAACCAGAAAGGTCAAAGCCAGACTCCAAACCAAACTTGCCGAGAGGAAGGCACAACATCAAGACACCAGATCGGTTGTCAGAGTGTTGAAACGGCTGTCTCGGAAAACCAAAAATCGTAATCGGACATTCTGTGGAGAAACCGCCTCTAAGCTTTGCAGGTGGGCTCCCAAAGATGCTGTTCTTGTCTTCGAGGACTTGAACTTCAAACCCAAGTCCAAAACAGAGCATATTCGCAAGGGGACTCGCAGAAAGCTGAATGGTTGGTTTTTCAATCTGATGACAATGGCAGTCAGAAACAGGGCTGAAAGAGACGGACTTGACCTTGCTTTTGTCAATCCTGCCTTTACCAGCCAAATTCATTACAGATGTGGACTTGAAGGTATCAGGAAAGGTCATAAGTTCTTTTGTCCGCATTGTAATCAAACTGAACACGCTGATGTCAACGCCTCTCAGAATATCCGTCTTAGATTTACTGTTCTTCGGAGCAGTGGGCTGTTTTTGTCAACCAGCCCCGAAACCCTGCCAAATGGCAAGGGCAAGCCGCTGGGTTTCAACCAGCGGTAGTTGACTTGATAGACAACGTGATTGAGATAGGAGACGAGGGCGAATCGTGGTTTAAAGGGTGGGAAGAATCCAAGATAACAAAATATGAAATAGATACGGGATACCGAGGTGATGGTTTTGCAGATATGTGGGGATAAAGTTTATAGAGGTCAACAATGATGAAGATCGGAAGAGCACACGTCTGAACTC
>OFOG01000016.1_pt1 | contig 15778 bp, 10 predicted proteins | sample 1542341 | NCBI WGS metagenome assembly OFOG01 (sample SAMN04958513, study PRJEB24370) | sediment metagenome | isolation source: lake sediment | place: USA: Lake Hill lake, St. Paul Island, Alaska | collected 2013
TCTTTCCCTACACGACGCTCTTCCGATCTGCACTGGAGCTAGCACCCCGAAAGTCCGCGCTCGTATTGATTCTTCTTCGGGTTATGGTGGTAAAATTTCCGATGAGGGTAGTGCGGGTAATTATCAATATATGGGTTTGGGTTCGCCCCACGCCTATGATTATTCGGTTTGGGATGGTTCGGTGAATTTCGATTTGCACAAAAAGCTGTGGGATGACCAAATTAAGGATTGGATTTTTAATCGGCAAACTCGGGCGATTGTCAAATTGAATCCCCGTTATGGCGATGAGCAATATTTCGATTATTGTTTCTGGAATACAATATCTCTGACTGCCACACCCGATGCTTTGTTGACCGGATCCATTGGTTATGTTGCGATCAATCGGGATACCTATGCTTTTGCCCAAGAAGACTATCAAAACAACGTAAGGGGCTATTTAATCACCGATCCGGGCTGGTCTTATCTGCCCTCACCTTTAAACCCTGATTGTGCTGAAACCACCCCTGCGCCTTCGTGGGCAAGTCGGGTTGATTTTGTGGGCGGTGGAGTGGTGGATTTTTCCTCGTGGTCGTTGAATTTGACTCAAGATGTGGTGAAGCTTTTTGCTTCCGAGGCTAATTCTGTCCCCCAAGAGCCAAAATTTATCGCCGTTGGACCAATGACTGCTCAATTCCAGTGCGAATATGTGTATGTTCAGGGTTCGCCGCAGTTTATTGCCCCCGATTCAGTAACGGAAATTGACCTTTACCTGTTCAAAGATTCGGTAAGCCCGTCCCTCAAGTTGAAACGAATTGAGCTGGTCGAAGCAACCGAGGATGTGGTTGACCAATCGGGTCTTGCGCCGCTTTCGGGAAACTATACGGTTTACGAATTGGCGAAGTGAAAATTTTTTGATATTTCTGTTGTAGATGAAGAGTGTGTTACTGCGTTGCCCTGAAGCGCGGACATTATGATTTGAATATGGAGCGTAATTTGGTCCCATCAAGACCCAAAGTTGTTGGTATAGCCAGCACAAAAACGAGATACGCTCCTATGCGCGAAGTGTCTTATAAGTTTAGACTTTATCCAACACCGGCTCAAAGCTTATTGCTTAATAAACACCTTGAGCTTTGTAGGTGGGTGTATAACACGACTATTGCCTGTCGAAAAACACTATGGACGCAAGAAAGAATATCACTGTCTCGTTTTGGCACTCACAATCTTCTTCCTGATTGGAAAAAATATAAACCCGAATTAAACGAGGTTTATTCACAAGTTCTACAAGAAGCTCAAAAAAGAGTTGATGTTGCATATCGGGAGTTTTTCCGACGAATAGCGGCGGGAGAACACCCCGGTTATCCAAGATTCAGGGGTTTTGGTAGATACAACAGTATAACTTATCCTCAATATGGACATTGTGGAAGCGTTCTTTTGAGAGACAACGGGCTCCGTCTTTCTAAAATAGGATTGGTTAAAATAAATATACATAGAGAAATTCCTGATTCAGCAACAATCAAAACGGTTACTATAAAAAAAGAAGCAGATCGGTGGTATGCTACTTTTTCGACCGAACGGTCCAGCGACACCAAGAAACACAAATGTGGCAAAGGTATTGTTGGAATTGATCTTGGTTGTAAAACTTTTCTTGTTCTTTCCGACAAAAAGAAAGTAGGAAACCCCAAGTTTATTTCCAAAGCTCTAAAAAGGATTGCCAAAGCCAACAGAAAGCTTTCCAGACAACCCAGAGGAACCCCCGAGCGAGCTAAAGCGAGAAAAGTATTAAGTAAGATTTATCAGAAAATAAACAACAGGCGAAACGATTTTCTCCATAAAGAATCGAGGAAGTTGGTTGGCAAATACGAGACGCTGGTTTTTGAAGACCTGCACATTAAAGATATGGTTCGAGAAAAGCCTTGGCATAATCTCAATAGAACTATTCTTGATTCCTCTTGGGGTCAATTTGTTAGATTTTGTTCCTACAAAGCAGAATACGCTGGTGGGAAAGTGATCAAGGTCAACCCAAAGAACACAAGCAAAATGTGTTCTAAGTGCGGGACAATTGTGGATAAGGATTTGAGTTGTCGAATTCATTCCTGTCCTCATTGTGGTTTGACGATTGACCGGGATCTGAACGCAGCTTTGAATATTCTGAGACTGGGGCAACAGTCTTTGGCGAAAGCCTAGAAGCTACCGAGCAAAATCGGCAGAATTGTCACGGATGCAAATATGGTTATCGGCTAAAATTGGAGATTGACAAAATGGCAACCAAAATCCAGAAGAATCCTGAGCAGCCAATGCCGGGAGAGGTTCAGGCTCAACCACAATCCGTTGATATGGTTCGTCTGCTGGCTCAACCCGGTAAGTATGAAGTGACTGAAAATGATAGTTTTACCGTCAAGGTTCCTGTCAAGCTAAAAGAGAATCGCTGGGTGATTTCCGATGAGCCGTTTGGCGTGGAGGTTATCGAGGTGGTTTTTCGGATGTGGACATTTGATGAGGCGGTGGAGCTTAAACGGCTTTCGCTCAAATATGACCCAGATAAGCGGATTCATTTTGTGGACAACGACCAGTTAAACCAGATGAAAATTCGTAAATTGTTGCGTTCGTGGACATTTGACAAGGAAAACCCTCGTTTGCGGCTATTGCACCAAGCGGGAGTTTTAACCGATGAGGGCTGGAATGCCTTTCGGAAACTGCATCCCAACATTGCGACCTTTATCATTGACCAGATGAATCAAGTTTTGGAGTATAACGGCTAATATGAGTAGTCGAGCAGAGCGGCGTTTTCAGGAACAAAACAAGAAGCAGAAGATCAAGCGGATTATTCGTCACGCTTGGGATGAAATTAGTCGCAACTTGGCGGACGATCCCAAGTTTGTGGGACGAATGGCTAAGACTCCGCACCCCTGTTCGAGTTTTTGTTGTGGCAATCCCCGCAAGCATTTTGGTCAAAAAACCGTTCAAGAGAAGAAATTCGACGATGCTACAGACGCTGAGTGATGAAGATATTCGTTCGGAATGGCGAATGCTGGCTTGCAGCGGGCAGATTCCCGTCAAGCTCAAGGTCAGTCGTTGTCCGAATGGGTCATTTTATCTGCCGGATCCCAAGGGCACCGAGGAAATTGAAATGGTGTTCAGGGCGATGAATTTTGAGGATTATGCGACCATTGATGATTTGGTGTCCATTGAATACGAAGTGGACGCTATTCAACGGGTGGTTATCAGGGAAACCGATTTTGCGGGAATGCGGTGGTGGATGATGCGTCGTCTGCCGTTGGCGTGGAATCTGGGAATCCCGCTTACTTATGAAAATGGTTGGCTTACGGGTGAAGGCTGGGAGCGAATCAAGAGGTTGCCCGCTCCCTTGGTGGATGCCTTGTTGGACAAATACGAACCCTATGTTTCAGTTGATTCGCTTGAAGAAAGGGTAATTGATCGCCAGTCAACCGCTTTGTTTGGTGAACATAGTCGGGGGGTGATGAATGCCTGTAAAGCAATTTCCCTTTACTGCTTGTTGGTTGGTTTTTGGGAGAAATTTGGCTTGAACCGATTTGATTTGGTGAAATTGCCCTATGTGGAGTATTTGCGGTTAAGGCGAATGATTGGCAACGACAATGAGGCAACGCGCAGACGAATGAAGGCTCGGGACAGTTCGCCCAGAGCCAAGGTTATCGGCGCAGGCGGCAGACCATCAGCCCGTCGTTCAGTAGTGATTGGACAGTGACAAATGACCAATTCGGCAAAGCATCTAGGATATGCGGGTTCGGCAATCATCGGCAATAGTAGCGGTGATGCGAACCCAACCCAAGTGCTGGTTACTGGCGGTAGCGCGTCGTCGGTGGTTTCGCCATCGTATTTACAGCCAATCAACATTTATCCAACCGCCACTGCTGGGCGTCCTGAAATCAGCCGTTCCAAGGTGTTGCACGGTGATGGGGTTTACAACATTACAGGTTCAGTCAATTTTGATGTTACCAGCGACGCAATGGCTTTGTTTGTCACCACCAAATTGTTTCAACGAGCTTGGCGACCTACCGCTGGAACTGGTTTTACCTTGGGCATTTTTGACGGCGAACGGGGAAGCCGACTGGACAATTGTTATGTCACCTCTCTATCTTTGTCGGGCTCACCGGGAGGTTTGATTTCTTGCAGTTTGGCGGTGATGTCAGGCGGAGTCCCCACTAGCGATGACTCATTGGTTCACAGCTATGTTTTGACTGACACCCCATATGGTTACTGGTGGAGTGGCAATACCGATGTGCGTGATTGGACGCTGAATTTTACCCAAGATGTGGCACCAGTGTATTACAATGCCGCCACCGCGCCTATGCCTCCCCGTTATTTGCGGATCGGGATGATTACGGCGACTCTGGATGTGAGCACTTATGATGTTTTGCATACTTATGATGCGGTGACCATCGTAACCAAATCTTTTACGCTCAAGGGAGTGACCACCTTGCGCGGGCATACCTATGGCGGACAAACCGACTTGGGAACCCACCAGCACACCTTTGAGACTGCCAGTGATGCAACAATTGGCTCGGATGACCCTGTGCTAACGATAGTCTAAAACCCCTCAAAAACGAGGACATTATGGACACAGAAAACAAGACCCAGAACCCGACAACGCCTGCTGTGGAAGCGGCAAAACCAGTGGAAACAACCGACAAGAAACCATCCTTCTTTGTGGATGAAACTGAAAGATTCCGCGTGAGTCTTTCGATTCTCTACGATCCCAAGGATGGAAGTATCATTAACATCATCAGATCGGAAAACGTCAATCGGGAACAAAAGTTGGATTTCCTGCGTATTGACGATGAATGGTTTGAGTTCACGGTGCCCAACTATTCGCAAATTTCCCGTTATCGCCAACAGAGCGCTTTCTATAGTCGGCAGGCGGGAAAGATGATTTGCGATCCGGTGCAATTTCGGCAGTTTTTGCTGATTAACCACCTGAAAGATTGGAGTCTAAAGGACAAGGACGGCAAGAAAATCGAATTGAAAACCGATACTCTTGGAAATCTCACCGAAGAGTGCGTGGTCAATACGGTTTTCAAAATTTCCGCAATGCTCTTGGACCATGTGATGGAGATTTTTGAGTCGGACAAACAGTTGAGTTGATGGTTTTGGTTGTAATTGTCGAGGGGTTGCGGTTTTTCGCAACCCCCAGACAAGAAGGAACTCGAAATGCCAGCGGACATCAGCAGGGTAATACAGGAACAAATCGGAAAAGCGATCGGGGAGGCGGTAGCCAAGCCCACCGATAAGGCTTTTACCGCGATGACAGCCAAGTTGACCAAACAACTCGGTGATATTGAAGAAGCTTACCAGAAAATGGGCAAGAACATTAAGAAGGTTTTTGAAAAGACCTTCGAGGCCAAGGGTTCGCCTGTTTCCAAGAAGGGGTTGGACGGGGTAAAGCAGTTTGTTGAGTTACTTGAAGGTGCTTCCAAGGCGGCTAAAGATTTTGAAAAAGCCATGCCGGGAGGCGAAGTTCTTGACCAGCTTGCCGACCGAATGGAGGGTTTGCGCAAGAAGATTGCCAAGCTGGAAAAATCAGGATGGGACAGCGACAAGCAAGCCCAAGCTCTGGCAGAAGAAGAATTAAAGCGGCTTGACCTAATATCTGACAAATTTGGGGAACTTGACGATAAGGCTAAAGAGTTTTTTGATCGGATTCTTAAGTCGGGCGGGGGCGCAGCGTTTGACAAGTTGGTGGCCGAATTTAAGAAGGCTTTCCCAGAGATAAAGAAGGGTTTCGATAAGCTTGGTCAGGAAGCCGAAGAGGCTATGGGTAATCTGGCTGGCGAGGCTGTGGTAAGGGAAATAGACAGCAAAATGAACAAAATCAAGCTGTCTATCAATGCCTTGGCAAAGGCTGAAAATAAAGCCAGCAAAATTCATCGTCAGCATCTCAAGTCAAATCTTGTGTTGCTGGAGAAAGCCAAGAAGGCCGTTAAGTCCTTGACCGTTGCCCAAAAGGAACAGCTTGCCCAAGTTGTTGAGACAGGAAGTTTGGGCAACGTTTTGGAAACACTAAAGGATTTTTCAGGCGATTTTGCCGGGGCTTTAAAGGATGCGTTGAGTGGTGGTGTTGGCGGTGGCTTGGATGAAAAACTCAGGGATATTGAAAAAAGCGGTAGAAAAAAAGGTGGTCGTTTTGACGATGAAGCCAAGAAGTTCAAGATTTTTTCAGGTAGTTTTAAAGAGAGTGCCGACGAAGCTGAGGAATTCAACAAAACTCTGGGGATGACTGGCGGCAAGGTAACCGCACTTGGCGTAGCATTGATATTTACCGCCAAGAAACTGGGCGAAGCCTCGAACGAAATCAGAGACCAGACCCTAATGTGGGCAAAGTATCGCACTGAATTGGCTTCTACCGCCCGTATCGCCATTGTTCCCGGTGGGGCTGATCAACTCGAAGAGATTCGTAAATCTTTGGGAATGACCACTTCGCAGTTCAGCAATTTTACCGATATGGTGCGGGATGGTTCCAACATAGGAATCATTAGTTTGGATAAACTGGCTAAATCCGCCAGTGCTTTGCGAGATGTTTTTGGCGGAGACCAGACCAAACGATTACAGGAATATGTTGATCTGCTTAAGGAATTTCCCACGCTCGATGCCGATTTGTCTGTTACGGCGTCAATGGACGATCAGACCGCCACTCTTTTTGCTCTTGCCCAAAAGGGTAAAATTCCGACCGTGCTTGATTTGCGGGCAGCCGGTTTGGCTGGTGGACCCAAAATTGAAGGCACTGCGGATACCAAGATTCTCAATAGCTCCCAGCAAATAGAGCGCTGGCTTGAGCAAATCGAAATGGACATTAATAGTTTTTACAAGGAAGCTGTTCCGATAATGTCAGGTTTGTCTAAGTTTGGTAGTGGGATTTTCAGCAAGATTGGTTATTTGGTCGGCTTGGCGGGTGCCTACAAGGTGCTTTTCGGGGTTAACACGGCAAAAACAATTGCGGCGATGGAGATTCAGACCGACAAACTTATTGGGGCAATGTATGCTTCTGCTGGTCGCGGCGAGGCTTTAGGCAGATTACAGGGGAAAACTACTGGCGGCGCGGCACTTGGTAGCGGGATAGCTAGTCGTATTGGACTTACGGCAATTGCAATTGGAGTTGCAGGTGGTGCTCTTGCAGCGCCAATCGTGGTTCCCGCTATCGTAGAATTCCTTGAACCCGCTGGCGACGCCGCCAGAAGTTTTGGTGAATTTGTTGTTCGGGCCAGTCAGGATGTTTCCTCATATAGTTCGGTTCTCGGCAAATACGTTGAGCAAGAGGGTAAGGCAATTTCGTGGTTCGGTGATTGGGTTAGTATGTTTGGGAAATTTGGTCAACGGGGTATCAAAGAGATAGAAAGAATGTTTGGGGCTGGTCCCGGTGCCGAACAGGTGAGCGACAAGCAAATGAAATCTATCAAAGACCAGTTGAATCTTAATACCAAACGAATGAGGCAAGAGAAAGCCCTGCAAAAAAACGCGCTGGCTTTGCAAAAGGCGCATAATCTTATCAGGGTCGCCGCCGATAACGCAAAAACATCGCTGGGTCAATTACAAAAAGAGGTTGCTGGTTTAAAGATTGACCAGATGGCTAGAATGGGTGGAACCTCTGCCGAGTTTAACAAAGCGATCAAGGACAGCATTGACGGTACTGTTCAGTCTTTCAGGGTGTTAAACAAGGATCTGAAAGACGCCAGAAGGTTCATTTTGTCCGATGCCTCAATGACCGCCTCCGCTAGACGGGCGGCACTTGAAGAACTACACAAGGAAGAATTAGTTGCCCAAAAGGAATTCCTCGATGGACTTAGGGACAGTATGGGCAATTTTAGCAAGCTTCCAAAGGTTGTGGCGGCTGGTTTGGAAATCGCAATGCGGGATTTGCGGATGAGTATTCGCAACGAGGCAATGGGTGGATTCACCAGTAATTTGCCCGATCTGATTGACAACCTTTCTGATAGTTTTGATGCGCTGGATTCCACCACGGGCAACCTCAAGACACAGATGGATATGAACACCGAAGCATACAAAAAATTTATTGAAGAGGTTTCACCAGAAGAAGTTGGTAAACAGATTAAGGCAATGCCCAAACAAGCTGCCGCATCGGTAAACAAACTAATTACCGAAGGGGTAATTGGCAAGGGTGCTGAGGGCAGGGTGACAGTTTTGAAAAAGACCGAGGGGGAAAAGTTTCGCAAGGAACAGGAGGCTGGTCTTACTGAACTCCAGAAGAAATCAGAGGATCTTGGTTCCGCAATTCCCTTTAACCCAGAAGAATTAGATGCAATGTCTGGTGAGGTTGAGAGTCGTCTTAGCGCGATGGATTCGCTTAATAAAGAGTTTGCTGGTTTACAGGACAAGATAATCGCTTCCACCAAGGGAACCAAGGAAGAGGCTGATATTTATGTAGAACAAGCACGGATTTCAAAGCAAATCTTGGAGACGGAAAACGAAGTAAATGATTTTAGGAAAAAAATTGCAGATCGTAAACAACAAATGGCAGAGGCGGGCGGACGACAGGCAATTGAAACCCTAATAGTCCAAAAGAACCAAATTGATGACCAGATTAATAATAGAAAAGTTACTCTCGATCTGTATGATAAAATCGCGGGTTTTGACAATAATATTGTAGGCGCACAGGAGCGCAACAACAAAATAATTTCCGATTACGCCGATGAAGTCAAGAAAACCATCGCCACCCTTAACCGAATTGCTGATGCGGTAGAGGGCGATCCAACCGTCAAGATGCTTAAGGTTCGCCAAAGGCGGGCTGAGGTGGAACTTGGTCTGGGGATGACGATTGGCAATTATAGTGGCAAGTTTGTTGATTCCCAGATGGCTAGGTTGGAAACTCTCAAGCAGGAAGAAAAGCTTACCCGCGATTCCATTGAGGCGGTTGAAAGAATGACCAAGGATGGCGGGAAAATTTCCGAACATTTGAATACGGTGGGAAAACAGTTTGACGATACCCGCGAACAAATGGTCAAAGTTTTCCAAATAGAGGGATTGGGGGACATCAGTGGTTTGTCCAAAGATATGGGCGACTCTTGGAAGAGCTTGCAGGAGGCGATAAAAAAGGATGCTGAAAAACCCACAAAAGAAACCAAGGCTGCCGTTACCCGTTTGTATGGAGTATATAGTGAGGCTGCCCAAAAATTCAATGAAAAAGTTAACGAAACCCAGCGAACCGCAAAACAGGCAGGAAAAACCAGCGCGGCGGCAAGTCTTAAGGGCTATTCTGATAGTTTGAAAACCCTAGATTCACAAATGAGTGCGCTCGCTGGTGATTCCAAGGCGGTGCTTGAAACCCTTAATGCTAATCTTGCCATCTTCGAGCAGGAGATTGTTCAGCTTGGACGAGGTTTTGACGATTTGATTGCGGGTTTTGACCAGATACCTGTTGTGGCGCTTGCCAAGGAGCAAAGTGCGCTTTCGGATACAATGCTGGACCTAACCAATGTTTCTCTTGATGCGGGCAAGTCTTTCGATTATGCGGCTCGCTCTATTCAGGCGGCGAAATCCGAGTTTACCGAGGCGGGCAAAATCGCTGATGAAATGGCTGGAAAAATCAACAAACAAGAAGAATTGGTTCGTGCCGCTTTGAAGCAGGAAGCCGCCTTGAGATCACAGGGGAAAGTCACCGAAGCCGATCAGATGCGCGGCAAAATAGCCCAAGACGTAAATAACATTGAAATCGAAAGGTTGAAGCGGGCGAACTGGCTGGCTCAAGCCGAACTCAAGTATAAGAAACAGGTTGTGGATGCCGCTAAAAAAGCGCGGGACATTCAGATTAGCATTCTTGATGCCCAAAAGAGCGTGATTGACGAACAAACCGCCTTCCTGAGTGATATTGGTGCCTCATTCAGCAGTATCTTTAGCAAAATGAGGGAAGGCTTGCAGATTGAGTCGGAAAAGATTGCCATTCAGAAACAAGCGCTGGCAATGCAGGTTGAGCAGGGCGATCTGGTTGAGGGAACGGTTGAATATGAACAGCAAGTAGCCAATATTCGCAAAGCCGAAATTGGTTTACAGCGGCAGGTAATCGGCGCTCAGCGAGACGCAATGGAAAAACTGTTGGGCAAGGCGTTTGGTGCTTTGTCGGGAACGGGCGCTAAACGATATATGATGAGCGAACAGCGATTGCTGGGCGTGGCGGGAACTCGTTTTCAGACTACGGCTGGTAGATTGCGCGGTTTGGGGAAAGGCGAAGGCGGCACCCTTGAGGCTCGAAGCGCAAAATTTGGTATGGCGACGGCTTTCCAAGGCGCGGCTGGAACCATTGGTGGTGCCGCTACCCGCACTTCGTTTGAAAAGGAAATGGAGAAACAACTTGCCGGCGGCGCGGATCCTCAAAAGATTACCGCAAAGAATACCGCTATTCAGCTCGACGTTCAGCAAAAACAACTAGACGAACAAAAAGAAACCAACCGATTGCTTGGTGGAAAAGGCGCGGGTGCTACGCCTACTACTGGCGGAGCAAAAGGTGCGGTTGACGATCGAACTCGTTGGTTAGCGGCGCACGGCAACAAGGCGGCTCAAATTGGTCTTGGTATGGGAACCAAATCTCCTGCTGGTCTTCCTGTTTCAGATGATTACCAGAAGATGGGTAAACCACAAAAAGAAGATTGGTCTAATCGTGTCGGAAAAGTGATGAAGGCAATTGCTGGTGCGTCTGGTGTTGCTACTCCCGTTGGCGGCGGGGCCGGTGGTGCTGGTTTTGGTTTTGGTCAGGGTGCGCCACTTACTCAAATGCCTTCACCCATTGGACTGGCCCAAACACCAGCAGAAATGTCTCCTGCTGGGGGTGTATCTGGTGCTGGTGCCGATGTGGGCGTAAATGTAAGCGGTGAAGTTACCATTGACCGACAATATTTGGAAGGACAAATTGAAGTAATTGCCAAACGAGTTGCCACCAAACTCAGCAAGGATCCTGCCTATTTAAGAAACTTGAAACAGAGCGGTAATATGGTTGACACAGGAGGAACCGCCACGGGTGGAGGGGCTTAATCAATGGCTACCAATCCCTATCTCACCTTTAGCAATGCGCCTGTAAGCAGTTTTTTCTTCACCCCTCCCCCTCGGGAATCGTGGCTTCAAGTTGTTTACAGTTCTCAGAAGTTTTTTACCTACGCTCTGAACGAATGGGAAAAGGTCGCTTTGGGAACCTTTGATCCCAATGCCCACGGCGAACGGTTTTATATGTTCGTGCCGTTGGGAACCTGTTATGATATTATAGACCCTTCAATTCCCACAATTGCCAAACCCGATTTCATCAGTGCAATGGCGTGGAACAAGGAAGAGGTTGGTGACAGTCGGCGGGGTTTGTATTGGCAGGCAAGTGGTTTTGTCAATGCGGTGGATTCAGTGATGCCCAAGTTGTTTATCCCCTCGATTATGCTGATTGAGAACGGTTCTGATGACGTTGAAGCTCACGGAGTTGCTCGAATCAGGGTAACCGATGCCGCTGGAAACCTTACTGACCCATTTACTTGGGCAATGACTGGTTATACGGGTTCTTTTGGCACCATTCAGGCAACCCAGCAAACTCCCTATTATCTGGCTTGGACTGGCAAAAATGACAGCAACGATGACAATACGGTTACCTTTACTTTGTCGGAACCAATAAATCCGCCTACGGGTAGTTGGTATCCATCGGACTTAGTAGGACAAGGGGCTTTTTGCATTGCTTTGTGTGTGACCCCTCAGAATCCAGCAGGGGTGATGCCCGAGGCATTGGGACAAAAAACTTGGAACATAGCCATTGACATAGGCAACATCCATCTGTTTCTGCAAGAGGGTGGAGCGCTGACGGCGTTGCTGGATGATGGCAACCCCAACACCGAAAAAAACAGCGGTTCAATTAACCTGCCTGATGCCGCCGCCGCAGAAGGTGCGCCCCAGAATTCCCAGCTTACGGGCAAAAAGGTTTACAATATCGTCGTTTATCCTGTTTGGAATGGAATCGTGGTGACCTCGGGCATTCAGGATGTTCGTCCGTCGGTCAATTCTTCGAGCATGTTCGTTCCCAAGTTAAAGAAAGCCGCAATTCTCGACTCTGATTATTCCACCGCCTTTGATCCGGTGAACCCTCCATCCTCCCCCAATTGGATTGAAGTGGGGGTTGGCACTGGGGCTACCGACGTAATGGTAAGCTTTGGCACTGCGGTTACCTTGGCTGCCAAAAACTGCGATTTTCAAGTTGCCTATATGCCGTTGTATTTTTCTCCTCGGATGTGGATGGATGAATGGTTTTTGGGAAGCAAGGACGATCCGGGGGTTGATACTTACACTTATGATGTGTGGCCCATTTGGACTAAAAATGGCACCAGCTACACCCTGATTCCCGATGATGGCACCGTGATTGATTCGGGAATTGATGGTCAGTCGTCGGCAGGCACGACTTATTTCTATGTTCCTTGGCGGTTTGAGCAGGATTTGGTTACGCCAGTTCCCAGTCGCCACAGTCCACAACTGTTTGGCACGATTATGCGAACCCAAGACCAATCGCAAACCCATATTCGCAACGATGACGGGGCATTCACCATTACGGTTGATGTGGTTGGCACTCCCGGTGATCCCAGTCCAACCGCCAATTGGTATGATTATATCACCAACGTTAACACGACAATTGGGGTGGATGGTTCAAGCGGTTCAATGACCGTGGACAAATATGGCTTTGCTGGTCAGGAAGCCGCTTTCTCCCAGTCGTGTGGTTTGGTGCGGTTGAGTGGCACTGGCGGTTATGGCACCACGGCAGGAGAATTTTTCATCGGTTACGGAATGGGGATTGGCGAAACTCGTTCAACCGAAGGCGCAACATGGCAGGTTCCGTTGGTGGGACAGGAACAGAAACTAAATGACATTGCCTTGGTTAACGCGCCCTTTGTGGATGGCTGGGTTGCTTTGAAGGCTTTTCAGTTCCTGTTGATTTACTACGCGGGCATAAACCTAGAGGATAATTATGGTTTGTCTTTGGTGAATTTGCGTGTTTCTGAAAATATCCAATCGCCAGTATTCAACTGGGAGGCTGGTCGCACTCTGAAATCGGCTCTGGATGAAATCTGCGAAGACATTCAGGCGGTGTATGTGGTTGAACGAGGTTTACTCAGGGTATTCAAGGTTGACAGCACCACGGGTCTGCCCATCAACCCCTCAGCCACCGATTGGGAACCTTACTATCCAGATGTAAAAATTGTTTCGACCGACCTGACTCCACAACTTGACGATCTTCGCAACGAAATCATCGTGGCGGGAATGGAAAATGTCACCCAAGGCAGCGGCACTAACATTGCCAATTTGCCGTTGTTTCCCCGTTTGTATGTTTTGAAGCAGGATACCATTCCCTCAATTCCTTGGGCAAGAAGAATCGTTCACGTTACTCAGGGTGTTTTGACGATGAGTGGCAGTGGTGGTCTTGAGGATCTTGCCGATAAAATTGCCGCCGCCTCAAGGAGATACACGACCACTGGCAGGACTTCGATTCCCGGTAATGCCAATATCAAGCTTTACGATAACTGGGGGGATAGCATCATCGTCAGCTACACCCACAACGTTGATGTTCAGGCAAAGACTTGGACAACCGATCTGGAATTTGCGAGCGGCTACATTACTTAAAGAAGGAGAGTCAAAATGAGAAGCTTAACCCCCACTTCAAGATTTCTAAATACCGTCAAGGGAACAGTTACCAGTGGAGCCCTGAAAGGAGCCGTGGTTCATTCAATGCAAACCACGCGAGCACCAGTTCACGAGAAGAAAAGCCATCATCTTGACAAGAATGGCAACAAGCGATTTGTGGTCGGTAAATCAAAAATTGGCGGAACAGAAATAATCGGAGGTTAAGAAATGAAATCATATCCATACGGCAAAAAAACTCCTGAATTGGGTTTGCCCTCTCCCGGTGTTGGCGATGTGTTGGATGCGGACATTGAATATGCCAAACTGGTAATTCTTGAAAACGCGGTGCTGGCTGGTCAGCGCGGGGTAAAGAATGCCATTTTTAAAGAGGGTCACTATCTGCTCAGGAAGGAAACTGATACTCGCTTTTCGGTTGCCCTGATTGCCACTGGTTCATTGCCCTCATTAACTGGCGTGGTGAATGGTGCCTTTTTTAGGGCTGATTCGATGCTGGCTTGGGAAAATCTGGAAAAGGGAAACAAATACTGGTTGTATGTGGCTGGTTCGCCCGACTTGTTTGAAAATTGTCGGTCACTCAGAACCGCCGCACACAAGGTTGAAAAGAGCGCCGAGAGTCTTTTGTTGGTGGCTACGGTTGACCTGCAAAACGATCCTTGCAAACTGGACACTGCTCCTGTTGGCAAGGCATATATCGAGGATGTTTTGTCCCACGCTTCCGACAGTGAAAACCCCCACGGCGAAACACTGATTCAGGACGAGGTAATCATTCATCGGCGGTTTGCGGTTGCCCTAAAAGGAGAACAACCCAATGCGGCGATCGTGGTTGATGACCAGCGATTAATGGTTGCCCCCACTATTGAAACCAACACTGAATTTGTGGTGCAGGACAAAAACGGATTGCACCAACTATCGGACAAGGAAAATCCCGAATTGCTGACTGACAACAAAACCATCATCGGCGCAATCAACGAATTGAAGAAATTGATTAAGGGCTAAAGTGGCAACTGGTTCCCAATTCAACTGCGATGAAGTAAGGTCATTCTATCACATTGCCCGCCAAGCCGAACTGGTTGAGCTTCGTGATGGAACCGTGATGGCGTTTATTCCTGAGCTTCTTCAGGTAAGCGCAACCGGCACTCAGGGAATGACCTTAAACACGCCTAATTCAGGAGTGCAAACTAATCTTTGGACAGATGCTAGCGATACTCCCGCAATTACCCAAAGAATTTTGACTTATGCCAGATTTGATCCGGGCAAAGACCAGATTTTAAGCTTTCGTTGGGCTCCCTATCTGGTCAATGATAATCCCGATGACCCAAGTATTCTGCCCTTGCGCGAAGTATTCAGTCCAAGGGTGACTTACAACAAAAACACCAATACGCTGTCATTATGGTTTTGGACTAACGTTGACGCTGGCTATAGCGGAACTCAATACAATTATGCCTCGCTTTATGCGGTTGGCACTCAGGGTTATCAGGGAATCAGTGACACCAACAAGGCAAAACGGGCGCTTTGTTTTACCACGGGATTTTTGGCAACCCTGAATGTTGATGGCGGCTATATTCCGTTTGGCAATCAGGGTTACGGTGCGGGCTTGGATTTGGTGCCGATTTTCCGTCGTCCAGTAGTTTTAAGTGTCACAGTTACAGGCGATAGTGATGCTCCGGGACTTATTACCGATGGTTGGTTTACCAGTGGAAGCGGCGCTCAGGGTCCACAAGGTCCACAGGGAGTTGGTATTGATTTATCAGGTTTACCCACAATTACTGATCCGTCTTACATGTTGGGATGGGACGCAAGCGGGGTTCAGGGCAAAGTTCCCACGGAAAGTTGTGATTGCGCCACTGGACCACAAGGCACACAAGGCCCAGCAGGACCACAAGGTTCACAAGGATCACAGGGTTTACAGGGCAGTCAAGGTTTGCAGGGAAGTCAGGGACCAGAAGGATCACAGGGTTCACAAGGACCAGCGGGGCCACAGGGAGCAGAGGGATCAGAGGGGGCAAAAGGCGATCAGGGCGATCCGGGTGCTCCCGGTGCTCCCGGTTCACAGGGACCGGCTGGACCACAGGGATCTGAGGGCAGTCAAGGAAATCAGGGACCAGCAGGGTCGCAAGGCTCACAGGGAATTCAGGGACCAGAGGGTAGTCAGGGAATT
>OFOG01000017.1_pt1 | contig 15559 bp, 19 predicted proteins | sample 1542341 | NCBI WGS metagenome assembly OFOG01 (sample SAMN04958513, study PRJEB24370) | sediment metagenome | isolation source: lake sediment | place: USA: Lake Hill lake, St. Paul Island, Alaska | collected 2013
CCAGAAGTCATTGGAAGCCTGGCAGAAGGGCGATACTGCAGCCATGGGGGATTTCTTCGACAAGTATCCAGAGTACGAAGCGCGTATGGCTCTCTACCGCGATCCCGAAAGCAGGCTGAAACAGTTCTTGATCTCGGAAGTCTGGAACCGCTACAACGGCCTGCCAGACCTGTATAAGAAGCAGTTACGCGACCAGCTAGGCGACCTGTTCAACCAGGCTTTCTTACAGAAAGAGACGCGATCCTATGACAGTATCGATCCGTCTACCCTGGCGACGTGGGCTACACTGATGGGCGGCCAACCACCTGCAGCAGCCGGCGCAGTGCCACAGGTCAGCGTCAACCTGGCGACCCCCGACGTGGCTGCGGCATACCAGGACTTCAGAGATCAGGTCGAGCAGAAGTGGCCGAACATCTACTCGGTGCAGGAGATCTATTATAGGATCCCACCCGGCAAGGTCCAGGACGCGTACGCCAAGAAACATCCTGAGATCGACCAGTATAACCAGTTCAAGAACGCTTATTTTGCAGCGCATCCTGACATTATCCCTTATGCGATCGGTGAAGAGAACAAGGTTTACAACGAAAACCCGCAGGTGCAGGCTCTGTACTATCAGTATCAAGCGCAGCGCGACCGGCTCTTCCCCAACGTCTTCCAACTGCAAGACCAGTATTACCAGTTACCCACCTCCGAGAGAAAAGCCTTTCGTACTACCAATCCGATGCTTCCCGCGTATTGGGACTGGCGGCGTGAGTTCGAGCGCCAATATCCGCAGATGATCCCCTATATTGAGAGCACCGAGAGCCTGGCGTCAAAGGTGCTGGGCGAAGAGATCAGCACACCCGCGGTAGGCGTTGCTGCAACGCAAGCACCCCAGGAGTTGCAAGAGTTCACACCGGCGTTGTTGCGCGCACTGCTAGGTTACTACCAGGCGGACCAGCCCCTATCCGCAGGTGCTCAGAAGGAATTGCAGCGGATATGGACACAGGCTGGACGACCTACCGGAGATCTCGTAACCTGGCTAGAGCAGGTAGTCAAGCCACTCTTCGTACAATAAATGATGTAAAAAGTGCCATTTTAAGGCCAAGATCGGGCTTGATCAGCTGCCGGCAGCTGACTCCGGACTCAATTTTCCTTGCAGAAGAAAAAGAAGAAAATTCCGAAATTTCCTTTTTCGTTTTCTTTGTGGTAGTTGACTTTTGACCTGCTTTAACGTAAAATAGAGTTAATCGAATACAAGCTCCGCAGATAGCGTAGCTGTGCGAAAAGATCGCCGGCGCTGTTTTTTACAGCGTCGGCGTTTTTTGTTAAGGAGGCAACACATGGGTAAAGATTCGACAGCCGTTCCAGCTCAGGCACCCGGGCAGGTGCCAGGTAAGGTTTCAGGTGGCGTTCTTGGAACGCAAACGGAACCGGTGCAAGGAGCAGGGACGCAGCCAGAGTACCTAACCCGAGAAGAGGCAGCTCGCATGGTCGACGAAGCTCTACGCAAAGCACAGTCGAGCTTCGATAAAGGCCAAAACAGGTTGACAACAAAGGTCCAGGCCCGGTTACAGAACCTGGAAGAGGCGTGGGCGATGCAAGCGAAGGCCGGCGTAGCCGTGCCCGACGACGCATCGAAAGACCAAATCAGGTCCCGCGTCCTTTCCCAAACCCTGACCGAGCCCGAATCCCCTCCGCAAACTCCCCCGATAGCACCTGCCCAGGTGCCAACAGGCGAGGCAGAGGTAGTCGATCCGCTAGTACAAGCCATCAATGCGCTGGCCGTCAGCCGAATGCAGAAAGCAGGCGTCATGATCGATGAGGCCGACCCGGAGTACACGCAGTTCGTAGTTCCGGCTGTTGAGTCTGATGATCCTGACGACTTCCTGGACGCAATTGGCAAGGCTATCGCAGCGAAGAAACAAAGATTGTCCTCCGAATCGTTGGGCAAGATCCCCGGCTTAGCCGGACCTGGTGAAACAACCAGCCCGCTTCCCGAAGGGCTCACGCCTATACAACTATTCAAAATGGCTTACGACAAGACCAAAACGTAAGCTGACGTTGTAGGTCAACGTAGGAGGCATTACTATGGCCTATACACTTGCAGAGGCAGCCCGTTTAATGACGGACCCTCTGAAGAAAGGCATCATCGACATCTTCCGCAGGGAATCGCTTATCATGGATAAGCTGTCCTGGGAGGACGCCGGGACGCTATCAATCAAGGTTCTCCGCAATAAGACCCTGCCTACCGTCTACTGGCGCAAGATCGGTGGCACCTTTACGGAAAGCAAGGGTGAAGTCGAGGAACTCGAAGAGAGAGTGTTCGACATGGGAGGCTACTTCGATGTCGATAAGCTCCTGGTCAAAGTCAAGAACACGATCACCGACCAGCGCGCGTTGCAGACGGATTTTTACACAACCGCCCTGTCTTACGAGTTCAATCACCAGTTCATCAACGGCAACCCGGTAACGTCCGGTGACACCATCGCCGGACTGTGGTGGAGGCTCAAGAACCTGCTGCCATCGGCACAGACCATCCTTGGTGGAGCGTTGGATATCAGTCCCGACGCAACAACCTTATCTGCAAACTTCGAGACGTTTCTGGACGATATCCAGAAGCTGATGCATGCTATCGAGGGCCACAAGCCCAACATGCTGCTCTGCAACGATACCATGTACATACGTATGCTCTCGTGTGTGCGGCAGAAAGGGTTGTATGCCACCACCCAGGACAACTACGGACGAACGTTCGTGACTTGGGGCCCTGGTGGACCGCTGATCTGGGACATGGGTGTGAAAGCCGACCAGAGCACAGCCATCATCGGCAACATCGAGGCAACGGACGGTTCGGATCTGACCAGTGGGGGCTCTACGTCAATTTACGCCGTTAGATTAGGCGAAGAGAAATTCCTGTCCGGCTTCCAGGAATACGCCATGGATGTCAACGATGTAGGATTGCTGGAAAGTGGCATCGCCTACAGAACCGTGGTGGACTGGCCCATCGGTATCTATCACTGGCACCCGCGTGCCATGGCCCGACTTGTCGGGATCGTAGCCGCATAGTGAGGTGTAAAGATGTTAGACGCTAATCTGATTCTAAAAGCTAGCGGTGCGATGCCCGTGGCCAGCTCCCCATTCACGGGAACTACTATCGACTTCGGTGCTGGTGATACTCAATCCCTTACCTATATACTCAACGTCACGGCGATTGGAGCCACTACAACGCCGACCTTGGATGTCAAAATCCAGGAGAGCGACGACGACTCGACTTGGCGTGATTTCCTGGCCTTCGAGCAAGCCACACTTGCCAAAGGACCACAGCAGTATTTCGTGTCAGGTCAGAGCAACGCTCGCTATCGGCGCTACACTGCTGTTGTCGCTGGTACTTCCGCCACCTTTACGGCGGATATCGGAGTCGATGTAGGCGGCATCTACACCAAGTATTAACTGTCACACGAAGATAAATCTTCGTGACAATTGAAGGCGTTGTAGAACAACGCGGCCCGCTCGCCTGTGGGCGGGCGGGCTATCTTTCATTAAGGAGATCCCATGGTTACATCAAGTCAACCTAAAAAGAAGGCCGTAAAGCCCGAAGTCTCGAAGGGTATTGTCGTAGATAATCCATTCCTTATAATGAACGTCAAGAGTATCCCCAATCTTGATTTCATTGACGATGCAGGAATGCACTACTTCCTGGAAGAGATCAGGAACGGCGAGTATGTCTTGAGACCGAGACATGGCCACCCTGGCTGATGCGACCCGAGCCCTGGCAGAGAAGGTACAGTACGCAGCCGAGGGTACAGCCACCGGTGGTAGTGCAACAACCCTGATCGATACCGCGCGTATCGAGCCGGACGACCAGTTTACCAACGGCACGATATGGCTCCTGTCAGGCAACAACATTGGCAAAAGCGCTATTATCTCTGGCTGGGTGCTCTCGACCCACACCTTCACGTTTGCTACACTGACTCTGCTATGCGCGGCTGGAGATCTGTACGCCGTCACTTCCCCGGACTATCCCAAGTACGTGATGATCCAGGCCATCAATCGCGTACTTGCGCATACCTACCTGCCCAAAACCGACGTAACCCTGGTGACCGTGGCAGATCAGGAAGAGTACAGCCTGCCGACCGGTGTAAACGATGTCAGGCGTGTGGAGATAGCCGAAAATACTGCCACACCCTATGACTACGTGCCTCATTACAACTGGCGTGAGATAGAAGGCAAGCTGCGTTTCGATATCGACTTTGCGCCCGACACGGCTGGCTATAAAATTCGCCTGACCTACGTAACTCCCCAGGCTGCGCTCTCCGCGGACACAACCGCGTTCGATACAAGGATCGCCCTTGAATGGTTGGCCTGGCAAGCCGCGGTCATCCTGTTCCGGCAGCGGATCAGAAAGACCGAAGGCAAGGAGCCTTACATCCTGGCGCTCTATAACGACGCCGTGAATATGTCCAGGATGCAGGAAAACCCTCCACCGGTCACGCCCAAAGATGCTCACCTAGCGGGGTACTGACATGACGATCACCGTAGCGCCGGGTAATGCCCGTAACACCCACCATGTCAAGCTGACCCGAAGCGGCACATCGGTCGGCTTGATTTTATGTGACTCCGGGGCTAAGCCGGATGAGTCAGCCATTCACATGGACCCTTATCCGAGCCAGGCCATACAGATGTTTACCGGGGAGCAGAAGTTCACCGATAAGGTGCCACCCTATAAGCCCCTGGCGCAGATGGACTGGTCGGGCGGGATGGGCAGCGAGTATTTCGAGGACGATCAGACCCGGTTTTATCACGCCTATAATGCAAACACTACCAAACGCGGCCGGGTCATGCTCGGAGGCCTGCCGACTTACGCCACCGGCTACCGCGGTCAGGATATGTTCATGCCTGGCAACGAGGTTGGGGTCAATACTCTGTATTCTTGGGGCGCACTCTACGGCACGACCCAATATCGAGCGACAAAGTTCACGGCCAGCTCAAGCTATACAGCCAATAAGATCGAAGTCATTATCAGGCGAGTAGGAACGCCATCCGCAGCGGCTACGGTTCGCGTCTACAACAACAATGCCGGTGTGCCGGGATCGATCCTGTTCGAGGGTCACATCACTACGTCGATGGTCGTAGACATACTGAGCGAGTTGATGGCTACCGATAGTCTTGCGGGGACGATGACGATAACCAGCGGCGTAATTTACTGGGTGGCAGTTTGTGGGGGCGGCAGCGACACTGCGGCCAACCATTGGGAGGTCGCGACCGACGGCATGGCAGACGGCAAGAGCTCCGCTGATCTTGGTGTGAGCTGGTCAACTGATGCTGCACTTTACTTCCGAGTGACTGATGCAGACAGTCCATTTATCGCCCTCTTCCACGAGTACAAAGGGCAACTCTATTTTGCGTCATCGCCGGATGATGACAGCGCCGGCAAGCTCTACATGAACGGATTTAGGGGGGTGACACTCTCTAATGCGGGCTACTTGATGCAGCTGAAAGATGCTACTCAAACCGCATGGTCGGACGCGACTATCAAGGGCGGCGTCGCAGCTCTATATGATGGGCAAGGAGTCACCGAAGATCAACCCTGGCGCAAGATTACCGGTGGATCGAGCGGGATCGCATGGTGTGAACCAGACTGGAAGATCGTCCATGAAGGCAGCGGCAGCGATATTACTCAGTACAACATCCTGGGAGTGAACTCATTCCAGCTGATCCAGACCGGCGTGTACGCGTTCAAAGATACAGCCGTAACCGGTGAGATGGGCTGGATATGCAGCGGGGAGGATAAGCAAGGGCGCAGAAAGCTTTACAAGTACAACGAATATACCGACGGTCAAAGTTGGCTCAAGCTCTGGACAACTGAAGGACTGGTGCAGGCGTCATTTATGAAGTCTCGCCTCGATCCTGTCCTGGGCTACCAACTATTTCTGGCGCGCAACAATTATACCGACAAGGATGTATGTGTAGCCAGAGCGTTAGCTCCTGTGAACTTTGCTCAGGCGTTGGTTGTCTCAAACGGTTATCATTCGGCGTCGGTGCAGGGCTTCATGACCGAGAAACAGGCGACCGTCATAGATATCGCCTCGGACAGCTTCAACCGTGCAGACGGTGAGCTGGCAGGATCCGCGACCGATGGCAACGGACATCCTGGGTACACGCAATCATCGGCAAAGACCTGGACAGCCAGAACCGGCGATGTGCATGTTATCAGCAACAAAGCTAAGCCTAATACATTAGCAAGTGGACTGGCGACGATCACCTACGACTGCGGGGCAGGTATCCTGGATGTTACTCAGGCAGCCAGTTTATACCGCGTCAGCGGTGGTCCCGGCATTATTGTACGCTTCAAAGATACCAGCAACTACGTATGGGCTTCACACGATGCCACCAAGGTCTATCTCTCGAAAATGGTAGCGACTGTCACTACGGTCTTGATTAATGTTGACAACACCTACGTCGATGGCTCACAGATCCTGGTAAGAATAGCCGGCACACGCTTCAAGCTCTACTACAACAATGCCTATATCGGCCAGGTACAGATCACTGACGCCGACCTGCAAACAGGCACCAGTTGCGGACTTATCTATAACAACACAGCCGACAGTATCGACAACTGCTGGACGCACCCTGCCGATGTAGGTGTAGGGCAGTACGGGATGAATACCGCCAAGATAGAAATTGGGACGGACTTCACGACTGGCCTGCTCTGCACCGACACAATTGCAGGCGAGGACTGGCGGCGCTATACTCGCATCGACATGGCAATCAAGAGCACAAAAGCCATGGCTGCGGGTGAATTGCAGCTGAAGATCGACGACACGGCATTGTGCGCCAGCCCGATCGCATCCGTAGACTTCCCGCTTTTGCTGGCTGATTATACCTACGGATACCAACTATCCTCCATGACATTTGACTTATCTGCTACGGCGGGTGCAGATTCGATCAAGTCAGTAGGTCTTTATTTGACCGTCAACCCGACGGCGCAGTTCGATATCGATGTCTCGTTCTTTTTCGTGGATACCGAGAGCAAGATCATTCCCATTGGAGATAAGTCGGACAAGATCAAGTCTTTGCTCATGTACGGCGATCCGGAGACGCCCTGGGTGCTCAAAGAAGGTGGAATATGGGAGATCACTAACGATACCGCTCACCAGGTGCGGGTCACAGGCATGGAGGCGATCAGGTCAAGCGATAACGGCAAGGCTGCTGTCATCCACGACGTGTACCTGTTCTTCGCCCTGGGACAGTCCTACGAGCGATATTTCAGGCAGACGGTCGATGACATTGGCCCAAATAAGGACGCCGGCCTGCCAACCCTCTACCAGGGTAACATCGTCCATGCGGTTGACTATCCGAGTGGCGTGATATGTGCGGTAGATGGGGGCGATAATGGCTATTCTTCGGTCGTATTCTACAATGAAAGCGGCTGGCACTGCATCTATCGAGCTCCGCGCATAGGATTGCGGATCCGGAGGCTGTACCTACAAGCTATCCCCGGCAACCCACCGGTGCAGCGCCTGTGGATCAGCCAGGGCGCTGATGTTTTGTGGATCCCAATATCGATTAATCCGGTCAACGACAGCAGCTACTGCTTTATATGGGAAGGCGTGGTCACGACCAGCTACTTCTCTTCGGGAATGCTGGATGTCAACAAGTTCTACAAAAGCTTGAAGCTGAAGGCCAAGAACCTGAGTGCAGCCGGCTGCACGATCCTGGCTCAATACCGGGCCGATGAAAGCACGACCTGGATATCGTTACCTACCGCGTTCGACACATCGCCAGGTCAGGAAAAGGATATGACTACCGACTACAGCCTGACCGGTAAACAGTTGCAGATGCGTCTGATCTTGCGCACGAGTGACACAACAAAATCGCCTACCATTCTTGCTTCTGTCCTTAACGCCTTCGTCATCGATCCTGTGAAGTTTACCTTCACCATGAATTTCAGGGCAGCCGACCGAGATGTGGACCTGAACGGAGACTTCGATCCGGTGGGCGCCAAGGCAAAGGTCGACCAGCTGAATGCCTGGATCGCGGACGGTAAGCCGCTGACCATGAATAGCTGCTCGGACCTTTACGACAGCAAGATACTTTTCCCACTGCGCCAGCCGGTCAAGCCACTGGAGGTCGTCGAGGAGGAGGGCGGGCGCGAGGTTCATATCTGTCAGATGACGCTGCTCGAAACATGAACACCTACAAGCTCGTCATCCCCAGGCGCAGAGCGCGTGTAGAAATACCGCACCCGCGAATAAAAACAACCATCCCTCCGGTCCCTGCCACCAAGACTATCCTGATCCAGGGTAAAGTGCCTGGCTCTATTCAGGAGGTTTGGGTTGCTCAGTCTCTTGTCATTCTGCGTGAGCCATTCCAGTATCAGGTCGTGTTATATGGCGGCAAACAGGTGCGGGGCGGCCAGGTCCTGGACTTTCTGCTGACCCGTTTCAACACTCCGGTGCAGGTGTTCGGCGACCGTTGGCACTCCCTGCGCACAGCCGAGGACGCTTATAACCTGTCGGTCCTTGAAACGCTCTATGGCGTTCCACCGGTGGTATTGTGGGGGCATGAGCTCACCAGTCCGGAGGCAACGCTTACGACCGTGAGGAGGAGGCTGCACCTATGACAAAGGAACTACTTAAAATTGGACCTATCGTATGGACGATCAAGAGGGCGTACATTCAGGATATGGGTGCTACGTTTTTCAATCAATCCGAGATCACGATCAAAGAGGGACTCGAGAGGCAGATTTTCGAGGAAACTCTGTTGCATGAGATCTTAGAGATAGCATTCATACAGTCAGGACATGCCGACAAGAGAGATGAGGGATTGATCGACGCGATTGCTTATGCCCTGCTGGACATCGGAATAGTTAATTTGGGCGAGTTTTAAGTTGAGGTAAAAATGAACCTGCGCAGAGTCATCGAACTCCTCGAGCGCCACCTGCCTTTAACGGCAGGCGACAAGCGCATCCTTGATACCGAGCTATTGCAACTCGAAGGCACGGTCAAGGACGTGGGCGCGACCATAGGCCCGGGCGGGCGTGTGACGCAGATGGTCTCGGGCAACGTCCTGATCGGTCAGCAGTATGGGTTGTGGATCACCAACCCGGACGGTGGCGCTGTTACGGTGGCGCTCGAACCGGACGGGGATGTAAGAATCGGCTCGGATGTCAACGACGTGACGCGTACGGGGTTTAGCGTATTCTCACACGACCAGCGTTACAACGGAGAAAACCTGGGCGAGGGTGATGTGCTCTTCGGTGAGAACAGCACCAGCAAAGCCAATATGCTATGGGATCGGTCAACCGGGCAACTCAGGTTCAGGTCAGGACAGGCGAACAAGATCACGATAGGAGTAGATGGCAACTTTACCATCGCCAACCAACTCAGGTCATCCAACTACGCAGCGGGGGCAGCAGGATTTCTCATCGATGGTCCTACCGGTGACGCTGAGTTCAACAACATCACCGCGCGCGGATCCATTATTACCTCGGTGTTCGTCAAGAACTTGATCGAAGCCAAAGCCGGCAGTCTGATGGTGGCTTACTCGGCAGGGATGCTGCATGCCGACATGACCGTGCCGACCGCTGGCGACTGGTCGATGACCATTGACGACCCGCCAGGCGGAGGCTTCCTGTTCCAGATTGGCGACGTTTGCAAGGTCAAAGAGGTCTTTGCAACCTCCGTCATCGAGTTGTTCTTTACTGTCAACGCTCGCGCCGACTATGGCGATGGCACTCAGGGGTATAACTGCACCTATGGGAGCGGTAGCCGCGTGGTGGAGCACGTCTATACAGCTGGTCTGCCAGTAGTGGATATGGGGCAGAGCGGCCAGGGCTATCTTTACATGACCGCGGACGACGCAGCCGCGCCTTTCTACTCGGTCAGATCGTGGGTGACCAATCCCTGGACGCCAGGCAATATTACCGAGCGCGCACGCCTGGGGAATATGAACGGGGCATTCGGGACAGGAGCGAACAACCGCTACGGCTTCGGCGTGGGAGATTACACGGGCGGGAACTATTTGAGTTACAACGCCGAAACGGTCGGTGGATTTATTCTGAAGGCGGGTTGTGGCAATGTTACATTAGATGCAAATGGCTTAAATTTGGGGATTGGCACATACATAGGTAGTAAGATCCGATGGAACCCATCGGATATCATTTATAACCCGGCATATATGTTTACTACCCTGTACGGAACTACACCAAACCGACAAACATATTTTAGTATTGTGGTGCAGAAAGAGAGTGCCGGTAGTCCGGAGAGCATTGCAGCATTAATAGCAGATGCGAAATATTTGGCGGTTTCCTCCTCACGTGTTTATTCAAGTGACTTACGTATTGAAAACGGCTTATACGTTGGCTCAATAGCGACTGATCCTGCCGCGGGCAACGTGGAGATCACCGGCGTATTCAAAAAGAGCGGCGACCAGGTTGTTGCAGCGAGACAGACCGGCTGGGGCGCACCAACCGGCACGGCGACGCGCACGACGTTCGACACGACTACTGTAACCCTATCACAACTGGCAGAGCGGGTCCACGCTCTGATTGACGATCTAACAACTCATGGACTGATTGGAACTTAGGAGGTTCAAGTGGCTAAAAACTTTCATGGTAAAAAAGACACGCAACTCTCGGATATACTGCAAACCAAAGACCCGAAGGATCAGACTAAACGCGTCCAGGAGCTGATACAACTGGTGCAGGCACCGGTGATCGATGTCATCATTCGGGCTGATCCGCGCTTTCAGTCGGTGGAAGTGATCGTAGTCGGCGGCAACATCAACTTCGAGAGCGCCTATATGCTGCTGGATCGAGCGCGTGAGTGGCTGCGCCAGCGTGAGTTGAAGGAGGTTACGAAGCCTGGAGAAGTAAAGCCAGCCGAGAATATTGAGCAACCAGTACCCGCACCCGAGTCTGTACCCGTGGAGGCAACACAATGACCATGAAACTGACCCTGGATATCAGCGGTAACGATGGTATATGGGTGCCTCAGCTCGCCGCCAACCGAGGCGTGAAGAAAGCGACCATCCGCAGCACGTGGGGTACCTTGGGTGTTGACTGCAGGTACACTGCGAATATCTACAACGCTCTAGCCTGTGGCATTGAACCGGTGCACTACCACTGGTACAACCCACGGCGTGATCCACCAACACAAGCCCGGCATTTTGCTCAGTATGTCATCGAGCCAGGCGATCTGATGGTGGACCTGGAAGATTATCTAGGTGTGACCGGCTATATAGGGATGCAATACGAGCTGAAGGAATTTACTAAGAACCTGGACATCTACACCCATCGGCGCATATTGTTCTACGCCAGCCCCGCCTATATTAAGGCTTACCTATCCCAGGCCTCCGCTAATTGGCTGAACGACTACGGCCTGGTCGTCGCTAACTGGGACGTGGCGCATCCTTACGTGCCACTGCCTTGGTATGCTGACACGCAGGTAGCCTGGCAGTTTACCGCGAAAGCCTATGCTCCCGACTTTGGCCTGGCGCAGTGTAAACAGTGTTCGTTATATTGGTGGTACTAATCATAGTAGCTTTATAATCCTTCCCTCCAGGTGAGGTTTACAAAGCCACTATAAATTTCGTTTCACTTCCAGCCACCGGCAGGCGGTATTCTATTTCCCCCGTGATTATTTTATTCACCCTCTGTGCCCTGATCTCGATAATGAAACCGCGCAGGATGATCGCTTTTCCCCTATCATCCTCCCTATCCAGCGCAACCCTGGCATTTTCCACTACCGTAATCATATCAATTTTGATATCCTGACGCGATTGGTCAGCCTCCATGCTGGCGATCCGCTCTCTCAATTCTCCCTGACGTCCTTCGAGATCTCCAAGCTCGGCAAGTAGTGCAGAAGAATGACCTTGTTCCTTGATCGCTGAAATGATGCGACCAATGGATACTTCCAGGTCAGCCAGTGCCAGTCTGGCACGTTCAAGCGCGGTTTCTTTTTCGTCTCCCCGCGAGGCGATTTGAGAGCAGACTTCTTCATATAAATCGTTCAGTACAACCGGATCAAGTATAAGCTGCTGCATGGTCGATAGCACACGCGCTTCCAGCTCGCCCTTTGGGATATACGGCGCACCGCAGTTGTACCTTCCTCCTTCGTGGTTCTTGCAGCGGTAATAGTCGTAAGACTTGTTCTTCTGGCGGGATGTCCACCCGTACATAAAGTTGCCGCACAGGTTGCAACGCAGCAGTCCGGTGAGGATGAAACGGCTGCGCAACACGCGTGGATGGTTGCAGCCGTATCTTTCCATGTGCTGGCGGTTGACCTCCTGGGCAGCCTGCCAGGTGGCCCGGTCCACAATAGGCTCGCAGAAATCGGGGATCTGCATGCCGCCATAATCGAATACACCGGTATAGATGCGCCGGCATAAAGTCCGGTTATATATCGTGATCCAGTTGTGAAGGTGGGTTGCTTCGTGGATTTCCTTATAGGTTGCTCCGTTAGCGCGCATCTCGAAAGCCTTCCTGACCAGGGGTGCAACCTTAGGATCCGGGACCAGCCGGTTTACCAAGTGCGGACTGCCATCCCTGCGCCTGCCTATCTCGGTGGGAGAATAGAGATAGCCTAGAGGTGGTTTGCCGCCTGGCTTACCTTTATAAACCGAGGCGATGAAATGTTGGCCTCTCCGGATATTCTTGCTCAGATCTTCGCTGTATTTCGCTGTTTTCCAGGCGGTGATAGATTCGAACAGGCGCCCATCGAGTATGTCGGGGATATGGTCGGTGATGGAGTAAACCGCGTATCCATTGCGGCGCAGGTAGGTGATGTAGTAGGTGAAGTCATCGAAATCCCGAGCAATGCGGCTGTACTCCCATATAACCACTCCGGCTTCGGGAGCATTGCTTTCCAGGTAGGTTACCATCTCAAGGAAGCCATCACGACCTGCAATGGAGGTTCCCGACCTGGCCGCGTCCTTGAATTGGTGGGATAGGACATAACCATTCTCGCGGCACCACCTGCCAATGCTTTCCTGTTGCTGAGGGATGGATAGGTTCTGATCGCGGCCTCCACTATCGCGCAAATAGGCGACCAGGCGAGAGCCGGCAGAGAAAGGAAGATCAGGCATGATTATCTTGGGAAGATGATGGCCAGGGCGAAGGCGATCAAAACCCAGGCGACGAAGGCATACTTGATGACTTTTTTAGATGGCTTGACCAGAACCAAAACAAGTACCATTACTGCAGTCATAATCAAAGTAGAACCCACCAGTTGAGCCATTTTATCGAAACTTTCTTCTTGTGAAAGTGTCGTCAGGAACAACTGTGATTTCTTTCTCTAAACGGGATAGATCATTTTTGACGATCGTGACTTTTTCGCTCCAAAGCCGGTTAATTTTCGGGACCTTGATGGTATAACTTCCGTCCTTATTTAAGACGCCTAAAAAGCTACTTTCTAAGATCCAACAATGGCCTTCCTTATCCTTAAAAACGCCTTTAAGTATAAATTTCTTTTTCATCATTATTATTTGTAGGACTTACGCCAACCGTTGGCTTTTGCTTCTGCTTCCGTGCAGAACCAGCGCTCTCCTTTGTCTGGATTGATCGTAGTTGAGTTGTAGAAAGCCCCACCAGGCACGTGGTAAATTTTTTCCTTTGTATTAACATTGATATTGCCTTTGATATCACATCCCACTTTGTGGTCGCGGCAACCCAAGAGGCATCCTGTGGTTGGAGCAAGGATTGTGTTTATTGTTTTGGGTTTATTAGGGCTAGTTTCAAATTTCCAGGCTGGATCGATAGTAGGACCGGCTGCATCTGGTCCTGTTTCGTCGGGTCCTACGTCTCCATACGAGGAAGGCGCTAAACAGGAAGTCAATATACATATCAAAATTGATATGACTATTGTTCTCACTTTATTTCTGACTGTTTTTGAATCCTAATTCGTGTTTTTTCTTCCTTGCTTTCCTGGCGCTCTAATTTCAGCCTGGCGATCTGCATCAACTCGTCACGCTCAGACGGTGGAAGTTGAGAGAGTACATGCTTCCAATCTTCAAGAAGAATATCGTCTCCGTCAACACCAAAAGAGAGCCAGCCAGCTTCATAGAGAACCGTGATGGGGGAAATCTTGAAACCTTTTGCTATTTTGACGCAAAACTCTATTCCAGCGCCATCTCCTGCAATAACTCTGGAGATATGGGCTTCAGAAATCCCACTTCTTCGCCAGAGTTCAGCTTGAGTTATCCCCTGCTTTTTTAGTTGATCTCTGATGAATTGGGGAAAAGAGCTTTTAGTTTCGAATCTTGTTTTCATTTGCCTAAATCTTACATTATTGTAAGTCACTTAAACGTACGAATAACTTACCTATTGACAAAAATTATAAATGGCTTATACTTAACAGTAAGTAAGAAATACTTACTTAGGAGCAAGTATCATGAACGATGTAAAAAAGACAATCATTGTCGAGGTTGATCCTGATACTCGGTTGAAAATCGAAAAGCTCGCCACCTTCAATCGGCGTTCTATTTCGGCTCAACTGCGGTGGATGATCGACAAGGACTTCGAACGGTGTTTCGGTAAAGAGCCAGAACCGGCAAAGGTTGAAGTAGCGCCGGTAGATGTGCCGTTCTAATTGGGAGGGAAAGATCATGGACATCGATATGCCAGTAACTGAACTTGAATATTTGGAGCAGGCAGGAGAACTCAAGCCCAAGACCTACGCCGATTTTGCGTTCGTCGTTGTTGGGATGTCTGATCTTCAGGCCGATTCTCTGATGGCGATAATTGACCATTTCGTTGAATCTCATAACCTGGAAAAGGGTGGCGGTTGGAGACCAACCACGGACGCCGATTACCACGATTCGGAGGTGAACGATGTCAAACCAGCATAGTGGATACTTCTGGATCAAGGTGGGGGAAAAGAATGACCTGCCCGTGAAATATGGGGGCAAGCATGCCCTGGTCTATGGACCAGCAGGCAGGGGTTATCAATCTATTCCCATGCACAATACATTGTCCAAAGGCGTCGAGTGTGCCATCCGCAAGTGGTACAAGCAGTTAGGAATCATCATCGTCATTTTAGGCCTGGTCCTGGCCAAGATCATCCTGCCTGCGCTTGCGGGAGGGTGATATGAGCACACTCATGCAGATCAATCAAGCTTATCGTGCAGCCATTGTCGAGCTGGCACGCAAGATCATCGAGATCATGAAGGAAAAGCAGATTCTGCTTGAGATCAATATAGCAGAACAGGGAGAACCAGCGTGATTAGGCGGCTATTGAGATGGATTGCAGATAAATTCGGGATGTTATTAATCACGAAGGAAAGTTATTGGGGTCTTATTATGACAAAGCATCGGGATTGGCCTAATATGGCGGCTGAAGCAAGGGATGAGGCTGCCGAAGATACGATCAGGATCGAGCGGATCAGCAACACGGCGCTGACATCGCACCTGAGCCCCGAGGAGAACATGAGGAGTTGGGGCATCGTCAACGGTATTGCTCAACACATCTTACGACTTCTCGAACAGGTCGGTGCCAGGACGCGGCCATGATCGTGTGCTGGCCGGCCTTACTGTGGGTAGTCATAATACTGGTAGATCGGAAGAGCGTCGTGTAGGGAAAGA
>OFOG01000019.1_pt1 | contig 15041 bp, 21 predicted proteins | sample 1542341 | NCBI WGS metagenome assembly OFOG01 (sample SAMN04958513, study PRJEB24370) | sediment metagenome | isolation source: lake sediment | place: USA: Lake Hill lake, St. Paul Island, Alaska | collected 2013
TTCTTCGTAAAGTTTGGCAAGAACGTAAAAGAGCGAAGATATTAAAATCAAAATATGAATCTATTAACGGTGCAGTTTTCTCTGACGATATTACACGAGCTTTCCCGATAGAGCTCGCACTGGCTGCTAGCGACAAAGGTAAGGCCCTATTTGCTTTAAAATTCTCACAGAAAACTTTGCTAACAAAAGACTACGACACCTCATTAAAGAACATAGGCAAAGGACCAATAGTAATGTATGTCGATGTTTCTGGTTCTATGGGAGGAGAGTCAGAACTCTGGTCTAAAGCGATAGCTTTTGTAATCTCAGAAGAAGCATTAAAGGAAAAGAGAGAAGTACAAATATACTTATTTGACACACGAGTAGAACAAGAAGTCATTCTTAAAGCTAATAGAAAAACAAACAAAGAGCTTTTAGATTTTGTTGGTACGTGGAGTTTAGGTGGGGGAACTAGTTTTAATTGTGTAGTGACCCACGCGATACAAAAGATTAAAATGGAGGATCGTTCAGACTTTCTTCTTATTACGGACGGTCAATCAGAGGTTCTAGAGTCTAATATCAGGACGCTCAACACGGTTAAACAACGTACGGGAACCTTCTGGAGTACAGTCTGTATCGGGACTCACGTCCCATCAATTGTGCACAAGTTTTCAGATGAAGCTTACTCCGTCGACGTTTCTGCACCCGCAGAAGCTGTCGATGTAATTCAAAAATGTATTAGGTGACCTCAATGCCACGTCCATCAAATGACCAAATCTTAGAGCTGTGGCGTGACTTAAACGCATCCGCTCGCATAGATGAACCCGCCCCTCCTACGGATCTTGTGATAGTCAGCTTTGCTGATGCGTTACTAGATAAGTGGCAGTATTCGGAAAAGGATACTAATTTGGACAATCTTTTTGACAATTCAAATTGGATGTGGGCTGACGAGGAAGAAGGGTTTGAACAAGAAATGACAGTATTTAATTAACGTTTTAAATTCTTTACTACAATTGTTTACTGCGCTATGACCCCTGATTTCTCTGAGTATTTCGCTCTAGATTCAACTCTATATAGTGGTTTAAGATGGCTTAAAAGAAACGGACGTATGTCTCCCGGCGAACCCGCTGGAACAATATATAAAACTAAGAAACATTATGTAGTTCAGCTTCTTGGAAAGAAATATAACTGCAATGATATTATTGATGCGCTTATAAAACAAAAAATAAGACCTCTTAACTAACTAAACAACTCGACATAAAACAATGCCTGACTCTCACTTCCACGAAACGCTACTCGACCACTGTTGCACAGTCTTTTTGAATGTAAGTCGAGGTCTAAAGCTATCCACTCGCTCTGTATGGCAACAGGAAATGCAGGATCCAATGGCTGCTGTTCTAAGAACGTTGGCTCAAGAACTTGTGTCTAACCTATTAAAGCCAGAGGACGACGAGTACAACAAGATTTTGTTTGATATAGAACAATATCTTTTAATGAAAGCAAACGAGCATCTGGACGACGAAAGTTAACTCAGAACAAACCACGAGCCATTTACTTCTAATTAAACACTCGCTTTGGAGCAAAAGCATGAATGCCGCTGAAGAAATAAATAAAATAAAACAAACATACTATTGGGATTCAAGTTTAGAAAACTTGGCTAATTGGATAGTTTGTGCTCTTTGGACAGAATGGCAAACAAAAGACACCGATAAAGAACCTTACTTAGAGGATTTAATGTTTAAGTACAAAGAAGCAATAGTGGAATACAACTTTGCAAAGAAACTATTTAACGTAACGTTATGGTGCGAAACAGAATCTGTTTACAACGTAGTACTACCTTTAGACTCTTATTTGCATTCCGCTTACGGAAATAAAACATTTAAAGAAGTATGCTCAAACATTGTCTTTGACATTCAAGAATTAGAATTCCTATCGTTTACTGTGGCTGAAGATATTAGTATATGGATTAAGAATATAGTTAATGTTTACGAAGAAGTCTGTAATATTTAAACTTAAACGTAAGCGGGTAGACTCGGGCGCATAGGAAGTTGTTCCTGCATACGAAGTTCCTGCGTATCAGGAGTTAGCCTCTTATATCCGGGCATAACAGGTCGCTGGTATCTTGTCTCTCCTCCACGCACGGTATTTTTGTTGAACATGTCCGCTCCCACACCAGCAAGTAACTCGGGGTCCTCCATCAGGTAGCGAGTTAAAAACTCTTCAGCTGGGGTTACGCTTCCTTCAGTTAACATTGCAGATAGACCTCTTCAAGAAGCTTAGCACTGATACGTTACCTATTCTTAAAACCATTAAAATTAAATTTTTATAAAACCACTTGACATGTTTGGTATGTCCAGTACATTGGGCATGTCAACAGACCTTATTATGGACATCAAATTCAAATACCAGGGTTGCACTCTGGAAAATCTTGAGGCCGTCGCCTTAATGAAGGCAGCTAAAGCACCTCAACCGTTTGAAGTAGATTTAGGTAAGCTTATTGACATTAAAGTGATTGACAGCCAAAAGCTGTTCAAACTTAGTGTCGAACAACAGAACCCCGCGCTAGCCAATCTAGCTTTCAAGCTTGCTACCACGGAGAAAAAGGAGTTTAAAGTTGTTGTGAAAGCACCAACTTCAGTCAAGGTATCGAAAAAACAGGAGCTTGTAACAAAGACACAAGCTGTTGACATTGTAGATTACCTTAATCGGAAGTCTTGTTACCGCAATGCAGGAGCTACTCTACTGCTGCATTTCTGTACAACAACTGAGTCTCGTGCAATACGCGATATCGCAGTAGAGTTTGCGAACAAATGTCTTTCTGAATACAAGATTGATCCCAGATCAGTTGTATTCCGTGGCTTCACTAAAACTAAAACCGGTCTCCTTGAGCCGATTGAAACGCATTCTGCTGTCGTACGCCGTGATTCTTTCCACGTCTGCCCTTTATACATCGCTTTACGTGCGGGTCTTACTTACTGCGATAATAACGGGTTGCTGTCTATTCGTCAGCAGTATTCCAACGGTTCCCATAGCGAAAACGCAAGTGCTAAAGCGGATTTAATGCGTCGTATGTTCTACACCTTCAAACTTACCGGTAAAGGAAACGAAGTGAAAGAGACTTGGGGTGACATGGAAGCATACTTAGTTAAATTCTTTAACTCCCGTCACGTTTAACTGTTATGGAACCTTACAAGAGCCGCGAGGATCAAACTGAAGAAGAAAGGTGTATAAATGATTTCTCAGATACAATATGCAACTATATTGACACGGTAGGATCCGAAGAATTAATATCTTGTTTTTGGTCTAGTATCAATGACTTAATTAAGTACCACGATGGAGAGTGTCAAAAATACTTGGACTTAGTTAAGTTTAACTGGTCGTTTGCATCTTTACTTGCAGACGAAAATGGAGATGAAACAGAGAAGCAAGAGACACAAAGCGATATAGAATAAATTTTAGATCGGTAGCGTCCTCGCGCTTTGCGCTGCGGGGGCGCTTTTTTATTTACTACTAAAATTCTAATGCACATTAATTACATAACGTCTCGCCCAGACTACACTCAAGCAATTAAAATTCTTTCTGATTACAAAAAACTTTGCCTTGACTTTGAAACAACAGGACTCCAAGCTAGGTTGGCTAAGCCGCGCCTACTCCAACTTTGTGACAGCTGCCCAACTATTACGGATCGTACAGTATATGTTTTTGACTTATTTAAGATTCAAGCTGACACGGAATTAAAGGATCTGATTGAATCCCGTGAAATGCTTATAGGTCAGAACTTAAACTTCGATCTACAGTTCCTTTACTACCTAGGTATAGACTTTAAGAATAAAATATTCGACACCTATATAGCTGAGCGGATACTTCGAGCTGGTTTTAAGGAGAAGCGGGTAAGCCCACAAGCGCAAAAAGTTTACTTCGCAGACATCTCTTGCGGACTAAAAGCAATTGCTGAGCGTCGGTTAGGTATTGAACTAGACAAAGAACAACGCAGAACAGACTGGTCTCAAGACGACTTAACATTAGAACAAATAGAGTACGCAGCCAAAGACGTAGACATACTGCCGAGTATCGCAGCGGATCAATTAGCTGAAATGCAAGAAGAGAATTTAACTCCTATCTTCAGCGTGGAATCAAGGTGTGTTCGACCTGTAGCTCTCATGTGCTACAACGGATTTGGCATCGACATTACTAAATTAGTTTCCTTACGCAAAAAAGTAGAAGACGAGTTAACCGCGAAAACAGAACAGTTTATTTCGGAGCTCGACTCTAGACTACCAGAACAATTAAAGCTCCCAAAAACCGTTGAAGGTCTTGTTGCTATTGGAAAAAAACCAAAAAAAGAGTTTAACCCTGGCTCAACAGCTCAAGTTGTCTCGGCCTTTAATGCTTGCAATATACAGCTGCCTGCTGACGCCACGTCGGGCAAGGCGACGCTTAATCAAATAGCTTTAGCCGAGTTTGATAGTGATGATTCGACACTCATCCTTTATCGCGAACGAACAAAGATCGAGACAAGATTAGAGCACGTAAATAAATTACTAACTAATGTGCATCCGATAACGCATCGAATTCATTCGGGATATAACCAAGTAGGAGCAAACTCAGGTAGGTTCACCAGCAGTGGACCTCCTAAAGCAAGTAAAAAAGAAGGTAAATCGGTTTATGCTGTAAATATCCAGCAGATCCCACGGTCGAAAGATTTCAGGGAATGCTTTGTCGCTGCTGCAGGATATAAGCTAGTCATTTGTGATTGGGCTCAGATTGAACTGAGGTTAGGTGCAGAACTAATAAATATTCCTCAGATGAAAGAAGCCTTTGTCAAAAACTTAGATCTACACGTGTTAACAGCGAGTCTTATTTACAAAATAGACATCTCTGAGGTTACCAAAGCTCAACGACAAGAAGGTAAGACACTGAACTTTGCTCTTCAGTACGGTATGGGCTACCGCAAATATAAAACTTATGCCGCTCAAAGCGGAAAGATGATTAGTTTATCCGAAGCTAAAATCGCTCACGCTGCTTTTCACATTGCATATCCACGCTTACGTGCGTGGCATCAAGAACGAGCAGCTCTTGTTCAAGACGGCTGGGCATACGTAAGAACTGCTTGTGGTAGAAGGAGATTACTTAGTTACGATGACGCAACGATGATGTGCAGTGCAAACACCTTAATTCAAGGTAGTGGAGCTGACATTTTAAAATTGGCTATTGCCGAGCTAAATCAGCACTTGAACGATGATGTTCGTTTAATAACAGCAGTCCACGACGAGCTTGTACTAGAAGTAAAAGAGGATTTAGCTGAGAAGTATAAAGAAATTCTTGAATCGATCATGATTGAGGCAGCTAATTTTGTTCTAGACTCAGTTCCGTCCTCTGCTGACGCTTCAGTAGGAGACTCATGGGCATCGAAGTAAAAAACATGACTAAACTTCTTGAGCAACCTATTCTTTTTTCCGAGGCCGATATGGCTTCCAGCTCTACACTAGATTTTTATGAGCTATGGGTTATACAAAACCCAGAAGGACTTTACGTCTGCTCTTTTTTAAGGAATAAAAAAATCGTTGACTATTGTTTGGACAAAAACGATGCCGAATCTTACAAAACATACGAAGAAGCATCTTTAAACGCTAAGACTTTAGACATGACTGTGCAAAGAGGACATAGAATCCGACGATTTATCACCAAGAAATTACGAGACGAATTTTGCTAAGATAAAGCAGAACCAAGTAAACTCATGCGTTTCGCAGGCAATATACTTAACGAAGGGGAGCAAGAGTCAAAGGACGACTCTATGCTATCTCGTTATTTTCCTGATTTAAAAAATATATACCGTCCAAAATTTAAAGCTAAGGTTAATTCACCTGCTTCACAACCGAAAGAATCCACGGGTTCATCCTTGTATTCATAAACTCTGTACTAACCATGCCTTACTTTCTCGCCGGTAAACCTCTCGCAAAAGATAAATCTTTTTCTGCAGGAGACACGTTATTTCCGTCTAATTTTCTAGATCTATCTACTGCAGAAGAGCGCTCCTCACTAGGTATTACGGAGGAAAGTGATTCACCAAATACATCTCCCTCTGAAACTAGATTAGCCGGGGGCAACTTTGAAACATCAGTGCCTACGGTAACAGAGTCCCCCACGGGAGGGTCGAATCCACCTCTTGACAACGAATTTCCAAACTTAGATGATGCAACAAAATCATATATTGAAGCCTTAGGTCAAGATTTTTTTAAAGCAAATATTGCGCCTCAGATGGCTGGTGGTCGTTTTGGCACTGACGGAGAGGGAGTAACTTATAGAAAACCTTCAAATCTTAAAGGAGGTGTTTTAAGTTTTAACAGACAAGATAAAATAGAACCCCCTGCCCCAATAGCGCAGGCTCCGACAGCGCAAACTCCCGCACCGCAAGCTCCCAGCGTACCTGCGACATTCACCCCACCTCCAGGCGCAGCTCCACAAATAAATTATCCAGCTGACACAAGACCTAATATCTCCGCTCCCTCCGACGATAATAACAACGATGATTATAGCCCTCCTCCTTTAGTTCCTACTACTCAGGAAACTACTTCTCCTGTTGATACTACACCTAAAACTGAAACTAAAACTGAAACTAAAACTGAAACTGAAACTCCAGTCACAACTCAAACTGCGACTCCGACAAAAGCACAGCCCCAGATAATGGCGATGCAGAGATTTTTAAACCCTGAAGGAGGTCATTTGCAGACATCAAACCCGAGTGTCGAAAATCTTCAAGGTTTTACGTCCGAAGGTACCTCTTTTAACTTGTATAAGGATGAGAATTTAGCAGATGCCTCTGACGTATATAGAATATTTAACCCTTCAACAGGCAATCATTTACTAACGACAAATAAAGCGGAAGTAGACGCGGCAGTTGCGGGTGGTTATCAAGCTGAAGGAGTAACGGGAGAAGCCTATACTTCTCAGCGAGAAGGAACCGAAGCAGTCGAACGTTATTACAACGCAGTAACGGGTCAACACTTGTTAACAAGAGACCCTGACGAGATGTCCGCTTTAGCGGGACAAGGGTATAACTATGAAGGCACAGCTTTCTATGCACCTAAATAAAACTAGTGTTACTAAAAGAATATAATCTCGAATTCACTAAACAAGATAAAAAAATTCAACTTCACATAGAAGCTAACAATAGTAACCACGCGGTGGCGCAGGCTGAGGATATCTGTAGATCTCTTGATGCAAGCTCATTTAATTTAAACTACGGAGCTTGCAAGCAAAATCATCTTTCAACTCTATTTAAGAAACTTGCTTTAAACTTATTCGACTATAAAGTCTGCGTACCTTGGACAGAAACGTTTAGTAATAATGTTCCCTGTCTTTACGTTTTTAAGCAACGTTACTACGTACGAAGTTTAATTCTTAAATACTTAGATATACCAAAAGAAGGTGCTACTGCACGCCCAAGCTGTCCTTGTAAATCTTGTATCAACCCATATCACTTTTCATATCGATTCGGTAAAAATTCAAAATTAACTGGCGGTGACGTGCAAATGCTCCTAGCCTTTATGGGTCAAGGCGCTGGCGTAAGCCAAGCAGCTAAGGCTCTAAAGGTACACCGTTCAACCATCTATCGGAAACTCAAGAATGAACATCTTTCTGTTGGGTCTGAAAATTACAGACCCCGCTCAAATTGACGAACAAACAATCAACGTCTTAGCCGAAGCTCTTCCGTCAAACGACAGACGAGTTAACACAAAAGTTCAACTCCTACAAAACAAGGATCATTATGTCGGTAAACTTTTACAACAGTTACAAAAAAATGAGTCTGTTTTAGCGATCGGTCCCACAAGATCGACCGTCGACGGGGTGCTGCAAATGCAACCGATGCTCGTTGTATCCAAAGACAACTTTGATGACCTGCTTGCAATAAACCTCTTCATCGCCGCCGGAGGTCTTGGACCTAAAGCAGATGAGGTAGAACTCTCTGATACGACAGTAACCAATCGGTCTTTGGCGTGGCAAGCGGAAAACTCTGAAACTTGTTGGTTCAAGCTCACAGCGTGGGCGGAATTGTCTAAACAGTTATCTGACTTAGCTCCTGGAACACCAACGATTGCTGTAGGTAAGGTATCCACGAGCGAAAAAGACGATAAAAGCTATCTAAACTACACACTGGATAAGATTCTTTACTTACCCAAATCCTCCAAGCCCGCACCTAAAAAAGCAGCTGACCCTGAAAAAGGTAAAGTTGCAGCGGCGGCTATTGGATCAATCGACTTCTCCCTTTAATTCTGGTAACTAATCATGGTCTTTATTGCTAGCCAATTTTCCGAAGAAGAAATTCTCGCCAACGTTCCACCTCACACACTACGAATTGATCTACAAGCTCGACGCTGGAAATCAGATGTAGATTCTGACTCAGCTATCATCGATGCAAACGACAACGGAATTCCAATCGAGTTCATCCTTCTAGGGTTTACTCCTTTCTATGGAAATATTGGAATGCGAAACCAAGAAGAATTTATTCGTATCGCGTACATAGGTGTTACTCCAAAACATCGCTTGTTACCGCCGCGCTGCGTTACTACTTCTATGATTTCCGGTAAGTCAAGTCAAAAGAATTTTATAGCTTATTTTCAAACTCTTTACAACAATAGAATTAACTGTGCTTCAATAGTTACTTCAAGTAAATTTGTCACTCGTTCCTTTAACGAACGGGATCCAGTAACTGGAGCTGACGGGGCAAAAATAAACTTTAACGCTTTAGAGTTTAAGGATCGCCCTGCACAAAACGAAGGAGAAGAAAAACTTATAAAAGATATTATTGACTGGTTAGGAACCACGGGGTCTGATTCAACTGTGCATTGCTTAAAGTCACATATTCCAGGTTCCGACTTGGTTGAATTACCTTTAGGCTCTGATCATATTTCAATTAAAGCGCAGTTTGCGGCTGCTCGACCAGAGGTAGAAGGTTCTCCTAGGCCACGCATGTTTTCCCCAGTCGCTGCTCCTGCATCGGAAGACGCGATTGTTATAAAGGCTGAACCTCCGCAGCCGAAGCGTAAAAAAGCAGTAGAACTTACGGAGGAGCAAGCGAAAGCATTAGGCGTCGATTTCTAGACTATAGTTTTTGTTGGAGCAAACCTAGCGTCGGCATTCCCGGCGCTTTTTTATTACAAATCAAATGTTCTGTCCAAATCCCAAATGTACTTGCACAAGTACACAAGTACTTACTGTCCGTCAGAAAAGTAATGGAAAAACCAGAAGACGGGTGTGCCCGATGTGTAATCTTAGATTTTCCACGGAGGAGATATTACTAATCCCACATGGAAAAAAGCTTATTAACCCCTACGACTTAAAGAACACAAACAATGCTTTGTCAAGAGGATCGAAGCATCCAATGGCCGTCTTGACAGAAGAAAATGTGTTATCTATGCGAAAAGAGGCCAAAGAGGGTAAGACTCGGAGAGAGTTACAGATTAAATATGGTATGAGTAAATCTCAAATAGATAGAATCATTCGTCATCAGTCGTGGGCTCATGTTTAGTCTCCTCCGTAATCGAACGTCGATCTATTTCACGTGGTACTAAAAGATCAGTCAACGGGGGAAGAGTAATCCCGTTCTTAACACACCAACAAACTAGACCAGAAAACAATCGCTTATTTAAAAGCTGGTGTTTATGCACTTCTTCGAAAATCTCTAAAAGTTGCTCTCTGTCAAGCTTTTTAGCTTGCATAAGAACACGTTGATGCAGAAAACTCTGTTCTGTATCAAGCCAACTTAGATTCAGCATGGCTTAAATCTGAATTGCATTAACTCTAACAACACCTCTCTAGACAGACAACCCTTATGTCAGTACACTATGACTTCCGACGAGATCCTCATGGATGACTTTTATGTGGTTCCAGACGGTGTAACGCACACACTGCTCAAGCACACGTACGTGTCGGGCAACATATTAGTGCCGCACGATCCTAACAAAACGTTAAGTGTTCAACTTCAAAAACACAGGTGCACAGTCACGACAAACGAAGACCCATCAAACTTAGTGGACCCAATTTGGTGGGTCTCTATGCGTGAGAGGAACTACGATTGGATCGTTTGCTCGACAATGGGTTTGAAAGAATACAGTGAATACATATTGGAGTACGGTATGTCGATCGCAGTAAATGGCGTCGCGTTTTTAGATAGGTTATCTTTCCTAGAACCCGTAGCAAAGAGGCGAAATTTTCTACTAAAGAACAAGCTTTCTAATATGGTCGTTTTATCGCCACGGCCAAAATTTAGATCGATAGGTTCCTCTAAGGACTCAGTTACTGCTTGCTGGTTCGTCTTCCAAAAGCCAGATAAGTGGATGGATGGCACGATGGTGAGTTACGCAGTAAATTGGGAAAACATCGGGGCACTCCCAGAGTTACCAGCATGACATCACGTAGTGAGAAATTTGAGCTCTTTCAGAAATCGGTTCTGGACCATTTAACAAAAGTAAACAATAAACTGGATAGACTCTGTGCTCTCTCTGTATCGAATCAACTTTTACAAGAATGCGTAGGACCTGACGGCTCCGGAAGAACTGCAGAAGAGTGTGCAGATATAGTTGTAGAGAGTTTTATGGCCGGTATTTGTCTCACGGACGAACTAGATAACAGAACACGTGAATTCGATTATCAAAAATCAGAGTTCTTTATAGACGAGGAAGTAGAAGACGAGGAAGATGAGCTCGAAGAAGAAGACGACGAAAACACAAATAACTCCAATGCTCCTCGTCGCCCAGTTAACGCTTTTTAATCAAAGTAAGCTAGAGTTTGGTTAATTCGACACAGAATTGTGTCCCAAACTCGACTAACTTTAAACGGTTTAAGACACTACAACTGCGCTGGGGTTTCTAGACCTCTCCCTTCTGTAACAAGCGTTTTATCTGCTACACAAACAGAAGACACACAGAAAAAATTAGCTCATTGGAACGTTTTAAATCCAGGAGTCGCAGACGCAGCAGCAGCGCGAGGCTCTTGGGTCCACGGTGCGGTTGAAAACTATATCAGAGGTTTGGTTGTAAAACCTCCAAAAGATCTCCTCCCATTTTGGGATGATCTACCGGAAAAGCTCGATGAACTTTTATTAGATAGCAAAGTGCTGTGGTCAGAAAAACCCTACAATCAACCTCAATGGTCAAAATTTGTAGGAGATGACGGCATAGGCAGGATTCACTTTTACGATAAAGAAACAGATCACGGATACGCAGGGTGCCCAGACATAATCTATAAGGACCAAAATGGCGAATGCATACTAGCTGACTTTAAAACATCCGCAGGTCCTTACAGTTATAGATTTCCTAAACCGAAGAGCGACATAGATGAAAAAACTCGTAAAGCTTTAGTAAGCGGTGTGTTTAAACTTAAGAAAACAAAGTTACAATTGGCTGCTTATACGATCGCGGCTGAACATTGTTTAGGAATTAAAATAGACAAGACTCGTATAATTGTTTCCACGCCAGTGCCAGAGTACTCGGTTCAAATATTTACTTTTGGAGCGGGCGAGTTAGAGATAGATAAGAAACAATGGCTTGAGGTTTTAAAGAAATATTACGAACAAGTTTAAGCTCAATTTCCAAGTTACCCGTGGCCTAAGGCAAGACCACGTGTCAAAATAGTAAGACGAGGTTATGCCATGCGATTTGTTTGCTCCCTGAACTCAGAGGTTAAGAAATATTTAAACCCAAAGACAGGCAAGTTAAGTCAAGGTGGGAATTTTAAAGCATTCAATGAAAATTGGGTAGCTGTTAACGAAGATATAAATTTTATATCTGAGAAAGTCAAGGACAGTTTGGGTCTCTGCGCTTGGCATCTGGTAGATGGGAAACGTGTAAAAGAGAAGACAGGCTGTATCCAAGCCGGTTTAATAATCGTAGACATCGATAACCAACTCGACGGTAAAACAGAAGAGGGCGATAAGATACAAAAACAAGAACTAACTGTTGCTGAAGCTCTAGAACTAGATATTTGTAAAAAGTATCTGTCTTCCGCTTATTACTCTCCGAGCTCCGCAGACGGGTGGCCTCGATTTAGATTAGTTTTTGGTTTAGAAAAAACCATAATTGATCCAGACTTTTTTCAATGGTTTACCCGTCAAATCTCACAGCAGATACCAGGGTCAGATCGTAGGGCCACGCTGACCGTCAATCTTTTTTATGGCTCCAAAGAAGGAGAAGAACTTATCTGTGTAACCGATAAGTACATCCCCGCATTAAAAATAGACGAAGCCTACATCGCTTACGCTCGAATACCAAAAGAAAAACAAGATGAATCCGACCCAGACGAGGCTTTAAAACTTGATTATGCGGACACTGGAGTTTACATAAGCAAATTAGTCAGCAATGCGGTAAAAGAAATACTCGAAGGCAACCAGGTAGAAGATCGCTCTTTCGCAATGGCGATGGCTTTGAAAGAGATAATCGGTTGGTGTAACTGGCTTAAAGAAGCTAAAATTCCAACAAAGGAAAAACCACTTGACATAGCACACCGTGCGTTCTATGCTCTGTATGACTACGCCCCAGAGCTAGACGGCAAATTCAATCGAATCCTGACCAGTATCTCCGACTCTTCTTCACTGAAACCAGCAATTTCAATAGCTGCTGAAAATGGGGAGCTAGCTCCTTGGAAAAAAATTAAGTCTCACCACCTTGATCTCTTTGAACAATTCTGCCCAGACCAAATTAAAAATGACATCAAAAGCAAGCGAGCCAAACCAGTAAATTCGATTTTAGCTTTTGACATATTTTCAGACGACAAGCCTCAAGAAACACTTACTTCCCCTCCTCCCATTCCTATGGTTACCACGCCGGAAACACCCTCGCAATTAATCAATCTTCAACAGAACAATCGCCAGTTCTCGGAGAATGATATTGCAGACGTAATAGTAAACAACTATGGCGATCGTTTCTTATTTGACTCTACATTAGATGAGTTCTTTACTTATGACGAAGACCAAGGCATTTGGTATTTACAAGACGATCAACATATAAAGCGTCGAATCGTGAAAACGTTAGATACTTTTGTTACTGCCGGTGTGCTTCCAAAGTACAACGCAGCTACCGTCTCGTCTGTATATCAGATACTTAAAGCCAAAATGCTGCGCTCCATCGACGGAGGTAGGACTGCAATCTGGAATAAGGGCAGACGGTTTATCCCTTTTAAAAACGGAATACTCGATCCTGAAACGCAACAGTTTAACTCAGGCAATCACAAAGACTTATTTCTACGTACAAAACTAGATTACGATTACGATAATACAGCTACGTGTCCTAAATTCTTAGCTTGGTTAGACACTGCGGTAGGCACAGAGAAAGTAGTTATTATTCAAGCGTTTCTTAGAGCGCTTGTAACAGGGTACGTAACAGGGGAAAAGTTTTTACACTTGATCGGTCCAGGCGGAACAGGTAAATCCACGCTGCAACAGATTCTTATTGCGCTTGCTGGTTTTGGTGGCACACACACAAGTGACTTAGAAACAATAGAGACAAACCGTTTTGAGACGCACAACCTTATAGGTAAGCGCCTACTTCTGTTAACAGACGAAGCGTCGTTCTCTAAACGTTTAGACACCTTGAAGAAACTTACATCTTCTTCTGACACACTACGTGCTGAACGTAAGTATGGAACACAAACTATAAACTTTAAACCTGAACTTTTAGTCTGTATCGCATCAAACGAGCACATCTCTTCTTCAGATATAAGCAGTGGATTGGAGCGAAGGCGACTAACAATCGTAATGGACAAAGTTGTTCCCCCTTCACAGCGAAAAAATCTAATAAACGTATTTGAGGATCGAATTGAAGGCGAGTTAGCTCCAGAACTTTCAGGGATTGTTAGTTGGGCTCTATCGATGTCAAAGGTTCAAATGCGTGACGTCTTAAGCAACCCAGTGAAGCATTGCCCCACGCTGAACACGACTGATATTGAAGCCTTGGTCTTCAACAACCCGATCTGTGCTTGGCTATCAGACTGTTGTCTGTATTCTCCTAGCGCTAATACAACAATTGGCGGGGGTGCCTTCAGACCTTCAACAGACGAAAGTGAAAGAGGTCTATACGTTAAGAACGCATATAACGAACTCTATGCTAGCTACGTTAACTTTTGTAAGTCGAACGGATACAAGCACGCAGCAAAACAGCGATTTGTAGATCGTCTAAAGGAGACAGCACAGAACGTTTTAAAAATAGAAAAGGTTTCGCCACGATTGATTAGCGGCAAAGCTGTGGTTACTGGTCTACAATTAAAGCCGTATGATGTCACTACAGATCGTGCGTCATACGGAGACAACCGTCTCCCCTCACCGATTGAATGGGCATCAAATCCTACCTATAGTCTTTGGAAAACTGCTTTTGAAACTCATGACAAAAACACAAACTAATCCTTGCATCGGTATCATTGCCGCTATCGGTGGGGCAGTCAGTTTATTAACAGTTTATTTTCAGCCCGCAGTATTTACTTCAGTACTTGCTGCTTCTGGCGGAGCTCTGGCGGGGGCCTCTATTATTGCAGAAAAGAAACGTGAGCACGAGAACGTTATCTCAGAGGCAGCTCGTGTAACCACGGCATTTAGCCAACTCTACGACTTAAACAAAGGCATTGTATCGATAGAGCAATTAGCTTACATCGCACACGTAGACCCAGAGCGCATAAAAGAATTTCTAGATCGCCTAGCTGAACAACAAAAAGGTCAGCTAATTACGACTGAAAAAGGAGTCGTATACTCCTTCCCACACCCGGCTCATGTACTAACAGAGCTAACTAACAACGCTCAGAATTGGGCTTCCTCACAACACAAAGAATTATTAGAACAAGTAACCCTGCTACAGCAACGTTTAACAATGCTAACTATCCAGCAAACTGCCACTAGGTCTCAACCTTCTGGTTTGTTACCTCAACAAGAGTTAAATAATAATAAAGATACAGAATACCGGATAGATCCTTGGAATAAACTATTATAATTAAGAAATGCGATTGCAGAGCGATTTAAGAGCGGGCCTAATTAAGCCCGCTTTCGCTTTATCTATACGTTACATTAAACCAACCACGCA
>OFOG01000020.1_pt1 | contig 14530 bp, 11 predicted proteins | sample 1542341 | NCBI WGS metagenome assembly OFOG01 (sample SAMN04958513, study PRJEB24370) | sediment metagenome | isolation source: lake sediment | place: USA: Lake Hill lake, St. Paul Island, Alaska | collected 2013
GAGTTCAGACGTGTGCTCTTCCGATCTCTGGAGCACCAGTTTGCACTTGAAGTCTGGCTAAACCCTCATAACCTAAACTCATAGAATCTCAGATACAAACTTTTGTATCCGTCCTTTATGTTCTCTTGTACCATCGCCAATTATTAAACCTTAAAATTATTAAGTCTTTTTCCTTGGCGGTCTGGCACAATCTCTTGCCGTCCCCCAGCTTATGCAAGCTTAATCCTGTTTTTTCAGAATATCCACCTAAATAGCACAACCCCCATTTTTTATGCTTAATCAATGAACCTCTTTTTAGCCCTTGAGAGAGTGTTCCGCCGTAAGATCGCCTGAAATTTCCTTTGTCTGGCTGAAAGGCGTGAAGCTGGCGACGATGGAATCTTAAAGGAATCAAACGGAAAATTGAAGTATTGTCTGGTTGAGTGTGACCACCGACCACTGAATTTGCTAAAACCCACGAGTCAATGTTGTGAGCAGAAAATTTTTCTTCCATTTTACTTTGCGTCTTTATCAAACCCAAAACATCCCTGAATTCTTTGGTTTCATATCCTCGCTTAACCTCAAGATTACCAAATTCTTTTAGCTCAGAATAAAACCATTGCTTGCCAACCTCAAGAGGTGAAAACGATTTGTTCCATCGTTTACCGTGATTAGTTGTTGCCTTAATGTCCTCAACAATAAAACTGGTCACCGGAAATAATTTTTTCAGAATGTTGACAATTCTCAGTTTTGCCTGCCATCTTGCCTTGGTTGATGGAGCCAAACTTCCTCTTAGGCGATTTTCTCTGTTTTTTCGACAAGGAGTTTTTCTGTACCTCCTACCTCTTCTGGCTTGTCCCCTCGCCTCAACTGCCTCTTTCACCCAAGTAACCGCATCACTTAATATGTTCAAATAAGTGTGCTTGTTACTCTTGATCGTGAATGCTTCTCTTTTGCTGCCCGGATCAATTCCAACTACCACTTTCTGAACATCTCCGTCTTTCCTTTCGGTTAGTTGAAGATAGAAGATACCAGTTTTCCACTTCGGGATCGCCTTTCCTTTCTTCATCAACTCTCTCGCCCTCTTTGGACGAGTGGGCATCAGGGGTTTCCCGGTCTTAGAAACAACCGGGATCCATAGAACAGGGGAAGTTACCTTCCCGGTCACCAAGGGGTTCTTTTCAGAATCCCTCAATGTGCTTTCCCTTCGAGGCTGACTGTCGGAGAGGTTGGAAACTAGGGAGGCATTTCCAACATCCTTTGCCTTGCCACAAGCAGACAGTTCAGTTGTCTTTAAACGACCAGCTTTTCTGCTGATCTTGACCACTCTAGTCTCCCGTTTAACCTGTTTGTTTCGGATTGGCATTCCTACTCCTTACAAGCCCCATTAGATTTTACTCTATGGGGTGGTTAACAATATCTCTAGGCATTAGGGATTCCCGTTTGTATTGCTAAAATTTCTGGTTCTGGTCAAAAAACTGATTATCTTCCCAACCATCAACAATCCCCGTATCAATCTCGTAATTATTTTGCTCAATGTCATCCTCTGTCACGGTGGTAACAATATCGGCGGGGTTGTTTGACCAAGAAGCACAAGCCCGACCCGTATGATCGTCAAAACGGCTGTCATCACGGCGCAACCAGTAAATCGCCGAACAGTAGGTTTTATGCACACAGGAAAGGCAGCCCTGACCCGGTGGGCGAACCACAGTGCCTTCAACTGGATAAGGAAATGAAACTACTGGAAGCGCCATAATAATCACCTAGATTTTTCATCAATCAGTTTTTCCAACTCACGACGAACCTCCGTAAATGGTTTTTCCCATTCACCATATTTTATCTGACGAAATAGAGTCACAGTCGGATACCAACTGCTTTTGCTTCCCGGTTGCGCCCAACAATAATATGGCATCACAGGTACAATAACCCATGTTGGCTTACCCATACCTGCGGCTAAATGAGCAATTGCGGTACAAGATGTAATTACCAAATCCAATCGAAAAATAGCAGAGGCGGTACTTTGCCAATCCCCCAACAACGACTCAAGATCGGTGACATTATCAGGTAGAAGTTGAGAATCACCTTTTTGTAAGCTGTAAAAATTTATTCCTTGAAGTTTGCCTAAATCCAGCATCAGTTTTGATGGAAATTTGCGAAGTTGTTCGTGTTCATATCTGGGGTTTCCTGACCAACGTAAACCAACATTTAGTTTACCCACTTCTTTGGGAATAATCCTATTCCAAATTGACAAATTATGCTCCTCGTTAAATAGGTAAACACCGGTCCATAAATCCTTCCAAGTACGATTTAAGATTCTAGCGACTGACATTCCACGCACAAAGCAATCATAACTGGTGTGGTTGACGATTGACCGTTCGACTACTGCTGAAATTCCGGGAGTTTGTTCGACCAGCTTCATTAATTCGGGAGTGGTGGCCACAATTACTTTTGCACCCAATTCAACCAGCCAAGAAACCGACCGTAAAGCCATCATTTCGTCACCAAAACCTCCCTCACAATACAGCAAGATAGTGCGATTGTGTAAATCTTGAATCCCATCCCATTCTGGTCGGATTGGCTGAAACAAATGGTCGCCATAACAATTGATTCGCCTACCATTCTCCAATAAGGAAAGACCTTTTTGTAGATCGCCGTCATACAGGGCAAACCAACCATCGGAAAAAGCCGCTCGGGGACAATCGGGAAAATATTTAAGGTATTCCTTATGGGATTGACGGGCTTCTTCTCGTTTGCCCTGAGCATCTTGTAATAGAGCGAGATTAAGCCATTCCTGAGTCTCGCCGCGCTCGATCATTTTTCGAGCAATACCTTCAGCAATAGAAAAAGAACCCCCCGTCAAACCAAGCATTTCCTGAATCTTAGCCACAAAACACCCTAATTTAGATCAACTTTTGGTTCCCAACATTTTATTTCTACCTGTTCCGTTTTCATCGCCACCTACCGCAATAAATTTCCATGTAGTCAAAGCTCCTACCTGAACAGGACTCACTGTATATCCACCGGAAGAACCTTGACCAAGACCCCCGTTTCCATTGTCTCCCCAGGTCCACAGAGTACCGTCGGTTTTAATAACACCAACATCAAAAGCTGACCACCCAAATTTTGGTAGAGTAGCCCAGTCAGTCAAAGCACCTACTTTAACAGGACTAGAATAATTAGTGGTATTTCCTAATCCTAACTGACCCTCCCCGTTCCTGCCCCAAGACCATAGAGTACCATCAGTCTTAATGGCGTAGGTAGACTGCCGCGACATCTCAACATGTTTCCAATCAGTTAAAGCCCCAACCTGAGTAATAACAGAATAATCATTAGTGTTTCCTAAACCCAATCCACCACTGTTACCACCACCACAAGCCCAGAGAGTGCCATCAGGTTTAATCGCTGATAAACCACCCCAACCAGAACAGGCTACCCAAGCCCAATCTGTATCTGAACCTACCTGAACTGGACTACTATAGGCTGTGGTGTTGTTCTGCCCCAATTGACCACGAGAATTGTTTCCCCAAGCCCATAGGGTTCCATCAGTTTTAGTAGCTGCGGCAAAATTAGTACCATAATAACTTTCACCACCAGCCGAAACCTTCGACCATGTAGTCAAAGCTCCGACCTGAACAGGGCTAGAGTAATAAGTGGTGTTCCCTACGCCTAGTTCACCGTTTCCATTCACACCCCAAGACCACAGAGTACCACCGGTTTTGATGGCATAACTAGCATAACAAGAAAGTCCCAAGTCTTTCCAATCAGTCAAAGCGCCGACCTGAACCGGACTGGAAATAGTAGTTCGATTTCCAGTTCCTAATTGCCCATAATCGTTCCATCCGCAAGCCCATAGAGTACCATCAGACTTAATAACTAATGTATGACCCCCAGTTCTAACTGTTACCCAATCAGTCAGAGCGCCAACTTCAACAGGACTGCTATAATTGGTAGTATTTCCTAATCCTAACTGACCGTTGTTATTATAACCCCAACCCCAAAGACCTCCACTTGTAACTGGGGGCGCTGAATATCCAAACCCAATTCGATTGATAATATTCACAAATCCACCTCACGGAATAATAAAAGCGCAGCTCACCGTAAGATCACTGGAATCCTTTGTTGAGCCTGTGACCGTGCAGGTAACTTCCACCGCCTCGCCGTTGTTAATATCATAATAACTGGTTGAAATAGCTACTGCGGAGTTGTCCACCCAAGTTCCCGCCGTAGAAAGCTGCAAACCATTGTTAGTGTCATTGGTGCTGACCAATTGATTATTTACCTTAACATTGATTTTTGGCTGATTTGCCCCGGTATCTACTGAATATTGAACCGCACTAAATTTCACCAAATAACCTGTTTCTGATCGCCATAAAAAATAGGTTTTACCAATAGTGGACAACAGATCGGCAGCGGCTCCACCAAAAGTTCCATTTAGTTTAAAATCAGCTTGAGTTACCAGTTGTGCCCTGCCAGCCTCAAGTAAGGTCACATCACCACTCAACGAGGCCCCCGCAACTCGAATATAAGAATTGGCGGATACTACTGTCACAACTCCGTAATAAACCACACCGCCAATCGTATATCTTGCTGGTGCGCCCACAACAAAATTAGAAGTATCACTCATTGTTAATTGAGAGGTAGAAGCGGGAGTAGCAGTATATTTGGAAGCATCAACTGTTGTCCAGTTGCTGGTAATACCTGTTGGCCCCTGATTGCCTTGACTACCTGCTGGTCCTTGAACACCCTGAGATCCATCTAACCCCTGAACACCCTGAATTCCCTGTGAACCTGCTGGGCCTTGAACACCCTGAGTGCCTTGAGTTCCCTGAACACCTTGTATTCCCTGTGAACCATCTGGACCTTGAACGCCTTGCAAACCTTGATCACCTTGTGGACCATTTGAACCAGTATCCGTCTCGATGGAAAAATCAGTGATAAAAGTCGAAACTGGTCCGCAAGTAGAATCTATTCCGTTCGACACTACAACCGCAGTAAGATTACCACCCGAACTACTCTTGGTATAAAGCAGTTGCCAACCATTAACAGCCCAATAATAGTAATACAAATTATCATCAACTCGTTGAACCCTTAATCTGCCTGCTGTGTCCGAAGTGGGAACCGAATACCAACTTCCCGTATTATTCCAAAGAGCGGTATATTCTTTGTCGCCAGCAGAATCAATATCCAGATCAATGCCGTAACCGACTCCGCCAATTATAAACTGTATCATTGCGGCATAGGCATAATCGCTGGATGGGGTAGGCAATGAATCAATATCAAAACTCAACTGAATGTCAAAATCCCCGGTAATCGGATAAGGATAGTTGCTTAGTATTTGTTCTGCGCCTCCGCCACCAGCAGGAAACGCCACGCAGGTCATCATTAAGCGAGCGGCAACAATGGCAATGGTCGAACCGGGAGCACCACCATCAAAAGGAGTCCACTTGACCAAATCCAAAGTGGTTTCGTTAAAATTATCCCCATAATCCGCTGGACGAGGTTGCCAGCCCAAGCCGCCAGATGAACCTTGTAAGCCTTGTGGGCCTTGTAAACCTTGTGTTCCGCTGCCGCCGCCTGCTGGACCTTGTGGACCCTGAACGCCTTGAGTGCCGCTACCACTGCCCCCGCCGCCTTGTGAGCCTTGTGGACCCTGAACACCTTGATTACCAAAAGAAGGGTCTGGAACCGTTCCGATAAAAGTGAGAAAATTAGCCGCCACATAAGAAGGTAATGCCATTGGCACAATCTGACCCTTGACCAACATCCCATCGGTGGATTGAAAATCTCCAATGACTTCCCCTTGAGCGATTCGTTGAAAATCGGTTTCAGGAGAGAAGGTGTCAAGTTCGCCAAACCAAAATTCTTTAATGGCGCTATAGAGTTTCATTACGGTCTAATCCCATCATAGCCAGTGTTTCGTTCCTTGCGACCATCGTTAATCTGGGTGGTATTCAACGGATCGGGCGGCACATCAACCAGATTTTGGTCACAGATTACATTGCGCTTGGTCTTGTAAACCCTTACCCGAACCATTCGCCTTGGACCAGCCACATCCAAAGCTGGCGTTCCAGTGGGGGTTAAGTAGTCCAAAGGCCAATTTTCGTCACCCGGCTTTGAAAATGCTTTGCCGGGTGTAAATTGTGAACGATTGGCTTGGGATGGTGCCAGTTGTCCGTAATAACGATCATCCCAATTAAATTGCAGGCGTGTGTTGCTCATAAAAACTACTCCTCGTTGATTAAGAAAAGAAAGAATATCAAAAAATCTTCATTTCTCATCGGTCTCGAACGTATCAAGCAGTTTTAACAGGTCGGCAACATAGGGAGATAACGAGTTGTCCAGCAATTCCTTAATTTTTGCCACTGCCCGTCTTTGGTCATTACCCTGAAGGTCTAAGTGGGGAAGATTTTCCTGAATAGTGATGATTCCCGCCACTATATTGTCCGCCGCCGAATCAATGTTGACCAACGGATTACTGGAATCGCCTTGCTCAATTGGCTCATCTTCGGCGGTTTTGGCAGTTACCACCTTGTCCACCACTGGCAACTGAACCTCACCCCGGCTTTTACTCATCTGCTGGACAAATTGGGTGACCTGATTGGCAGCGAGACTTTTTCTGCCATAAGTTCTGGCGATTTTGCTTGCCATTCGTTTAACTCCCTTGGTGTCCACAGATTAATCCTCGCGGCCATCAGGATCAACATCAACATCGGGATCCCGATCTTCCTTGAGTTTATCCTTGGTGCGATACCGTTTGCGTAAATCTTCACGAGGCGGCTTTTCCCAAGGAGTGCGGCGAATCGGACCTTTGGTGCTTCCGCCCGTATCTTTCATTATGTCTTGGTCTTTATTGCCCACAATTTTTTTCACCAGAGAAGAAATCAACGCTTCGGTGCCGGGAAGCTTGCTTGCTTTGCTCTTTTCATCCTGTTCCTCAAAACAGGATTCCAAAGCATCTGCCGAACCGCGTCTGAATTTGTTGGCGGTCATTTTTTCTTCCTCTTGTCCCTTAGCTTTGGCATTAACAAGTCTTTTTCCCGATTTTCATCTTCAACGGGTTCTGGTTTTTCTTCTTGGTTTTCGTCTTTGGCTGGCGCTTCTTCAATTCCCTCAAAACCGGGAGGATTTTCCTCGTTCTTTTCACTATCGGCTTCTTCGCTTACGCCTTCTTCATCTTTGCTTTCACCGCCCTCGGTTTCTTTATCGGCTTCATCGCTCTTTTCGGTTTCGCTTTCTTCTTCGCCAGCTTCACCCAATTCCTCTGGCTCCTTGTCCGAAAGCTCCACGGTCTTGCCCTCGGTTTCATCAGTAGATTTCTCACCAGATGGTTCTTCGGATTCAACGGGTTCTTCAGCGCCTTCACCCTTTTCGACATCTGGTTCCTCGGTTTCGCCAGCACCGCCCTCTTCGCCTTGAGGAGCCGCTTCTTCGGTTGCAGGCTGTTCTTCTGGCGCTTGTTGTGGCTCTCCTGAAAAGCCGCCAAAACCGCCAAAACCCTGTTCGCCACCTTGAGGGGTTGGCGGTGGGCGAAGTTCCAGACCCAAATATTTGGCAACCCGTTCGGCAATATCGGTCTGCTCCACCAATGCCCGACCAACCTCGGTATTGACATCTTCGACCAGTCGGTTGAAGGTGGAATCCTTGACCGTGAACAAGTCCTTGCGCAGGCGCTCGTGGAGCGAGTCGGAATCCAGATTGAACAGTTCATACAGCACATCAACTGGCAAACTGCCCTTCTGATAAAGCTGAAAGAGACTGTCAAACACTTCGGCGTTGTCCCGAATGGTCAAACGGTTAAAGCCGAGTTTGGGATACCAATACTGCTTCATTCCCAACTCGTTTTCACTAAACCAACCGTGGGCTTCGGCAACCGGCAGGAACAATTGTTTTTCCACATAGTCAGTCAGCATATAACGGCTCAACAGGAACATCGTATTGAGAATTTCCACCGTAATCTTGTTGCCCGTAAACGAACCCTCGCCCGTCAACAATTCCCGAGTAACTCCAAGGGCGGCAAAAATCTGGTTTTCAATTCCCTCGTATTCGGCGGTCAGATCGAGCAATCGGGCTTCTGCGCCAATCTGGTTCCATTCGATGGGATAGTTGGCAACAATGCTGTAATCGGGATCCATATAAGACAAGTCAACTTGCTGGCGCAAATCATCAACTTCGTTTGGCGTCAGGGTCTGGGCGGTAATCACATTCTTGGGTGTCATATTGCGGGAAGCCAAACTCAACTGGGTATAACGATAATTTTCCTTCTGCAACATCGGCACCAGCACCCGTTCCAAAATTGATGGAGCCAAATCGTGATAAGGCGCTTTTTGCCTCTGCATTATGTAAACAAAACTACCAGTCATCGGATCGGTGTCCATCACGATTGCACCACGCTGTTGCACCATCCGAATGATGTCGGTGGGAATATTGCGCATAATTTCGCGGGTAATATCGTCGGCATTTTCAATTGCCGCTGGATCATCCTTGAACGAGTTAATCAGACGAATCAACCTCTCAGGGCGATATTCCACTCGCTTAATTTTACTAAATGGATATTGGAAAACACCCACTTCCTCTGGCGGCAAAAAGGTGATTTCCGACCACATTTTGCGCTTTTCGTCCCACTCGTGGAACATCGTTGCTTGTCCGGCTATATTGGTCTCAAAAAGAGCATCGCGCAAAAGCTGGAATAATCCCAATTTATCACACATATAATCATAAAATTCTTTGATTTTTTTCTGTTGGTCTTGGTCCTTGAGCTTGGGCATATTAAGGGTGATTTTGGACATCGGCAGATCGGAAAGCAGCTCCATTGCGCGACCGACATAGGCGTCGGTATTATGTGTTATCATTCCGTTGCAAATAAATGACTTTTCATCTCCCTCGGCATCCACCTCGATGTTGTAAACAATATCTTTTGTTTTTTCGTGGGTAATTTTTGTAATTTTCGACGCCAAATACCCATCAATAACAAACGAACCACCGCCTGTTTCAAATTTCGGTTTGGTGGTTGTAGTCCATTTTGTGAATTTAATCAGTTTTTTGGCATATCTTCTTGGAATAGTTAGTTGCCAGAACGAACCACTGCCAAACGAATTTTTTGGTTGTTTGTATGGTCCATGTTTGCGACATAGTATCCCGTATTTTAAACAAAGAGTTTGAACTTGACTGGCCAAACAAATAGACGTAGTAGATGCTTTCAGTTCGCCACGATTAGAAAATTTGTCTGCCGTCTGCGATCCGTCACCGTTAAAATACGCTCCCAAAAAATTAAATGCGCTTGTTTTGTCGAGGGACATAATATCTTGCGAAAGTCGTTTGGTTTGTGAGCCGCGACCAACATGTTCATCACACAGAGCAAGCATCTCTTTGGATGAACCTTTCACCCTCCACCCGTCGCCATCAACATTGGCTTTATATGTCCTGACTTTGTTTCCAGATGGGGCAATTGCGTTTGCCATTAAGTCTTGTGCATATTTCAACTCTGCCGAATTAACCGTAAGCTGAATAAGATGGCGTCCGTCCGTATCAACCAAATTTCCCTCAGCACAATAAAAACCAAGAAATTTTGCTGAGTTTTCTTCCAGAGATTCTCTCTTTTCTAGTTGAAGGTTCATCGGACGAAGAATATGATCTCCAACCCTCAAGTCTTCAGCGTGAACCCACTCAGGTTCAAATACAATTTTTTTATGCCGAACACATGCCGCAGCGTCTTTCCAGTTTTGATAAACCTTCTCCCTTCTCAAAACATAGAAAGGATGATGGTGTGTGGTTTTAATCGGATCACATCCAATTGCTTTAATACTGTAGGCTTCATCTTCGCATTCTCTTTTGAATATACTCTTAACAGGACGAATGGTGCCAAGTCCGGTAACAACCCTATCTCCTTTAATAACTTTTCTAATATCTTTTTCGGTGCCATCAAACATCAAAATGTTTCCTAAGTGTTTATCGTCTATATAAATACATCTCACGAAGTAACGATACCAGCTTTGCTTCTCTTTTAACGTTGTGGGCCAATAAATTACCCCACCGTTTTGCTGGTTCATCAAGACGAAATAGGTCGGAATATCGTAAGTTCCACCTGCGCCATAAGCCAAGCCACGCGCATAGGATTCACGATAAGCATCCCAATAACCAGTAGTATAACCACCAAAACCAGTTGGCACAAAGTCCATTAACATACCGGCTTCGCGTTCACGACCCTTGCCCATCATTCCAGATACTACTGCTTTGGCTTGCAATCTAGCCTTTTGAGTCTTGACGGGATCAATAATTCCCGTTTTAACAAGCGCAGAGGATTTCACTGGTCTTCTCTGGATTCCGTCGCCAGCCATAGTTTACCTCTCCGCCGTAAGATTGGGATTTGCAATCTTAAAACTCATCAAACCACCGTGAAAGGCAATCAGCAGTCTTTCAACCTTTTGCACTCTGACCGCCATTGTGGGAATTCCTTTGAAGGCTTCTCGAAACTTGTTGATTTCACCGCGACCAAATTTTTCCACTGCCAAAGCCAATGTGTCCAAGTTTTCGTTGTAGTCCTTGATTTCCCGCAGAATTTTCTCCCGCCTGTCTACTTCTGCCTTTTCCTCTTTGGCACTCTTGCGGGTTTGCTTCTTGACCTTCAACTCTTCCCTAGTCTTGGTTCTTTCCGCAATTTCCTCGGTCAGTTTTTGCCGTTCCTCAAGCCGCCGTTTTGACTCTTCCATTGCCACTAAGATCGGATGTCCCGGTGGCAAATCAGCCAAATCGTCCTTGCGTTCGAATGATGCCAGTTTTCCCTCAGCATCCTGAACTTTGCTTAACGCCTTGGCCTTGATGATTTTTGGTTCCATATTGTCACGCCCTTTCTTGCGTGGTGATGCGGGTTCTTTCTACAAGGAAATTATCCAAGTTTTTTTAGTTTTAATCATCCCCTCCTTTTGCCCAACATCGAGGAAAAAGCGTTGCCGAATCCTCTCTTGCCGATGACGGGCAAACGAGGATGATCGCCGTGCATTTTCTGTTTCTGTAGTTGATAAGACTTCATCGGGGTTAATTTTTTGGCAGTGGCGGGAGTGATGGTTGAGCCTGCCCCGACCATCATTGTGGTGTGCTCGGTGATTTGTCCCTTGGTTGCTTCGTGGCAAGCCCAAACCGCCCGAACATAAGACTCCGAAATGTCATCGTGCGCCCCTGCCTTGTTGGGTGCGCGAACTTCGGTTTTTTGTTTGGTTTTCTTCTCCGCCTCCAAGGTCAGCAATTCAGGAATTAAAACCTCGTGTTCATAAAGCACCAATAGTTTGTTTAACATCAAAGACCGCACCAAGTCATACATGTCCGAATTGTTCTTGTCGGTGAAGTTGATCATCTCAAACTGTTTCAAGCCAATCTGAATCAACAGTTCCATCAAGCCGTAACCCTGATGCTGGTCAAAAATTCCCCGCCTAATATTGAACCAGCGGGCAAGCTCGGCAAGTTCCTTCACAATATCGGTCATCTGCAATAATTCCTGTTCCTTGGTAAACCGACAATTGGCGTAAATCTTTGTGCCCTGATCCCACACATCCGAGGATGACGAAAACCAAAGCGAGGAATAATCCAAAATAAATTGTTCACCTTCTTTGTGAACAATGGAAAGCGCGGTGCCGTCATTCTTCAAACCTAAATCCAATCCAGCATAATAATAGATTCCCGGCTTGCCTTTTTTAGTAGGCTTAATGTCTTTATCCACACAGGCATAAAGCTCGTTTTCGTCCTCGATCCAAGCAGTAATGTTCTCGCTAAATTCCCCCCCGAACTCGCGCATAAAGGCGGCTTTGTCTTTTCGATAATCCGCTCGTAAAATTTCAGTGGGAATGGTGGGATTAGCCAATGCCGAATACATTTTAAACATCAGGGTCATTTGAGGTTCATCAAATGATCGCTGATAACGTTCATAGAATTTTCCATATTTGGCATAGGGAGACGAAATGGATATGATTTTACCATCCAACTTAAAACTGGCGGTCGAAGGGGTCAAGGCGGAATAAACCTCACCACCAGAAAATCGTCCATTGTTGTCAATGAAGAAAGCGAACTCGTCCATAATTACCACAATGGTGTTGTGACCACGAATTGCGTTGGCCGAACAGCCGCCAGCAATCGAAACAATGGAAGCTCGTTTCTTTTTCATCTTGGAAGCCATATCCTCATCGGTCATCATATCAAAATAAGTCATCGTTTGGTGGAGACAGCGATTGAACAAAAACTTACAACGCAAGGCTTTGCTGGAAATCATATTGTAAATTACTGCCGCTTCGTCGTCAGTAGGAGCAACATTAACAATGGCAAATTCACTGTTGGGGGGAAAACCATAATAAGCCGAAGGATTGCCGCGTTTAACCAGCTTATAGATCTCATAACTAGATATATATGAGGCAATTGTGGAATTATGCGAAATAATGTCACCGCCAATAATATGAGTTTCTGGAACCGAAACATCAATGGTTTCCCTGATACCGACCTTCTTGATTTCCCTAACAATGTCCCACCTCACATCAGAATTTGAAATCTGCATAAGGAATCTATCATCAATATTCTTACCATATACTGCCACTTTCCTCCTGTGAGGTGCATAATAATTACGAAGCCTGTGGGAAGTACAATGACCGTGCTCACCCGTAACATCGGCACAAGACAACCCCTTCTCCCTGCGAACCCGTTCAATGTAACCCCAAATACCCCTTGGTAAAGAATCAAATAAGCCTTTGGGTTCCGATCTGGCTCTGGCATTGGCAATTACCCGATTAACAGCATCCTCCTTGGAAAAAATACCAATCTCGCGCACGAAAATTTCCAAATCGCTTAATCGGTTTATCGTCAATATCCAAGCCAAAAATGTCTTGCCGTTACATTTGGGGCGTTTCAATGTAACCGAAGGATGAATACCAAATTTTAACAACAAATGCCTGACTCCATCAACCATCTTTCTTGAAGCCGAACAATAACCAACATAAGAAACCATTCCACCGTGATTTTTTTGGCGCTGTTTACTAACATGTGCGTATCCATCACAAGCAAACAGGCGAGAAATAAAAGCGGCAACCTCTTTTTTTGACCCTCTAAAAATACAATCAGGAACTTCTTTATTAATAGACTTCTTACCAAAACATCCCACCGACATCAACCATTCTTTAGCTAGATTTTTCTGGCTTCCGTCCTGCAAAAATCTTCGAGAACTTTTCACGACCCTATATCCGTATCGCCACGATGCCTTGCCCTGCTTTTCCACAATATAGCCGGGAAATTCGTCACCAATAAGTTGTGAAAAGTCTTGTAATTTTTTGGGACAATCGGTGGTATAACTAACAGTCAAGGTTGTTCCTCCATCACCCTGAAAATAACCCAGCAGAGCGGCTTTCTTCTCACCAATACTTTCATTCCCAAATAAATCTGTGGATGCCGCAGTCGCCAAAAAATCACCAATTTTTATATCTTTAAGTGGAACCCATTTTGGCATTTCCCAGTTATCGCGCCATACCAAATATGGGTGATTCCAAGATGATATTTCCCTGATGCCTCTTTTAGTTTCAAGCTCAAAACATTCGGTCTTCTGGTTGTTCCATACGTCAAACTCAAAAACGACCTTTTTTCTTAAGTCCCGCCTGCCATAGGTAAGAATTCCAATCTTTTCCCCATTGCGTTTTCTGTTTGCTAATTCCCCAAAAGTTATAGAGCCCTTAGTAGTTGCAATACGGTCGTCAATAGCCCGACATTTTCCCGACCTTCTGCCTGCTACCCAAACTAATTCCCGAAATGTCTTGCCTTCAATTTCGTTGGTATTACATCTGCCCTCCTCATAAAGCCAGTGTAAAAATTCTTGTTCGGTAAAAGTGTAGAGAATTTTTTCGTGAGTTATGTCAGGAACAACAATGTTTTTCTCGGTATCATCTAGTGACAAAGAATAATAACACTTGAGAATGAATTTTTGAGCTGGCAATAGCTTTTCGTTCAGTCCCCATTTAGCTTCCACAAAGGTTGGTGCATCAACCACCTGATCGGGACTGCCCTTGAGAAAAGCACTGGTAAGTTGCTTAAAATCTTCGTCAGGCATTTGTATTACCGCCCAACTTATCTATACCATCCAATTCGTCTTTTAATTCCTTTTTCCAGTTTTCCATTGCTTCGTTCAACATTCGGAAAAAGGTGTCGTTAAACTCATCGTCCACTTCCAATTGAGAAAACACTGTCTTGACCTTGCGCATAAAAAACCCGAAAACCACCATCATTGAGGGCGAGTTGACATTGATTCCCCGATCCTGTTCCATCATTAATTTTTGCTGCACCGCCTTGATGGCTTTTTCAAGGGTTTCCGCCCGCTTGAATGAAATTACCGACGCATCCCTAAGCTGATTATTTTGAGTGGCAATCAGTCCGTTACCCAGCAAATTATCAGTCTCCCTGACGATTTCCTCAACCAGCGCAATGACCAGCATTTCGGGAGTATCTCGACCCTGCTTTTTGAGAAAACTAACCAGACTGGCTTCCCCCTGATGATAACTGCGAATTAAACGATTACGCAGTTCCATCATAT
>OFOG01000021.1_pt1 | contig 13992 bp, 14 predicted proteins | sample 1542341 | NCBI WGS metagenome assembly OFOG01 (sample SAMN04958513, study PRJEB24370) | sediment metagenome | isolation source: lake sediment | place: USA: Lake Hill lake, St. Paul Island, Alaska | collected 2013
TCGGTACGTTGGTCATAGACTCCATCGAAGCATTCGTTGAGGATTGGTTCAACGATGCTTCTAAAGTCCGTACTGCGCATTGGTGCTGCCATTATTTATTCTCCTTAGAATGCGTTAATGGTTGCGACATACTGGCTACGGCTCACTTGAACCTGAACCACGGTGTATGCATCACCAAATGCGTTGTCAACACCGGGGGTCAAGTTGATGATTCGCAAATCACCGACTGCACCCGAACCCACCAAACTCGTAGAGATGGTGCATTGCGACAAACCAGTGGTCGTAGAACCAGCGGAAATGTTGCTGAAGTTGGCTTGGTCGCCAATAGAGGTTTGAGCCAAGCTACCGTCTGCCTGAATGTCGTAAACGATATTTGGGTCAGAGTAGTAGTAGGTCACTTCAGAGCCAGTTTGGTATGCAGTATTTGCAACCCACTGGTTTGATACGAGACGACGACCAGTGGTGTCTGTGAACTCGTGACCTGCGAAAGCGCCTTGGAAAGCGCTACCAGCGGTGGCAGCAATGATGTTGCCGCTGGTGTTAAGTGCTACGGGCTGGCCTTTCAAAATACCAGTGCTGTAGCCGGAAGCGATACCGTTAGGCAAAGCGACCGCTCTGTCCAAACCCGAAGGGTGGAAAGAAGGACGCATACCAAACGGAGCATTGATAGCAGACATAGTCTTACTCCTAATGTTCAGTTAAAAACCCTACCCCACAAAATGTGGCGCAGGAATCGGTTTGTCAATGTCATTAAGCCCATCGCCTTCAATCTGACCGAGGCTTCTGCCCCGACTATCACGCCCCACGTTTTGCTCCGCTTGAAGGCGAATTTTGTTCGCTTCTTCCATCGGCGCATCATGGTGAAAATGAGCCATGACTTCTTGGTACAAATCCATTGGAATCTTGTACAAAAGCATCTCATTACACGCAACATAACCTTCATGCTCTCCAGCCTTTACGCGGTTATTTCGCATCTCAGGTAACTCATCCGCTTTCACGGGAACGTACCCTAACCGAATCCGCTTATCAATGCTGTCGTAGCTGTTGGTTGTCGATAACCAGCAAACATGCCATCCCTTCATATCGGGGACGGTAGGCAACGCACTTTGTGTCCATTCGTCTTTCCACATCTTTCGACGTTCTTCTGACGAAGCCATTTTGTCTTCTGGAGCCTCTCGAATGGTATCAAGACTACCGCGATTTTCACGGCCTCCAGCATTCAAATTTTTCTTTAAACGAGCATCCATTTTATATTCCTTAACCGTTGTTGTTACGTGCTTCTAAAGCGTAGCGTCGAATCATCTTCGCTCGTTTCTCAGCGTCATCCCACATACCTGCATCTTTCATGGCTTTTACTTGGTCGGAGGACAAAGTAAATGAATTGCTTCTGCCATTAGTTGATGCAAATTCGCGGCCTGAACCTGTCACTGCACTTCGCGGTCTGGAACGTGGCTTCTCGTCTGCATCTTCAGTATACCTGTGGGGTACTACTCTTTGCAAGCGCTTGTCAAGTTCTTCCCAATACTCGGCAGTTTTTGGGTCGTATCCCTCTTCTGCAAGGATTGAGTCCTCGTTTAAGGCGCGACGTGAGTCTGGGTCTTTCCCATTAGGGTCGTACCACGGGTTGTTTGACATCCAGTTGTTGGCATGGCGCTGGAGTTGTGGGTCTGGAGCTTGAATAGTGCGCTGATTCTGTGGGGCAACAGAGCGCTTCTTCAGATTCTGCAAAGCCTCAGCTTGACGGCGTGCCTCAAACCACATCTCCTGTGCAGAAGTCAGCAGTTCACCGTTGCCCGTTGATGTGGCTTCGGAAATTTTCTGTTTTGCAAACAAAATGCGGTTATCTTGGTCTTCAATTGCCTTATCGAGCCGCGCAAGGTCACTTCCGTGAGACTTACGCTCCAAAACTGACAACCGCTCAAGCAATTGCTGGTTTTGACGCTCTAAATGGGTCAATTTAACGTCTTTTTCGGTCGAAACGGCCTTGTGGTACTCCTTTCGGCGTGACCGTTTGAGGCGTTTTTGCTCCCGAAGGGCTTCAGCAGCTTCATCTACTGCACCGCCAGCAACCATTTCGTTTCGTCTGGCTCGTTCGTCGGCTTCATCGGAGCCGCCATCGTCATTTGCTTCAGGGGAAGGAATACTCGGTGGCAACTCGATGGTTGCTGAACCGTCTTTCTCTTCCTGAATGACAATAACTTCCTGTTCTTGGTCGGTACTCATACGAATGCCCTCACTTCTAAGGGATTACCCGTAATTTTTGCGATTACTTCGTGGTCATTCAACACCATGAACTCGACGTTATCGTCATCACCGTGCGGAACTTGCCAGCGGTCGCCAGTCCACTTGGGAACTCGTAGGAAGTCTCCTACTTCGCACCAAATGCCCTCGACCCACGGCTCCATCGTGTCGCGTTTCTTGAACGCTAATGGGCCAAACGCAATCACCTTGGCAACGGGGTTTTGCGCCCGTTCGGTGTCGCGTGTTTCTTCAGGCAAGATAATCCCGGATTCAGTCATTCGTTTCTTGGCTTTGCGCAGTTGTACTAAAACTCTTGCACCAAGGGGAATCGCACCGGGGTCTACAGCAGGAAAGGCATCCCGCAAATCGGCTGAATCACCAGCCACCGTGCTATCTGTCATCTTCGTCCTCTTTCAAAAGGTAGTTTAGGATTTCAAGGGACGCTTCTAATCCTAAGTTTTCTCCGACTAAGCGTTGGTATGCGTGGTAGTCTGGCGCATTTCCATGTGCCAAACCTTGTGCAATCTCCGCCTGACGCGCTTTTACAGCACCGATAAAGTCGGAGAGTAACTTCATGCGTTGGACTTATCCACGCCCTTGTTTTGGGAGAAATTCCCGTGGTCGCTGTTAGCCTCTGGCATGGTCGCTTTTGATTGCTCTTTTAAGGTTTCGCCTGTAACCCAAGCACCAGCCGCCATGCGGGTTTTCTGGCGGACTTGCTCGGATTGAAGTTCTTTCAGTTCTGTAGCCATTTCATGCTCCTAAGTTGCGTTGGGTGGTTTCGTTGAGTTTGATTGCAGTTTGTTCCTGCTCGGTGCGCAGTTTGACCTCATCAACGGTCAGTTCTGCGGTCTTGATACGCTCTTGCGTCAAGTTGTTTTCGGCGTTCATGGCGACCTTGGCATCGCGGTCTTGCGCCTTCTCTTGCTGGCCTGCTTGGAACTTCTGGGTATCCAGTGCCATTTTTGCTTGGTCGGAAGCGGCACGGCGTTGTGTCTCTGCCATAGACGCTTGCAACACCGCCTGTGCATCGCCTTCCATTGGCGGTGCTGGTGGCTTGAACTGTTGCATGAGTTGTCCAAGTTGCTCAAGTGCAGGCAGCACGCCTTGGAACACCTGTTTGGTGTCCATGCTCACATGGTCTGATGCCACGGCAATAACGCGGTCAATCTCCTTGGCAAACTTGCTGTCCTCGTACTTGCCAATCTTGACGTTGGAGGTCGTGACAACGTAGCCTTGTACCTGCTGGGTGTACCAGAGCATCATGTGCTGCTTGATATGCTCCAGAACCTGCGGGATGAACTTGGGCGCGATGAGGCGGTTGGAGCCAAGCATCGGGTCAAGGGCAAACGTCAGGTGCGTCTGGATATGGGCAAGATGCTCTTGACGCGGATAGGCGAAGGCTGGCCTTCCAAGCGCCATTGCGCTGTTCTCGTCGGCTGCATTTAGCTCTGCGGGTTTACCCGTATTTGGCATCAGTTCGTTGATGTTGGAAATTTTCAATTGCTTGAGCATCCGACTCACGACTGCACGCTGGTCAAAGATGGCGGGGAACTGCGCGGACAACTGCATGACCGACTGCATCTGTGCGACACGCTGGGTTTCGCTGAAGATGTGTGGGTCGGAGACAGGAACTACATCACTGTTGCGGCGGAAGTCTTCACGCTTGATGGGTAGCTCTGCAACGATGTCACCCTTGCGCTGTTCATCTAAGTGCCAACGGTTAATGCGCCCGAGAACGTGTAGGACACGGCGCTGTGAGTCATGCAACCGGGCATGGATGGATGAGAACACTACCGCACCCTGCTCAATCAGCGCCTGAGTCGTACCCACGGGCATATTGGAGTTAGCGTCGGCAATCTTCTCTTCAGCGGTGGTCACCACGCCTTTGGCCTCGGTCGTCAAGAACTGAAGCAACTGAAGCAATATTGGGGACGGTGGGTTGAACGGCATGGGCATGGCAATCTTGCGAATGTCATCCACACCGATACCGCCTTCAATCTCGGTCACTTGGGTAATTTCAATCTGGTCAGACTGGCCTGAAATCTTTGCGCCCTTCAGCTTGAGCATCGTCAGGGAGTTGTTAACGTGCGCGGTGTCCAGCAAGGCCCGTAATGACCCCGTGGCTGCGGCAGAAAGACCACCGATGAGGTGAGGTAGCCCGATGGCGTACGCGCCCCTCCACGGGATGAATTTGAATTCAATCATCCAGTCCAGCTTGGTCAGGGTTTCGTCGCCCTCTTCCCAGTTGCGGTACAGACCCAGAACCTTGCGGTCGAGGTCGTCAATCATCAGGATGTAAGGAGCGTTCTCGCCCTTGGTGCGGTCGTCATCGTCAAGGTCAAGCCACGTATAAATGTGATAGACCCGGCGCAAACCGTCTTCACCATCTTCAAACTGCTTGCCTTCAATCTTGGCGTTGGCCTTCTCGGACGCGGTTTGCTCTGGCTCAGTAGTGGTGCGGATGAAGTTGATGTCGCGGTACAGGCCACGGTCAATACGCTGCTGAAACTCCCACTCGCTGATGTCTTGCTGCTCGGTTACCCGCTGGGAGGTGTAAAAGTTGGCAGACGCAAAGGGGAGCAGGATGTTGTCAATGGCAACGAATTCGGCGCAGGGTCTGCGCTTCTTGTCGTCGTACCACAGCTTCATAAACTGTGAACCACCCAACGGCAACTGGGTCAGCATTTGCTCCTGCTCATCCCGGAACTCTTCAATCTGTTCGGTCAGTTGCCAGTTCATGTAGTCGCGCTTGCGCTCGGCTACTTCGGTCTTCTCTTCGGTCACCTCGCCAAGAATTTTGGTCTTGGCTGGGCCGTCCGGCGGAAACATCTCCTTGATAGCGCGTGAGGCAAAGTCCACACAGGCTTCAGCCATCATGGGGTGAACTACCTTAGAGGCTCCCATGAACTGAGCGCCACCCGGAGCGTCGTCACCCATACCAGTGCGGCGTAGACCTTCTTCGTACTGCTTGTCGCGCTTCTTACGGGCTTGGCGGTCGTTGTCAATCAGGTCGATGTAGCGGGTAGCAAGTGCGTCCAACTGGGTGATGCTGATAAGTTCTTCAGCCAGATTGCCGTAGAAGTCTTCGTCTTCGGCTGGGCCTTTGAAGTCTTGCAGCTTGACGACAGCAGAGCCGTCAGGCAACTCTTCGACTTCTGGCTCCTCACCGGGCAGCATATCAACCTCTGCCCCGCCATCATCAGTCATGCGGATGCCGTCGATGTTGCGGTCTTCGTCTGGGCCGATGGGGAATTCTGTTGCCATGTTTATCTCACTTTAGATTGCGTCAAACCGCCACGCTTGCGGGGTTGTACGGCGGTTGGTTTAAACATGATACCCATTGGCTTACTTGCGTTTGGATTCATCATGCCCTCGTAGCCGTACTCTTTGACCAGTCGCTCGTAATCGTTGGCCTCTTGCAGAGGTGACGTAACGCCAGCGTTGACCTTGGAAGTGAACGGTGTGCGGTTGGATTCACGGGCCAGCGCACGGAAGTTCAACGGGTCTTTGGTGATGTCGTAGAGGTTTGATGACTCGCCACGGTAGCGATTGATTCCAAGACCCGGCTCTGGAGATACAGTACCCGGCTCACCGAGGTAGACGTAGGAGCGGTCTTTTACGCCGCCCTCGTACTCATTCAAGCGTTTGGCTTCTGCACCCTTGATGCCCGTTCCGTAGCGTTTTGGGTCAAGGAATTGCAGTTCTGGGCTGTTGCTAAAGTGAGTCAACGCCGACTGGCTTTGTGTACCTTTGGTTGGCTTGTTTGCAGCATTCAGGTAGTCGGGAAGTCCGCCAACAAAATTGGGGCTGATAAATTCAGGGGGCAATAAGACGGCTTTATTGGGCGCAAATTCAAGTCCAGCAAATGCCTGCCGTTTGGCGGCGTTAAGTTTGTTTACCAAAGCCGTGTCACCCCTTCTCCGGGCCTCCATAGACATTTCGTCATACTTGGCAAGCTCGGCTTTTAAATTAGCGTTCAGGGGGCTGTAATTAACCATTGAGTTTTGGCCCCGAGTTTCGGCGGTCATAGCCAGTCGAGCAAGGGGTGAGTACATCTGTTGATGGACGGCCCATGCCAACTCTTCTCCCTTAGGGCCAAATTCATTGCCGTAAATGGCGTGGCCTAGCAAGTCGTGGACAGCGCGGAACTTCTCGTTTTCATTTAAACCAGACGTTGGGTCTACGCGGTTCAAAAAGTCATGTTTGTCGCCGCCTTGATAAACGTAGAGGTGTTTGTTGCCATGCACATCAGATGCCATCTCTTTTGCGCCGTTGTAGTTGCCCTCGCCTGCGCGGTGATACGAAAAGTTGTACGGAAGTTGCTTAAACTGGTCGTCGGTTTCTTTTGCCATTTGGCGATACGCCTTTTCCATCAGGTCGTCGTAGTTCTTAGCGCCAGCCTGCTCAAGCAAATCAGGCATCTGCTTGGCGTAGGCATCAAACACAGAGGTCTTGTATTCAGGTGAACCTTCTACGGCAAGCTGCTGTGCGCGACCAATAGCAGACTGCTTGGCAAGCGAACTTTCAGGAATGTTTGGAGCTACAAAGTCAGTGCCTTGCGTTTCCTTGGTAAACCGCTTGGCAATTTGCAACGGTTCATTTGCGGCTGGGTCAGAAATTATTCGACCCACCTCTTCTGGCGATAAGAATTGCGGAACTTCGCGTCCAGCTTGCTCTGTTGTTCCTCCGACAGGGGCTTGGCCTTGTAGTTCATCTCCCTCTCTAATTCCTCGCGTCTTCGCCTTACTGACATCAAGTGTTGTTGGGCTGACTCGGTAGAATGGGCCTTCTTGTCTTGTTGCATATGTTGCTCCTTGTGGTGTCCCCGGCAATGCGGTCATAACCCGTGGTTGTTGACCAAGTAGTTTAACAGGTTGTTTATCAAGTGCAGAGTCATATCCCAATTCATTTAAGAATGGCGGCTCTTGTTTAGACATGGCTCGGGCATACCCCTTGTCAAAGCCTTTGCCAAACCCTTGAGCGGCCTTGAGTGCGCCTGTGCCTAATTTTTTGACCAAATTAAGCCCCCCCAGTACAGCGGTAGCAGCGTCAAAAGTGTCGTCAGGAATCAACGGGACATTTGCTTTGCCAGAACCAGTAATTGGTTCACCGTAACTCAGCTTGTCTAGTACGCGGGAAGCGGCAGGAATATAAACAAACTCTGACAATATCTCAGTCACGGGGTTATGAATGTCACCCACTGGCTTGGTCGCAAACTCATGCACGCGCTTGAGCGCATCCGACGCTGTTCCATAAATTTTATGGCGAGGCGTTGCTTTAATTGTGTCCTGTCCTCGAATATTTTCTGAGACAGGTTCTTCATAAGCCTGTTGGAATGTTGCCCCACCGCCACCGTCAAAGTGCTGGACTGTGCCGCCATGAGCTTTATTTTTTTCACTCAATAGCCCGTGTAATTTTGCATTTTCAATTGATTCTTTGTCCATCGACATAGGAATGCTGTCCACGCCTTGGTCGCGCAGGTAGGCATAACGGTGACGACCATCACCAAACGTCACTTTGCCAGTCTTATCCACGGACACATTGCTGGCGTTCATGGACGGTGCTGTTTCAACAAACTCACCAAACTTTTTATAACGCTCACCAATGCCGCCCTCACCTTGTGGCCCAACATACTGCCACTGCGTTTTCTTGAATGCCTTGTCAAATGTCTGCGGGTTGACGTTTGCCATTACATTGCCTTCACGCGCCTCGATTGGGTGCATGGTGACTGGCAGCACCTTGTCGCCCAGCTTGACAGCCGTCTTGTTTAATTCACGCTCTGCCGCAGGCAAGACGTTATCAGCCAGCTTCTTACCCATCCCCTTCAGCAAGCCGCCAACACCCAACTTGGGTAATGATGGTGCGTTCAGGATTTCATGCACACGGGGGTGGATGTCTACTATGCCACCAGTAGCCATGCGTTGGGCTATAGCAGCCGATAGACGGGCATCAGCAGCCTTGATGTCTACCTCTCCACCCTTTGCCATGCGTTGTTGAATTGCGGCTGATAGGCGTGCGTCTGCTGCTTTGATGTCAACTGAGCCGCCTTCCTTCTTGCCTGTCAACGCCTTGATGCGCTCACGATAGCGACCGTAGTCGTCAAGGTACTGGTCGTCAACCAACTGGTGCGGGAAGACCTTCTGGATGGTTGACGTAAAGTATGCTGGCTTCTTAGTGCTGGCGATATGCGCTGCCGCATCAGGGTGGCTAATTTGGAAGGGTGTCAGCACCTCTTGTGCGCCTTCAGCTTCGCCAAGGATGCGGTGGGTGTAGGTGTTGTGTGGGTTGCCTGCGGCCTCCACTAATGCACCGGGCTTGAGCTTTCCGGTCATCAGCCCGGTCATATTGATTTCCAAGTCGCGGATGTTTGGCTCAGTGATGGCGTACTGGATGTCTAGTCCGTTGGGTAAGTCAAGCGGCTGCGTGATTTTTGGAACCTTCATGCGGTTGTTGAACCACTTGCGAAGGTTGCCGTCTTCACGCATAGCCAGCATCGCGCCTTCAGGGTCAGCCAGTCCGGGCCAGTTGGGGAAGTAGACACGTTCGCCCGTCTTGGGGTCTTTGTACCCGCCAGCGACGATGTTGTCGAACACGCTGATTTTCTTGGGGTCGGCTTTTGACCAATCAATCGCACGCAGGTTTGCGTCAGCAAAATGCATTGCAAAGTTGTTGGAGTCTTGACCCATCGCAAGGTGGGAGCCGATGATGCGCTCGGGGTCATACATATCCGACAAGCGGTTTACCTTGCTTTGTAAGCCCTTTGCAGGGGCTTCGTTAGACTTCCAGAACTCTGGCTCATCCAAGTGCTTCTGGCCTAGACCGTAACGCCCACCACCCTCTTGCACAGAGCCGATGGGTGTGCCTTCAATGGACTCAAGGATATTGTTGGAGATGGTCTGGTCGCCGGGGACAGCTACGTTGATGTCACCCTTGCGCGGGACGTAAGGGGTTTCCTGCGCCACCGTGCCGATTGGTTTGAGTTGGTACTCCAAGTTCTTGACGCGCTCGCTTTCCTTCTTGGAGCGACCAGCAAGATTGAATGTTTCCTTGGGCTTACCGCTGACAGCGTGTTCGCCAAGCATCTGACGGGCAACGCGGTCAGCCTGTTGGTCGATGTACTCAGGAGCCAGTCGAGCGCGGGGCAACCTCAATGGCAGGGCTATGTCCTGTACGGGTTCAAGCATACGCTTGATGAAGTTGAGGCCACCCTTTACTACTTCTTGTCTTGCGCTTGGCATCAATTACCCCCTAATGACTTAAAACTGACCCTTGGTGAATGTTGGAGCAAAGCACAGCCTAACCGTGTCAAAACAGCGGTTTCGCTCTGTGCTCGATTTATGACCCTCGGAGCCATGTCATCGCGTCGCACTACCCCAGACTTAATTAACCACCCGGCTCTAGGTATTCGCCCACCGCCCCTGCTCTGGCTTGCTCGTGTAACAGGGTTATTTAAGACTCCACCACCGACGTGCCGCATGGTGTCCGAGTCACTGTGGAAATGCAAAAAGCCGTTACTACTGCCCTCGGTGGTAACCCTACGGTGTGAACCAAGGGCGAAGGCATGAGTAACGGCTCTCGTCTGTCGCTTACCACAGCAACGGTTTGACTGTACCACACTATTGCGCATACGGGTTTACTCTTTCCTTGCGGGTGTATTCGTAATCATCGTCGTCATCATAGCTAAGGTCGGGGTTGATGTCTAGGAAGCCCATGTCCTTCATCAGCCTGATGGCCTGAGTTGCAGAGTCCACATAGTCGTCATGGGTACTGTCAGGGAAGCTGCATATCTGGGACAGGAAGCCCTCGCACCAGTCCTTGACGTAGCCCTTGCGCTGGCTGGACTCAGGAAGCCATACGCGGCCTGTAGCGAAGATGGACGCGGTAATCTGTAGGCGCTGCATCTTGTCGGCCTTGCCGGGGTTGTATCCCCTCACAGGGAGATGAGCAGCCCGTAGCTCTTGGATGAGGGAGATACCTGCCGCCTTGTCCTCCACCAGTATCAGGTCGGGGCGCTTGGCCTCCTTGCCTTCACCGTAAGACACCCGCCACTCTTCCAGCACTTTGGGCTTGAGCAGAGGGAAGGTCAGGTGTTCAGCCCAGCAATCGATGAGCAGGACGCTCATAGGGCCGTCTAGGGGCTTGAACACGCCCCATGTGGTCATAGCGGTGGGGTCGTTGTATTCCTTGTCTGAGAAGGCGCAGTCGTAGCTCTGGACAATGAACTCGAACTTGGGGAACGGCTTGTCGGCTGGGTACAGCTTGAACATATCCCGGCTGACCACCTTGCCGTCCTCAAGGTCGACCAGCAGACCCATGACCTCCTGCTCGTACAGCTTACTGCCCTTGTACTGCTCAAGCTGGTTCTTGAAGGTGGGCGCAAGGTGTTCGGCGTTCTCGTATGTGCTGGCGCGGTCAATCAGTACATCGTCACCCTCTCTGCCCACAAGGTCGAGTATCAAGTCCTTGGGCTTGGGCGTAGTCGTCACGATGACCCGTGGAGCTTGACCAAGGCGGAGGCCGAACATCATCATGTCCCACGCTTCCTGCGGGTACTGGAAGGCGGCAAGCTCGTCAGTCCAAGCAAAGTGGAACTGCGGCCCCCGTAGGCGCTCAAAGGCATCCCCGGAGATGCCCCGGATGATTGACCCGTTACTCAGCTTTATCTGGTGGTCTTGCTTGTTGTAGTCCACCACAAGCTCGTTGGGTATGACAGCCAGCAGGCCAGACTGTCCCTCAAAGCAGGTGAACTTGATGTCATTGGACGTTGGCGCTAAGACAAGGCAGCGGGAGCCGGGGTGAGTCCATGCCAGCCACCAGAGAGCTTCAGCTGCACTACGGGTTTTCCCTGCCCCACGGCCTGCCAGCATCATCCAGACAGTCCAGTCCTGCGCCAGCGGTGGTGGTATCTGGTACTTGTGTGCGCCAGCAACCCACTTCGCATGGGCGATGTAGGCGATGCGGTCGTGTTCGTGCCAAGCGTTGAAATCGGCCTGTAGCTTAGGGTCAGCCAGCAGTTCAGCCAGCACGCTTAGTCATCTCAAGGTTGCGGATGATGTCAAGGAAGGCGCTGGCGCTGGTGTCCTCGGTCTTGATAGCTGCGCCACCCTCCACACCCTCTACAGCCATGCGGTCGCCGTACTTCTTGGGTTTGAGCTTCATCGCTGTCCACTTGCGTGCCTCAATGCGCTGGCGCTGGTAGTTGACATAGCCCGAGTCAATCTTGATGTCGAGTATGTTTCCCTCCTTGTCGCGCAACTCCACAGTCTCAGGCGATTCATCAGCGATGGCAATGATTTCATCAGCCAGCGTGTCGGCCTGTTCTTCCCGTGCGCGGGTGTACTGGTTGGCGAACTCAGGGTGGCGGAACAACCAATCGTAAACAACCGTCCTGTCTGGCATCCCTGCTGTCTTGACAATCTCTCTGAGGCTCTCTCCCTCTGCTAGTCTTATGCAGATGATAGAAGCGATATGAGTATTGTATAGCGTAGGAGCGCCTACAGGGTTCTTTTCGGGCTTGGGGCTACTATCCCCTGCCTTTGTAGCTTTAGGCGGCTTGGTGGCCTTTTTAACGGCCTTCTTGATGGTTTCTGGCATAACCCGTAATCCCCGTTGGTGAATGAATGGTCGTAGTGTATTTCATTCGCTATGGGAGCGCTATGGGTTGTTGGTGTGGGGTAGGTTCTCGTGGGTTCGCCTCTTCCCAAACGGCGCAGACATAGCCCTGCACCCGGCGTGTACCTTCGTTTTTCGTTCTGTACACCAACACGGCTGGGGACTAAGCCAAGGTTTAACGGCGCAAAGGCCAGCCCCAACCCAGTCTCCATGCGTGTTGGCTCCGGGTCGCCCTCCCCCAGATGCTTGGTCAAGGATTCCACTTGCCCCCTCATCGCTTTTACACCTGCGAGTCCAAGGTGTTAACCGATTCGCTTTTACTTCGATTCACACAACCGTCCAACGGCTGCTTGCTTGCTCTGGCTCTTGCACTCTTGCTCGGTCAAAGCAAAGTCTGGTATCCATGTCCACAGCAGCAGAATTGATGCACCGATTATACCAAAAGCGAAGTTTCTAAGCATGGTTGCGCCCGGTTGTTTTTGGTCTTTGTAGTCTTGTTTCATGCACCTCCCTTAGCCCAAGTTGAATACCACTTCCATTTCCGCTTTTTGGCAATGACAGCGAGTGCTTGTTTGGCGTACATCTCAAGTGTCATGCCCAGACTGCAAGCCAAATCAACTTCGCTCTTAGACAGCACAACTTTGCTAATTTTGTTTTGGCCACGAATTTTTTTGACAATCATATTATTCCCAACTATTTGTTTGGTGCTGTCTCTCCAGCAGTCACGCATTTGCCGCTCGCGTTTAGCGCACTTTACCGCCCCGCTGGAAATTACAGAAAAAGCCTTGGGGCAGATAGCAATCATGTGTTCTTCACTTGATAGTCTTTGAATACCGACCCTTTGCTTGCATCGCCGCGCCAGCACTCTTTCACCCAGCCACGCTTGCCTGACTTGTATGTACGCCAATGACCTCTAGCCTGATGCCTACGTGGGCTTGCGTGTGTACCGCCTTGATGCTCTTGCTTGGCCTTTGACGGCTCAATCAGTACCGTGTGCCAGTCGTATAGCGGTTTTAGTCCGCGTTTGGCTCGGCTTACATTGGCCTTATGTGGTGTTGGTACATAAGATTCAGTTACGGTGTCAAGGGATGCGTAGAACATTGCCAAAATTGAGCACATCATTGATTGGTCTTTGGGGTCAATAGGCTTATCAACTTCGCCCGTCTTTGGTTCTCCGTTGTGTTCGGCAATAAGAAATGAACCAAGGCTTTTATGTTCTGTCGGATTTATAATCCAGCCCGTCACAATTGTTGCTGTTGGCTCTGCCAGCACTGACAACATAAAACCATTCTGCTCTTTTCTGCCACACAGCATCATGTTTTTGTACGGCGCAGGGTGGAGCAAATACTTTTTTTGGTCGTAACCAATGTACTCTTTGATTGCTCCGGTTACATCAAACCATTGCATTTGCGTTGGGTCTAAGTTGGCAACTGAAACCATCTTGACCATTTCTTTTACAAGCGGCGTCATACAGCTTCCCATCTAAATTTTTGTTGCAATGCTTATGGCCTTTGGACCGGGTTCAACATCGGCCCTCGTTGCTGCTTTATCTGACCTTGCACGCTTCATCACGATAGAGGCGTAAATCCAATTAAAGTCACCCACCTCCCGGCTGTAAAAGTTCTTGCCGCAATTACCACAGGCCCGCTTGCGGATAATCGCTCCGTCTTGTTTGCGCGTCTCCAGCACATTACCGTTAGATTCGGTCTGACAGTGCGGGCAGTTCATGTGTTCTTCTTCTGTGGTGGGGTGGTGTAGAGGGGTACAACTTCAATCCTTCCATCTGACATTCTTACCATAGTTTCTGCGGATTCAAAGTGCATAGTCGGGTTGGAATAAATAAGCCCAGCACGACGGTCTTCGTATACAAGACACCACGCAACAGGGCTTGGTTTAGGGTTTAGCAAATTACACTGCTCTCTCCAATAAGCAATCTGCTTGAGCGCGTCGGTATGTGTCATGGACTCATTGCCGCCGTCCGTGGCTTGGCGTAATTCTTCGTATAAAAACTCAATGTTGGACTGAACAGGCTCCTGCACTGGCAAAGATGGGGTATCCATACGCTCGGCAACCCAATCTCTCAACGCCTCGACTGACAAATCGCATTTAGCGTAAAACTCACAAATCTCTTCGACC
>OFOG01000022.1_pt1 | contig 13643 bp, 20 predicted proteins | sample 1542341 | NCBI WGS metagenome assembly OFOG01 (sample SAMN04958513, study PRJEB24370) | sediment metagenome | isolation source: lake sediment | place: USA: Lake Hill lake, St. Paul Island, Alaska | collected 2013
CTCTTTCCCTACACGACGCTCTTCCGATCTATATGAATATACAGAATATAATGTATTCTAAAATGAATACTTCTAATGTTGGACATGAAGCAGTATCATCATTAATGAAACAATTTAAATCAGATGAAGAAGGTGTAAGTCTTAAAAAATCTGATTTTTTAGCTAGTCGTGGTAGAAAAAGTAATATAGAAAGAGTTAATGAAAGTCCACAAGGTAAATTTCAAATAGGATTTAAAGATACAGGAGCAAAACAAAGATGGTTGAATAGACAAGCTGTTAGAGTAGATGAAGGGAAAAAACCACTTGCACCAAGAGAACGACAACCTATAGGCACAGGTAGAGCAGGATCTATAGGATTAGGTAAACAAGCATTAGGTACAATGCCAGGTTTCGACGCTGAAGAAGCTCAAAGAAGAGCTGGAGAAAATAGAGGCGGTGGAGCAATAGGAGAGAGAATAGCTTCATTAACTAGTAATATGGGTCCACGTGCACCAGGTGAACAACGACAAAGAATATTTGGTTTAGATGCAAAGAAAAAAGCCAAAGAAAAATCAAGTGGAGAAACTATGGGTGAAGTAGAAAAATCAGCGAAAATAAATGAAAATCCAGAAACTAAAGATTTAATGAAAGAAATGATGAAAGATTAATTTACATAAAGCTTTATAAATCTATATAAGCAAGGTGAATATAATTATGTCCAATGATCAAATCGAAATAAATACATCAGCAATTTATGATGTAATAATAGAATCTGCAGATGCAGCTAGTCAAGGTATTAAGCGGGCTATAGTTAAAATTCCAATAATAAGTGAAGGAAGTAATTCTAAATTTTTAAACTGGACACAAGAAACAATGGCAAAGGTTGCACATATGTTTAGAGGAGTACCATTCCGTTATGATATAAATGGACAGAATGAAGGATCACATACAAAGGATCGTTTATCGTCTCCATATTATGATGTTGGTTGGACTTATTCTGATGAACGTGGTGCATATTATGATCCAGAAACAAAAACAGTTTATGTTCAAGGTGAAGTAACTCATCCAGATGTAGTCGATAAATTAATGAGACAAACAACAGACGGTAAGAGAGAAATCAATTATGCATCGATGGGTGCATTATTAAATCCACCAGATACGAAATGTTCTATGTGTGGTAAAACACCATTTGGTTCTTGTTCACATCAAAGAGGACAACAATATGGTTTAGAAACTTGTTCTATGGTTCCTACTAATATTACAAAGGCACTTCATGTTGCTTTAACAAATGATCCTGCAGATAAGAATGCAGTGATTGAAAGTGCAATCTTTCAAGACATGACATCGTCCGTTGATAGTGGATCTAAAGATTCTCCTGTAACAGTGGCACCAAATCTTCCAGGACCTAACGAAGCTGATAATTCTGATTTAAGAGAACTGATCGAAATAGTTTTGAAAGAAGTTCTCAATAAAAAAAGAAAAGAACAAGAACAAATTACTGCGACTGCAGATTCTGAGGAGGCTCATAAAATGGAAGACAAGAAAAAGAAAATGGACAAAGAAGATGTAAAGGAAGAAGTAGAGAAAAAGACTACTGAAAAAATTGATGATGAAAAAGAGAGTAGCCTTAAACCAGGTGAAAATCCAGACGATGAAGCCAAGAAAAAGAAAAAGATCAATGGCACAGATTCCAATCCAAAATTAGAAGTTGCAGAAGCAAAAGAAAAAGAAGACGAAGAAGAGGAAGACGAAGAAGAGGAAGAAAAAGAAGAGAAGAAGAAAAAACCAAAGAAACATAAAGAACCAGATGCAGATAATAAAGGCGGACCATCAGATCACGACGAAGATAATAAAAAAGAAGATATGAAAGAAAAGAAAAAAGAATTTGCAGATGATGATATAGAATTTAAGATAAGCGGCTTGACAAATGCGCCAAGATCAGCTCAAAAATTGGAAACAGCAGAATCGGGTGTAATCGTAAAGAACGATATATACGCAACAAAATACAAAGCAAAATTAGTACAAGAACTAGCAGACACATACTTTAAGTTTAATAAAGCTAAAAGTAAAGAAGACGCAATCCTAGTATTACAAGATAAGAGTATAGAACAACTTGAGATATATCAAGATGCATATACAGGAATCGAAATGATACCAGAAAAGAAGGCAGCAATGCCAGTATTCCAAGATAATACTCATGTAGCAAATAAAAAGTTTGCAAGTGAAGTCCCCGAATTTGGGGGTATGGAACATTCCTATGTTGAACCAACATTAGAATTGTCCGACATGACACCAGAGCAGAGGAGACAAAGCTTTGGAGAATTCGGCGCTTTTGATTTGTGCTTCAATCCAGGTAATGCCCAGAAATACAAGAAAAGTAAGTAGAACATATAGAGGTATAAAAAATGCCAGGAACATCTGAAACAGCATATTGGGAGCAAGATGGTATGTATCTAACTGCTACAGCAGGAGCAACTGCAATCACGCTTGGTACAGTCGTAGAGATTGGATCAACTGATGGTTATGTTGTAACTGCATCTTCAGCAAGTACTAAACCACTTGGTGTAGCAATAGCAGGATATAGAGCATCCAGAACAGCAACTGATAACGCAGTCGCCGCGGGCGGATTAGTCACAGTAGCAACGAGAGGAGTTGTAAACCTTGCAGTCGCTAATGGAACGGTAACAAGAGGAGAGCCAGTTATCACATACGGAACAGCAGGCGGAATAGCCACTGGAACAACCAATAACGTGACAACTTTCTTAGGATTTGCCTTAACTACAGGAACACAAACTGTAAAAGTTAAGTTGATGAGAGGGTAAAGAAAATGGTAATTGCAGCATCATCAGCACAAAGTTGGGCATTATTCAAAGAACAAGTAGACGATACAATAATCAAGGCATTACAACCAAAAATTATATATCCAATACTATGTAAGACTTATCCAGCACTTGGCCCAAGTGTAGAGTACAACGTAACTGACTCATGGCTAGACGCAGACGAGACAGCAGAAGCAGGCGAATACAAGAGCAAAGTAATGAACTTCACAAGAAAGTTCGCTACTATCAAAGATGTCGGAGTCGCTCCAAGAATTCCAATTAATTGGATCAAGGATGCACGCTGGGATCTTGTCAACGATCATGTTGAAGCAATTGGATTCGGTATTGCACGTAAGTTAAACAGCGACTTCTTAGCAGCAGTGAATTTATTCGTTGCAGGCGGATTAGTTGATGGACAAACTTATGCAGGCTACTCACCAAACGTTTTGGCATCAGCAGGAGCATGGGACACTACATCTGCAGATATATTGAATGATATATCTAAAGCCCTAGGACAACTAGGAGCAGAAAACGCAGGCGAAGGTAAGAAATACCTAATTGTACACCCATATGTAATGCAGTACATTAGATTAGATCCTAACTTAGTTAAGTATCTAAACTATGGTGACCCAGCATTAATCCAGAGAGGAATCTACCCAACTCCATTCGGTGTTGATATATTAGAAACTTCTCAGGCAGCATATGACGCACTACAAGCAGCAGGTAGCAGAGCATACGTATTGTTAGTAAACGCAGATCTAGCAGCATTGAAGTTCTACGAAAGAGAACCACTTACTACTGAAATGGAGAAATCCGCAAGAAGTAAGAACTTAGATATCGTTGCCTATACAAGATATGCATTCGCATGTGGAAGACCAAAGGGTATCGTAAAAGTAACAGGCGTCTTATAAGGACACCTTTTATTTTATTTTTTTTATTTTTTTTAGACTCTAAGTGGGTCCAAATAAACGGATTGTGGGTTAAAGCCTACAAAGATCGAGGAGGAAAACAAAATGGCATACGAAGATACTTTCAGGAGCATAAAGGTAAAGGATAAATTATTGGTTGGAAATTTAATGCAACCATATGCAAGTTATACAGCAACAGCAACAAATCTAGTAAATTCTGGATTCATTGGGCTAAAACATGACACTGTAGCAGTTCTTATTTCTGTACCAGCACCAGGAGCAGCAGGTAAAATGTTAATTATACAAGATACTAGTGCGGGTGGAACAGCAGCACATATTGTAACAGCAACAGGATCAACATTTGATGGTACGAATAATACCGCAACATTCAATGCACCAGGAGAACAATTAATATTGTACTCGATATCTGCAACTGCATGGGTTGTTGTACTAAACAGTGGATCAGTAGGATTAAGTTCAGTATAAACTTAATATTTTTATTTTTTTATTTTTATATTCACATTTATTATAATAATATGAGAGGGAAAACATGAGCACATCACCAACATCGAAAGTTGTAAATCATAGTCCAGCAGCAGAAGTTGAAAATATTCCATCAGTAAAATCTACAGAGAAATCAAAACCTGTGGAAAAACCGGTTTTAAAACCAGTAAAAAAAAAGTAAAAATCTGTGAATGGGTTAGGAATTTATTTAGGAGGGACAAACATGACGGGGAACATAAATGATGAGTTTCAAAACTTTTTTGTGAAACTACCAGAAGGGAAAAGATATTGGGAAGACGATGGGACTGGATTAATAATAAAGAAAGGACAAACAGCTGAAGTAAACCGAAGACAGTTTAGAAGTTCAGAATTACGATTTGGATTATTAAGAAGTCAAGTATTAATAGAATCTGGTCAATGTGTGTTTGTATTTAGAGACAAACTAGTAAAAGTAACACCCGGCGACAAGAAAAATATAATAGTTGATTTAGTTGAGGTTCAGAATGAAAAAGAAACAAAGCCTGTGGAAGAGAATGTTAAAATACTTGATCCCAAAAAAGAAGAGGTCAAAGAAGCATTCGAAGAAACAGAAACTACATTAGATTCGTTGGAGGAATAAAATGGCACATAAGAGTGATAATTCGGCATTAAACAGTATATGTGAGAGAATCAATACTGTGTTTTTGAACAATAAACTGGCAATACCAGTAACATTTGTAGCGGGAACAACTGGATCCGTAGCTACACATTCATTAGTTACAGTAACTGGTGCAGTTGCAATGAGTCTATTTGCAGTATGTTCTGTAGATGTTGCTGGAGCTGGTACAATTGAAGTTGGAACAGCATTAGCTACAGCAGGTATGATTGCCCAGACAACTGGAACAGATATAGATGTTGGGGACATATGGCATGATGCATCACCAGATTCTTCAATAGAATTAACTAGTGTTATTACTCAAAAAATAGTGACTCAGAATGTTGGATATAAGATAGCATCAGCAACACTAACAGGTGGATCTGTTACATTTTATATAGGATGGGCACCAATAAGTCCAGATGGCAGGGTCGAATTAGCATAAGGAGGAAAATAAGATGAACGAATCAATGGATATTAAGGGATATGTTACGGTAATAGTTAAGAGAGCAAAAACCGGTAAGGAAGAAGTAATTTGTGATCAAAAACCAAATCTACTAACTACAGCAGGAAGAGATTGGATACATGGACAACTTTATGATGCTGGTGCTGCTGAACAAGCAATTTATATTGCATTAAGTTCAGATACAGGTGGAGCAAGTGCTGCACACACAGTATTAGCTAGTGAGATAATAGCAGATGGATTAGAAAGAGCAGCTGGTACAGTTGCACATACAGCAACTACAAACACTACAGTAATTAGTAATGTATTTACTGCAGCAGCTACATTTACAGATGTTCAATTAAGTGGACTCTTTACAGCTCTTGCAGTTGGTGTATTAGTTCATGAAAATACATTTACAGTTCCAGTAAGTCTAGAATCATTAGATCAACTAACTGTTAGATGGACAATAACCGCAGGATAAGTATGTCAAACAATTTACATAAGGGGTTTGTTGTAAGAAGAGAGATAGACATAGTTGTATCTCCACAAGCACTTATGTTATTAGAACATACAAAGTACACCAAAGAAGAATTTGTTGATTGGGCAATTGCTACAAAACAGATTGGATTCGGCGGTGGTGATGTAATTAATTTCTTAGAAAGTAAGAGTGGTGATGTCTAATGGCTCCACCACTACAAGACCATATAGTTGGAGATATTATTTCTCCTTCTCATGTGAATGATATAAAAGATTATGTAGAAGATGGTACATATAGAGTAAATACATCAGCATTGTGTATAAATGGAGTAAGTTCATCTGCTGCGGTAATAGATACAGCTGGTTATTTTTTACCAGTTAGAATACAAGCTAGAGATTCTAGTGGAATATTATTTTATGCAAGCGATGGAATAACACCAATTGCTACATTAGATGACAATGGAAATCTATTTATTAAAGGAAGTATAGGGAGTTTATAATGAAAAAATTATCAATATACTTAATATTATTAGTATTACTCTCGGTTATAGTATTAGCGGCACCTGGGGATCCTACATGTTTTGTGGGATCCAACACCAGTGTGAAGACTGCCTGTGTCGGTGGTAATGCTGGTATAGGTAATTTCTCTGGTAATGTTACTGCTCAAAATGGATTCTTAAATATCAATTGGTCATTCTTACAAAGTATTCCGGATTATGTAAAAGATTGGAGTAGTACAATTGTTGCATATATTGGAAATACTACAGCAGCTAATGCAAATTATTCTCAATATGTGAATATATCAAATGCTCAGGCATTGAATGATACAGCACTAATTAATGCCGTCAATACTACTGCGAATATAATATCATTAGGAGCTTGCACGATAAATGGTACTAACTGTAACAAATATAATGAAAGTGCTAGAGTTGATTCACTAAATTTAACAAAAGCAAATCTAGCTGGTGGAAATTCATTTACTGGTATGCAGAATTTCCAGGATGCAAACTTTACAGGTGTAGTATGGTTTATAACTATGAATTCTACAAATGTTACTGGATATACAGCAGCAGTTGCGTTTATAGAGAACGGTACATATTTAGAGAATAAATATTACAAACGAGTTGTCAATCTTACAATATCTGGAAACGGAAGTATATCAGACTTAAAATTTTTATCAGGAAATTTCACAATTACTGATGGATCAGATTGGGTTGTTTTATTTGATCAAAGTGATAATGCATTATTTAGAAAACCAATAAGAACTATTGGTGGTGGATCATTTGATAAGTTTAAATATTTATTAAGAGATTATAATTCAACTTCTACTGCGGTATATACTTTAATACCAGAACTAACTATGCCAGTAGATATAGGATATAATTTTATAGAGTGTACAATTTTTTCTGATTCAACAGCAACTACTAATGGTATACAAAGTAGAATAAATGTAACTGGTACTGGTACTCAAGTTATATCTATTGCAATAGCCCAAAACAGTCCTTTTTCATATAATGCATATGGTGGAACAACATCATCGTTAGTTTCTTCTCCTCTTAACAGTCCAGGAACTATATTACAAGCTCAAAAAATAGATATATTTGCAAATAGAACAACAACAGGAAATATGACATTTGAATTAATAACAGAAGTTGGATCAGGAGCAGCAGTTTATGTACGTGCTGGTAGTTCTTGTAGAAGAAACTTCGTTTATACTTAAATTATGGGAGGGAAATTAAAATGGCGGAAACATCGACAATCGTTTATGGAATAATTGGGTTATTAATAGTCGGAGGATTGGGAGCATATATTTTAACACCAGATCAATTAGACAAAGCAAGTACTTGTACAACAACAAATATTACAGGAATATTTGAACGTTTATCATCTACAAACAAAACAGGATATTGGACTGTGAATGGAACTCAGAAATCTACTGTATGTACAGGTGGAGTGTGGATCCCAACAAGAACGTGGATGGAGATGTATAATATATCTGAAGTAACGTTTGGAGTAGTAAATCAATCAACATCAACAGAAGATGGAATAGATATTATTACTATTGGAGAAACAATTATAGTCGACCAAACAAAAATAATAAGTATTGGTGGAACAACCTATAATGTTACTTATGTAGAAAAACCACCAAGAATAAAATGTATATGTGAAAGGATTGGTGGATGTAATTTACAGGAGTGTATAGTGAGTTAAAATGGTAAGAATAGAAACCCAACTAGCACAAGCCATAGGAGAAATTAGTCAGGCAAATAAACAAATGGCAACTAGTTTGGAATCTATTAATGCCAATTTAAAGACATTAAATGATAATAACATATTACATGCATCTAGAACAGAAGATCAGCATGTCGGTATAATAAAACAGCTAGACACATTGACAGCAAAATATTGGTGGCTGATCCTTGTTTTATTAGCAGTAGTATTATTTGTATTGGGGTATAAAGAAGTAACGAAGTTTTTACCATGAACGAGGATTATTATGGAGTTGACGCATATGCAGTTAAGTGCAGGATTCATTATACTTGATATTATCTATGCCGTATTAGTTATAATCTCTGCTACATTATTTGTTTTATACCATAAAGCATTTATAAAAATGCACAACACCAGAGTAATTAAAAGTGTATGTTTCTTAATGTTTGCTTTATTAATAGAATCACTATATTTTTTTACAATAACATTAGCAATGACATTTAATATAAGTATGTTAGATGATATATTGGTAGTGCCTTGGTTATGGTCAATACCAAAATTGATATTACTTGCAGCTTTGGGATATTTTTTATTCACTAGCTTGGCTCCACCAGATGGAAAGGATTCAAAATGTAAAGAATTGGAGAAAGCAAGTAATTTAACGACGATATTAAAGAAAAAATGAAATGGCAGGAACACTACACAACGGAATATATGGATATGGACTCTATGGTACAGCAGAGTACGGTAGAGGTAGCGTTTTCTTCGATGATGAACCAGCAATAGTTTTTACTGATTTCGTTGGTAAATTTTTTAATGTTAGAAGATTCTTGACTGAATCTATAACTATATCAGATATGGTTGATAGATTTAAGTATGCAAAAAGAAGTATGACTGAATCTATGTCAATAACAGATTATGTTGTAAGAATTAAAGATGCACAAAGAAGTATAACTGATCCTTCAATTATTATCACTGATTTTGTTGTTAGATTAAAACATGCAAACAGAGATGTTAATGAATCAATAACGTTTACTGATATAGTTGGTAAGTTAGTAATAGCAACTAGAAATATTAATGAGACAATTACAATAACAGATTCTGTTGGATTTAATGTCAAAGGTAGGATGTATTTATTCAATACAATAAATATAACTGACTTTATTGGTAAATTATTGATTGCAACTAGAAGTATCAATGAACCAATAGTAAATATAACTGATTATGTTGATAGACTCAAATATGCATATAGAAATATTAATGATCCTGCTATAATAATAACCGATCTTGTAAATAGAACCATTAATGTAACTAAAAGTGTTACAGAAACTTATAGTATATCAGATTCTGTATTTAAACAACAGTATTTGTATAGAAATGCTATAGAAAGTTTCTCAATGACTGATACACTTTCATATCATTTATATGAAAGAACCAGAACATTATCAGAAACATATTCTATTTTAGATATAGTATCAACCGCGCAGATCATAGCTAGAAATTTAACAGAGATATTTTCAATAACAGAATCTGTACTTACAAGAAAAGATAGGAATGCTCCGAATAGAATTCATATAAATGGTAGTATTACAGATGGTGGAATACCTCAATTTTCATATATAGTCGCAGAACCACCACAGGTAGTTAATGTAAATACTACTGGTGCTCCTGTATTTAGATACTCAAATCCATATGGATATAGTACATAAAGCTTTATAAATCTGTATACTAGGGATAATAGATAATTGTCCAGGGAGGACATATGACAAACTTATTGCAATGGTACGGGCCTGAAGTAGGCACAACTTGGGATTTTGTACGTGTACTTAGATCTTCTACGGAGACTGGAACATACACACAAATAGTACAATTACCAATAACAACAACTAAGTATTTTGATGAAGCAGGATCTTACACCGATTGGTATAAGATAGCTTTCTATGATAGTATAACTTTCGTACAAGGTCCACTATCAGCAGCATTCTATGCATCATCGGCCCCAACATTATATACAAACCCGACAGAACTAAGGAAGTTCATGCAGTTTAACATAACAGATTTTCCAAATGATGAAGACACAACTTTGTTATTGGAACAGGCGCACGTCGCATTAGTAGACGATTCAGCTGGTATAACTAATTCTAAAAAACTAAAGTACCTATCATTATTGTTAGGTGCATCCTTTGTTTGCAGAGCATTGGCAAGTCGCGCATTGAGTAAGGGATATGTATCCGTATCGTTAGAAGGCGGAAATATCATGAAGGCACACGATGCACTTACTAGATTGAGCGAATATTACTACGATAAATATCAGGAACAGTTGGCAAAAGATACTGTCGACTATTCAGCAACTTCATTCCTAGATACTGGTGGGGTAGACAGTTACACCATCCAGGATATTAAAGACATAATGAATGGAGTAACTGATGGATATGATTATCGTTGGCAATATAGACCAAGTGTAAACGATAGGAACGGACATTAATGGCATCATTTAATTACTTCGAAGGGATCAGAGAAGACTTTGGAAACATGGTCGATGAGATAGGAACCTCTTGTATAGTTGAAGTTCCAACCATAGTAGTTGATTCTTTTGGTAACCATGTAACTATGAACTATGTATCATTTACAGAGAATATCTGGGTAAGACAATTGAATGAAGTAATGGAAGTTCAAGGAATTGGACAACTAAATAAAGAAGATATTCGATTTGTTGCAAAGTTCGATACAAACATTGTCATAGAATCTAGACTTACATACAATGGAGTAATATACATTGTATTAGGATTTGATAAACCAAATGAATCTGGAAACTATGTTAATAGAGTAGGTTACGGTAAGAAACAACTAACATAAAATGGTAAAAAAGATAGATGAGTTAGAGTTTAGAGGAACTAGATGGGATCCTGTTAGAATAACTGAAGATGATGCAGGAATAAAGATTGATAATTTTACTAAAAAACTTGTTCGTATAAAAGGCGAAGAAGAATTGGTAAATTTTAGATTGAAAATTATAAGAAATTTAGTAAAACAACTAGAGTCTATATCAGCAAGAAAAACGTATGCATTGGAAAAGTATCTAAAAGAAGGATCATCAAAACCATTAAGATTACAGATCATTGATGCAATACTGAAAGATAATTCAGTGGAAGGAGCTAATGTTGTTGAAGGAGCAGATGGTAAATTAACTATGCGGATTTATCTTAATCATGATCTTGCAGTTGCATTAAATGATGGAACTGGTGTATATGGTCGTGAAGGAAAAGAAATTGTTCCAAAGGAGAAGACATATATGTTTATTCCGGGTGGACAGTATGCAAAAGGATATTTCATGCGAAAGTATGAAAAAATGGGATTGTCTGCTGCTGATGCAAAAGGAAGATATGAATATGGAATGGAACATAATAACTTAACGAGACGAAAAGCGTTAAAGACATAAAATGGTAATGCCAAAAACAAAATATAGATTTGCAAAAAATGTAGGATTAAAAACTACACCAGAAATTCCAAATATAAAAACAAATTTATCTACACCTGCTTCAGAACGAAGAGCATGGAATAGAGATGTAATTAAATTAACAAAAAAAGTAAGAACAGATGTAAAACAATTTCCAGGATTAATACGAGGCAGTGATACATACATTGATAGAACACCAGGATTGTTTACTAAGTCGATAAAAGGAATGCCAGGAAAACATTATATTGAGAAAGCTGTAACAGCTGCTATTGCAGAATATGCAGCAGAGAAGAAACATGACTGATACTTTAAGAGCAAGGGAAATAGAACTTATCAATTATTTACGTACTAATATGACCGACCCCAATGGAAGAGGAACGGCCAGGACTGATAATTTCGTAGCTACAGCTGGTCAAACAACATTTACATTAACTCAGACAGGAGTAAAGAATATTGTATCAGTTGTTGTCAATTCTGTACCACAAAATATTGGATATAATTATACAGCCAATTTTGGTGAAGGATCAGCAGTTTCAACTGTTGTATTAAGAGTTGGAGCATTAGTTGGTCAACCGGTTGTGATTACGTATAGGTATGGTACATGTATGATCTATGAAGGATTCCAGCGTTTAGACTCTGAATTACCTAGAATCTCGGTCATTCCACAACCAATAACTCCAGAATTTGTTGCTATTGGAGAAGCAGGCGATAGTGGATCTGGTAGTTGGATATACTATAATGCTTCTTATATAATGGAACTTAGAACCAGGTTTGCAAGCCAATTGAAGCAATATTTGATGGAAGCTGCCAATCTGATCAATTTATACAGACAAAGTACTCCCCAGCCTTACAAGACGGTTATCGCTACTATAGACTTCATAAGTCCAGAAGATTTCGACAACGATTTAAGGTTGTATCATGGACAAATCAAATTCACAGTCAAATGGTTAATCAAATTTAAGGATTAAACTGGAGGGCAAATAAAATGGCAGACAACACATTCGTAAAGGGCTTTAGAACCAGTGGATGTTACTTCGTTGAAAATTCATTTGGAACTTTCAATATAACAAACACACAAGCACGCCGAGTAGGTGGAAAGGTTAAAGGAGTAAATTGGACAGTACGTCAAAATATTATTCAAACGGGTAATATAGGAGACGGTCGTAACTACAAACAACAGATGTTTGGACAATATGATGCAAATGCTTCATTGAACTTTGAAGTAATAGATTTCTCATTCCTAAGATTTGGAGTAGGAGATCTTGCAAAGTGGAATGATGGCGGTACAGCAGAAGCAACACCATATTTCTTGGTAGAAGCAGAATTATCAGGAACAGATGGATCAACAACCACATCAGCATTATTGAGTGCAGCATCATCATCTAGTGATTTATACCAAATGGTAAGAGCAAGACCATTCTCTATGATGTTATACGATATGGAAAATGTAGCTGATGGAACCGTATACAACGATAATGTAGATCTATTAACTGGTTGTTTTATCAGTGATTTTACAATATCATCTGCAATAAATGCACCTGTTATGTGTAATGTCAATATGGTTGTAAGAGAAATTCAATATAGAAGATCTTTAGCAAGTGCATCTGAATTGCCAGATTTTACATCAACAGCAGCAAGTGTTCTTGATATAGGAAATGGAGATTTTGCAAAGACTACATCACCATCATATGGTAACCCAAAAGCAACATATGATATAGCTAGTGTACCACCTTTAATGTTCTATGGTGGACAATTAAAGATTGCAAACAATGTAGGAGATGCAGCAACACCAAATGTATTGGGACAAGTAACATCGTTCAACTTCTCATACAGTAACAACCTAATTACTTATAGAACTCTAGGAAGTAGATTTATTGAGTTACCACAACTAGGAATGAGAAGACAAACACTATCTTGTAATGTTGTATTTAGATTGCCATCGAATGATGCAACAGCACAACAGGGGTTACCAGTATCGAATACTACAAGTATATTAGAAATGATCAGAAATTACTTGGGTTATGCATCTACTGATAATACACCAACTGGCGGAGCACCATTTGCAGCAACTGATATATTAAGACCAGCAATGGCCACTACACAAGCAGGAAGTGGAGCAGGAGTAGGAAGTCCACAGCAATCAAAACCAATAGAGAAATACTTCATACAACTACACTTACAAGATCGGAAGAGCACACGTCTGAACTCC
>OFOG01000023.1_pt1 | contig 13159 bp, 15 predicted proteins | sample 1542341 | NCBI WGS metagenome assembly OFOG01 (sample SAMN04958513, study PRJEB24370) | sediment metagenome | isolation source: lake sediment | place: USA: Lake Hill lake, St. Paul Island, Alaska | collected 2013
GGCATACGAGATTAACGTTGTGACTGGAGTTCAGACGTGTGCTCTTCCGATCTGTTAAAACTCAAATTGTGAGTTACACGCAAAACTCGCTTATCGGGGTACTCGGATATTAACCAGTTTTGAGTATAAATGCGTACCTGAGTAGAACTCCGGTTCTAATTACCCTGTTTTAGTCTGAATTGGGACTGCTCTACTCAAACTATGATTATCTGGGTACCTGGGATACGGGTACATAGGTTTAACTTGTACTCTGAGCGTACCGAGTGGTATTTACCTCGGTACCTTAGCAGTAGGTTAAAAGAAGAACCGGGAGTTTTGCTCCCGGCTCTGAGTTTTACTTATGTAGTTGAGTTACTCTCTACCGAATGTAACCTCCCCATAATAGCATGGGCCAACTTTTACTGCGTTCCCACGCCTAATCTGATTCCGAGTTGCACGGTGCAGGTGATCAAACTTACCCTGCCGGTACAACTGGCGAACCCTGCGTTCTCGCATTCCAGGCGTCATCCACTTGTACCGAGGCATCCAGAAGGTCAAGAAAGCCGCTAGTTCTTCCCATGCAGTAATACTGTGAGTCTTAGTCATATCAGCCTCCTTAGTTCAACACGATCTTGTCGGATTGACCGAGGAACTCATTAATATCCATTCTAACGAGTTCCCATGTATCTACTGGTACACATTCCATTTCGCGTATAAACATGAAGAATGTTAGTGCATCGTTGTAGAGTTCACTTGCTACAGCACTAGAACTCCACATTCCGTATTCTGCTACCTCATTGATATAGTAGTAGAAATCCCAGGAGTAGACAGTCATACCAGTATTAACCACATCTTCTTCTAAGTTAACTATGAGGTTTATCTCGTTTACCTTTTCAACTCGGTATTCCAGGTGAACTTGCCTTTTCAGTTGTACCTTCTTCAATCCGTTCAACTCGAGAAGATTGTCCTTCATCTTGACCCTCTTTCTCCAGATAGGCAAGGTGCCTACACTATCATTATCCCACAACTAAAGCATGAGTTCGATAGGCAACTATTAATCACTTGTGTTAACCAGTTTCGTGAGTATTCAGGTACCTGGGCATTAACCAGTTTGCAACTTCTACGCGTACCTAGAGTTGTACCCATATCGGGTTCTAGTGGCGCTTCTAACCGATGTTCGGTACGCTCATTTTGAGAACCTGGGTACTGGAGTTTGTCATTTATTAACCAGTTTTGAAGTAGAACGCGTTATCGGCTAGAACTCGGCACCCTACTAGAACCGGTAGCAGGATAGCAGTAGATAACGCGACGCTATGGTAACGGGGTACGCAAGCGTGAGAGTACAATTCGATTCTGAGTTGTACTCTGAAAGTTCTGGTACAACGCATAGAATGAGTTGAATAGATAAAAAAAAATACCCGCGGCCTTATGGCCGCGGGCAGTAGTGATTATTCGATTGTCACGCGTGAGCGAGTCTGTGTGATAGACTCCCGTGTTTGACCGTGATTATCTTTCCGTCATCGAATCGCGCCATGCTACCGCATTCGCAACGCGTGAGAGGATACACGATTCGACGCGGCTTGCAATAGCGCACTATTGACTCACCGCATCCGCCACAAACAAACGTCACACGATAAACTTGCCTAGACATTCTAGACTCCTTGTCTAATCGCGAATAGTGCTAGATTATCCTGAGGGTTAATCACGACTCGACTCTGGCGGATAGTGCTAATAGAGATTCGATTGCAACGCGATTAGACTAGAGAGTCACGCCGTCCTTAATCGCGCCGCGCTTAGGATTGCGTTTGACCTCGAGCACGCCAGCCTCGCGCCTCACTTCCAGACTCCGAATGAGATTCGCGCCACGCGCCATTATCGCATCGCGTGTATAGTGTTCCTCGCCAACCTCCAGCGATTCGATAGTCACGCCCGCAGACTCCAGACGATTCAGAATCTGCATCATAAGCGCGCCCTCTTTCGAGTCTGTTCGCGACTTAATGACCTTGCGTGCGCTCCAGACTAACATGCTTGCTAACACTTCAAGCACGCGTGTCGCGTCATTAGGGAACGCGCGTGCCGCGGCGTAATTCAAGAACGGCCGAGCCGCGTGCTTGCCGCGATCCTCAGGCTTTTCCGGGTTGAACGCGGGATTATAATTTGCGGGATATTCAAACGCGAATGCGCTTGCGATACCCTCCACTTTAATCGTCCCGCGTGTCCGCGATGGTGAGGGATTCTGAAACGTTTGTGTTGCCGCGTTCGCGACTACCCAGAACGCGGACACTATCCCGCGCATGTCCGCGAGTGCCGCGACCAACGCGTCGCGCTTTGCCGTGAGGCGTGAGTCAACACGCGTCGCGACCTTCCGATTCGACTTTGCCTTAGACATTATCGACTCCTCAGTCTATAGAGAGTCGAGTCGCGATTGTCCCTCAGGATAATCGACTCACCCCACGCGTGAGGGTTGTATCATTACCTCACGAGCTGAGTCATGCCGCGGACCGGTCTGGTGGCCGCGGGTCTTGTCCTATGCCTGCTATCATCAGAGGAGGGATATTGTTTGGGCCCTCCGCCTCACGTTGCAGTTTTTATTTTTAAGCTTGCGTGCCCGCCGTTTTTTATTATTCGCGTCCGAGGTCATACATGCAAGCAACTTCAGTATAGCACGCGTGCAAGTAGAGTCAACCCTCCTGGGTACATGCCAAATATACAATGATACAATGTCAAAAAACTTTAAGGTTAAGACCTTGACTTTGCCTTGCAAAGTGCCCTCAGAAACATTAAGAACAGATGAAGGATAGATGAGAAAAAAAAAGACCCCCCTTGTCCGAATTGAGGGGGGTGTAGTACCTTACAGAGGTTAAGGTTAATTTTTCCATCGGTATCGAGTAAAGGTTAAATTTCTATTTGATATCGCTTACCTTAGTTAAAGGTTATCGCTTAATAAGATTATTCTTATTAAACGAAAAAAAAAACTCCCCCTATATTGCTATAGAGGGAGTCAGGGCTAGGATACTATCCTAGCTGGGGTTATACCGTCTGGGAAAGCCGAGTGAAAACCCATTACATTTGTTTCCTGCCCGTTATGCAGTCCCGGTTCTGCTTCCGGTTTGGAGGGCTTTTTTCAATCCCGCTGTCTCTTTGGCTCTCCGTGAGAACAGTAAGATATCAAAGTGGCACCAAAGGTAGGAATCGAACCTACAGTCCTCTCCTTAACAGGGAGTCGCATTACCGTTATGCTACTCTGGTATGGCAGGCCGTGGAGGACTTGAACCCCCAACTGTCGTTTTGGAGACGATTATGATACCGTTTCACCAACAGCCTGTGTTGCTGAGTGGTATGGTTGGTGTCTAGGCTGACTAGGGATGTTCGGGCTTTCACCGAAGCCACTCCGCAGAGCGTTGCCGTATGGTCCTTGAACATGACACCAGTTGAGACTACCATTCACTCAGCCTTTTCGAGCACTTGCCTACTAGAGCATCTAATGGGTCTCGAACCCATACGTCTTGCTTGGAAGGCAAGTACGCTACCGATTACATCATAGATGCGTTTATCATTTTTGGGCATATTTTAGGAATTTTTATCCTTTTATGACGTAGTAGATAATATATGTATGATTTAGATGGGGAATGATGGTTTTATTTTAAAGAGAAAATTTTTGATCTTTATCGGCGATTAAACTCATATTTATTTAAAAAGAACAGCGACCCCTCCAATATGATAAGACAATATTGTAGCTACTCCTCCTACAAATATAACGAGTCCCCCCACAAGCCACTGTAGATTTCTTAGAGTGTTTCTAGTACGACTAATCTCTCCTACTAACTGTCTTACGGCAGCAAGTGTTAAGAGCGTGGCTACGGCAGGGTCAGATGGTAATTTACCATTCTTTATAATTTCTGCTAGTGCATCGAGAACGAGGTCTTTCTCCTCGTCTGGGAGCATTGGTATGTTTGGTAATAAATTTGGTGTCATAAATTTTTCAACGCATAGTCCTTCCATAATATTTCCACCTTCTCCTCGTGAGTTGGGATGATGGGTGGATTGGATGCTACTCCTTCGAGGAAAGTTTTCACGTCCTCTTCCGTTCCATCAAAGTAATCCATATCGATTACTCGATTATATCCAGGCACAATAAATGTATCCCCACTCCATTGTATCACACGACCGTCAGTTGTTGGGGAAGGAAGAACTGGCTTCCAAGCTGGGGGAGGCATATAATTAGGCAAGTTCTCCCAGGTCGTCTTAGTACCCTTGGGGAACACCCTAGGGTATTGAGCAATATACATCTTCCTTCCAGCAAGGAATGGAGCAAACTCTGGCATGTAAACTTTAATAAATGAAGTTCTAGAGTAAGTTATAGTAGGTCCAGAGAAGTTTTTCTCAAACCATAGGATAGTTGATTTAGAGTGGTTAGCTAATCTAATCTTATCAAATCCGGCAGGCATTGGATTGTGAGAAGGATCAGCGTTCCATTTTCTATATGTTATCCAATTTGACCACCACTGTTCCATATCTGGAGTTATATAGGATACAGGTAAATTCCTAATCGCCTCGAGTGCCTTATTACCATTTGCTTCTGGTGTCATAAGAGGGTCAATCCAAGGATATGCTCCTGTAATCATTCCTATATCATGGGCACCCCTTAGATGGTCTGTTCTCATCTCATCTAGGAGATAATCCCCTTGAGAACACTTAACAGTAACAAAGCGAACTCCACCTGCGTAAAAGGCACTCCAATCAATATGATCTTGCCAATGACTAACGTCTACACCTAGTATTCTCATGGCTAAGTCCACAATGAATGTATAGTCTTAGTAGCTGTCTCACCATGACCTATCCACCCGCTTATGGTTAGATACGCCTGGAATTTCCATATACCTGCCACATCCAAATCAGTAACTAAAGTCTGATATTGTATATATCGGCCTTTTCCTGTATTTAGATCAACAGCTATGGAACCAGTCCAATAACCAGAAGCTCCGCTAGGTTTTAGATAGTGTATTTTTGGACCAGTGGCGATGGATATGTCTGATATGCAATCTATTTTGATTAGTGGGTTATCACCAACATAAACCTTGTTTTCAATATCCATTTAGAGTTTCTCCAGATTTAGCCCAGAGAGTAATTGCAATATAGTCTTTACTCTACTGAGAAAAGTATAAATAATGGTCACTGAGGATTTCATTCCTATTTCTGGACTTATTCTAGAATCTGTATATATAATAGGCTGTATTCTAGATTTTAGATAGATAGTTTCTGTCATTATCTTATCTCTGATCTCATCTCAAAAATTGTCTTTACTCTAGAAACTAACTTTACTATTTCTGCAATTCCTACAGTAACAGCACCAACTACAATCCCCCTATACAATCTACCAAAGCTGGTTATTGATAGGGCCGAGACCTGTCTTACTCTGCCATGTGAGGCTATGGTGTCTGCTTTAGTCATTTCAAATCAACATTCTTCTTAACGTGTTCTATGTCATCTAAAAGCATCTTTTCAGAACACTTAGTTAGTTTTATCTTTTTATCCCTAAAATGTTTACCTAAAATATCTTTATCATTTTTCATATTAGAAAATGTTACTATTACCTCTCCTAACTCTGTCCCCTCATTAAGAGGAGTCCCAAAGTATTTTGATGGAGCGGTTATTTCTTCTAAAGTAACATTTTTCTCTTTAGGAAAAATAAAACGTATCTTTTTCCCCTTCTTATCGACTTGATATGCCACATTAGTATTCCTTTAACTGATAACTTACCAGTCTACTTTGTAGGTCATAGTCAGCGGTTAGTTGCCACTTCTTTCTTTCAGTGACTAACGTGGAATCTGTGTACTGGGTGATAACCGCTGAAATTAGGTTGTTATTTGAGTCAAACGCCATTCCTGACCATTTAGTGTTTTGTCCAGAAATACCAAGTGAGTCTTGAACACCAGTTAATAGTCCTGATGTATTTAGGGCCATTAATTGATCGTGTTCTACTGTTGTCAATCCAGTTGCTGTTAGTACTCTAGTTACATAACTCCAGATATCTGCCACCAAAGTTCCAACGCTAGAGAGAGTTCTTGTTCCATAAGCCCAAACTGCGGCGGCTATATCAGCGGGGCTAGACCCTCCACCAGCATCTGCTAACTTCTTCCCTGTAGTTCCAGGTATAATGTGATCCGCTGAAACCTCGTCCCACACTTGATCCGAAACAACAGCGGCACTAGGTAATGCCATAAGTGCATCATGCTCTTGTGTGGTAAGTGCTGTTCCACCAGTTACAACTCTAGTAGATGCGGCAGACTGAATCAAAAGTACCTGAACACCTGCACTATAAGCTATTGGGTCTCCGGCTAATCCACCTACCAAGTTTCCGCCTGAAACTTTAGCGATGTATGAGCCAGCCCAAAAGTGCAATTGCCAGTTATTCAGTAGTTCAAGAGTGATACCAACTACAACAGATTCACCGAGAGATTGTTTACCACTAGCTGCTCCTATTTGGGCATACCCTATGCCGATATCGGTTGCTTCTGTTGTTCTGATAGCATTGACTAACTCTTGTATATCTACTGATACATAAGGATTCTGGATTTCGATCAAACTTGTGTTAAAATCGAACCAGTATTTGTCACTATATTGATATATAGTCATTTAGCCTCCCGACTTGGGAACTATAACCCTTACTTATGTTACAATGCTATCAGTTGTTCTAATGGCCGTGATTGTCACTCCACCAGTGACTAGAGTAGCGGTAGTCTCAAAGGGCAGAATACCCTTTTTTCTAACTCTAGCAACTAGATTTCTAGGTGTTACATAAAGTAAAGACTGAACTATAGATGTGCTTATTGTCTCATTGTCAATATAAGGAACATAGGCAGTATCCGTAGGTCCAACGTATTGTTTGAGGGTATTTGTGTTCAGTCCGAAGGTGTGATGTCCGTATCCAGAGTAAGTATATCTTTCCTCGCTGAATCCAACATCGAGAACTCTAATAAATCCAGATGCTGGTGTATCATTGGGAATTGGGGTCAAAACATGGATATAGTTCACACCACTTGCTACTGTACCAGAAATGGTATACTGTGCCTTATCGATAGTAGTTGATGCGGCTCCTGTTGATTTAGCAACAAGAACTCTATCTCCGGCTACAACAGACCCCACAGTAACAGGTGCCTGAGTAGGAGGAGTGTGGTTTGTACCGGCACTATCAATCAGCAGATACTTTTCTGCATCAGCACCGGCCATATTGGTAATCCAAACGCCTCTGGCACCGAAGAAAGTACCACCAGCGAATGTTCCAAAGGGAGCCTGCTTGGAAGGAGCATATACAGCTTCCTGTCCAGCGATCACGGTATACATCTGTCCCTGAATACCAGAGGCAATTACTGTGATTTCTCCCGCTCTAGTTATATACTTGAGTCTTTCATATACCTGGGCAAGAGTTCTACCACCACAATCAACACTGTAGTCGTAGTTCTTGAAACCTTGTCCATCACCAATATCTCTAGAGTACGGACCAGATGTTGAAACCACAACGTTAGTCCATCCAGAAACAGTGACAAGGGTTGAGGCGTTATTGATATCAGCAAACGTAGCCAAAGGAACGGCCTGTCTACCACCAGGTCCAAGGTCAACCTCGAACCAGTCCCACAGAGTACCAGTAGTATCAGTCCAATCTCTATCGTAAACTTGAACCCAACCAGTATCACCACCAGCTAGTTTGGCTCCAAGCTCTACACCACCCTCTTTAATCAGAACTAGAACATCAATATGTCCAGTGCTCCACCAAGCATCTGTATTGATACCGGACTTGACGAGTCGTGCCTTATCTCTAGTAAGATACAAAGTAGGCGTTAGATACAGAGTACCAAGTGTATACAGGTTAGTCCAGATGTTTTCACCTGTCTTTGATGCACCACTAGCATTACCGTTGGCAGAACTACCAGTAATGGTCATCGCAGAAGCATTAGCAATAACAGAGGTAGTTCTAATCCACCACTTGGCTGTAGTGGATGTTTGGGCCTCTGGATATAAGAGGGCACCAATTTCTACAGTATCATCTTTGACCTGTTTACCAATATCTGCTGTAGTAGCTTGGGTAGTAATTCCGCTGACATTTAGAATGGCAATTTTTCCATTCCAGTCAGTTGTCTTAATTGCCCCACCCTTTAATGTCTGGATGGATTTCTCGTCCAAGAACCACTCATTAATTAATGAGTAGTCTGTAGGAGTTTGAGCACTCATGGGTACAGTATCATCCATCTGGGATGATTCATCAAATGTATCCATTATATAAGAGTACAGGGCATTTACCGTTAGCAGATTAGCTACCGGATAAGGCGGAACTTCTGCTCCTGCATATCTTATTGTCTTATTTATGTAGTCAATTGTAAAATCATTTACACTAATAGCCGCCATCGATTATTTCCTCCTAAATTATGTAACTATGGTATCCTCTACCATTGTAGCTACTATGTCTAGACCCGCCACCGTGATATTTCCTGTAGTTCTAAGTGGAACATATCTTGTTCCGGGTGGGGATGATTTTCTTGCTCTTACTTTCACACCAGAATTTGTAATATAATTAAATGAGTTTGTTATTTCTCCATTAGTATCTGTAATTCCACTCATAAGAACGCTAAGTCCATCTAGACTTTCTAATCTTACCATTACTCCACTAACTACTGCACCAAGTTCTGATAAAGATGTAATCTTTAGTGTAACAGCATTATTAATATTAACTGTAGAACCATTTACATTATTAATACTAGGAGTACTACCTCCCTCCAGAACATTAATAGTAATAGTTGCACCAGCAGGAAAGTCAACTCTAACATCATTAGTATTATTAGCAAAATTAATCTTACGAAAATTATAAGTAGTTGTTCCTGCGCTAGTTCCTCTTAATAAAATTCCATTAGAGCAGTTTTTAATATCTAAATCACGAACTGTATCGGCAGCAGGATCAGAGTTACCAAGGTCTAATCCTGCCCATTTAGAAGATGCATGAGAACCTGTAATAACACTTTTCTTTAGGAAAGCTCCATTACGAACTCTAATTGTACCCATACTAGCAAAAGTACAACGAATAGCCTCAGCGCCTGAGTGTTCCAATCTAACATCCCCACCTATAAATGCTTGTATTCTTGATGCTACTGGATGGGTAGTATATACAGTAGTAACTCTAGAACGTATATAGTAAAATGGTCCGCGAGATGGAGTACCAATTGATGTGGTCTCCCAATTCTCTGGAGGAGTGAATGTAAGGTCATTTGTACCAGAGGTCTTAAGTTGGTTAGTACCATCTGTGGTACTGACTGCTGGAAATGCAGTCCAAGTGGCGCCATCATAATACTCCCAAGCAATGTTTCCACCTACACCAGCAGTAGAAATAATAAACTGTAGACCTTGAAATTTTTCTGGATAACCATAATATGCACAGTCATCTATAGCTTCATTTGCGTGTGCTGGCATAAATATAGTATCGGCAGTAGCAGTATTTCCCGCCGCTCTTGTTAAATCTATCCAATTTGGAATACTAGCATCTGAGTAATAAAATTGTCTTAAATTATCAAGCATGATACCTGATGGGCCAATAAAGTTACAACCATAAAACCCAACAGTATTCATATTAGAGTCAGTTGCCTCTATACGAAATGGAACCGAACCACCAGATAGAAAAGTATTACCAGCAGATGCCTCTGCTGTTGAACCAGACCCTGACTTTATACCAAAAGTAGCTAAATTAGTATAAGCAGCTCCACCTATAAATTCCAATTTATGAAAAGCTGCTGATACTGCCTGATCTTCAAAATTCCAAACTTTACCCGTATCTTCAAATGTCGAGTTTCCTAATGTATCCCCAATTGTTACTCGTCCCAGAGCATAGTATACACCATCGGCGTTCTTGAACATACCGCGTCCATTAGTTCGATCATTCGCAGCAATTTCTGGAGAACCTCTTGGAGTTGCCGCTCCACCAGAAATAGTAACACCTGTTCCATAAGCAATCTGGTCAGCGGCGCACAGGGCATTAATACCGGCAGGAACAGATAATACATTCCATACAGCACCAATGGAACGCACACCACTAAGAAGCGGAGGAGTAGCTGAGGCATCGAAGTTTTTATGAACATCGGCACATAAACGAATCCATGCTCCCTTAACAGCAGCAATGTTCTTATCGTTGCCACCGCAATAGTAATCACCGTATAATGTACCCGCACTCATTAAGTTTGTCGAGATTCTAATGCGTTGTCCTCCGTTCGCAAAGGTATTGTTCTCAACAGAACCAATATTAACCCACGTCAAAATATGTTTATCAATTACCGTAACATTAGCTGCCGCAGTATCATATCCAATTGCTTTTACGCCTGTACCGTTAGGGTCAAAGGAACAAGAGTTTGCACCCTGAGCAAACATTGTTCGCAAGGTAACAGAACCGACAGAACAAGACCAGTTGGTAATGGCTTCTGCTGTAGATACAATTGTTAGATCATCAGAGACATTAATAGCCACTGTTTATACCTCAGACTCTAACTTCCATCTAGGTTTCTTATCAGGATTAAATCTCTTAAATTCATCGAAGGGCCACCACTCGAGCCAAGTATTTTTGTGTCCTAATATTAGAACCTCAACAAAGACTTCCTCAACAGTAACCGCAGAGGTAGCATCAACTACATTATGATGGATTTTCTTAATATATTTGACTTCTCTTTCCTTACCATTTATATCTATAATCTTCATATTAACCTCTTTAATAAGTATACTCTAATATAGCTTTGCTATGGTTATAAAGAGTTTATTATCTCCGCCCATACAGTTTTGATTCCCAGCGTTACTCATGCCTTGTACTGATATAAAGTCATTTTGTAATAAATACACAACATCACTTGCTTGAGTCATAATTGGTCTGCCATCTATATCGACTGCCGGGGAACTTGCTGTAGCCAGTTCAAACGAATTATTCTTCATGAGACGAATATTTCTCATTCCATATGGGTTATTTTGCCAACCAATGTGTGCGTGAACATCATACCAACCACTAGTAGGAGCTACCAATTTATACCCCAAAGACGCTCCTACAGTCCAGTAATTATCAGTATCAAAAGTTTCGTTAGTCCAGTAAACACTGCCCCAAACACCACTTGCTCCAATTCCAGATGTTCCAGTACCATATGCCCTGCAACATGATGGGGCGTTACCAGTCACTCCCGATGCTACATAAACACTTGCTAGTTTACTAAGCTCAAAGTAACTCTTATTATATCCAGAAGCTACAACATAAGTATATGCCCTTCCAGCAGTGTATAATCTTTCAAATCTAATATCTAGTCTATCATTACCGGGCACAGTTGATTTATTTAGATACATATTAGTAGCTATCTCTAAACTAGTAGGAAATCCAGAGGATGTTGGATAAATATATCCATCTGCTAAATAGGAAGCACCGTTTTGTAAAATGGTAAAATGAAATACTTGTCCACTCTCTAATCCAGATACCAAGGTTAATCTTACTCTTGCCTGATAATATCCTGTATCTGGACAATAGAAGTTTTCTCTATAGTAATCGGGACCAGAAGTTGCGTAATACGCACCATAAGTATCAAAATCTTCCTGAGGACCGTTTAAAACTCCCCAGTTAAGAACATTCCATCCGTCACTAGAATATGGACGATTGGTGTCTAAGTGAATTCTAGCAACTACAGGAGGAGGTGCCGTGCCCGATGGAACAAATTCTAGACCAGTTCCATAGGGGTTAACTCTGACATATCTTTGTTCTGATCCTACATATGATTTAGGAATAACATCAGTTAGTCCTAAGAAAGTCGAGGACCCAGTTCCCCCACTAGCGGAGGCGGCTACTTGTAAAAATTCATTGGCTCCACCACTAACTAAAGTTATGGTAACATTAGTTCCAGGTCTTATCTTAGATTGTAAATAGTCCTCTGTAGTATCCGCACTGGTTACTAGAACTTTCTTTGTGTCAGTACCTCCACTACCTCCACCGCCAGAAATTCCTGATGGAACCCATGCTAGAGAGTTCCAAGCAAGGGACTGTCCACTAACGGGGGCAACTGCACTTATATCTCTACTCTGTAATTTAACAGCATCGTGAACTAAATCCGTAATTTGTGCTTGTATATGATTATGTGTTCCAGATGCTAAATTAGCCTGACCTGCTGTTCTATTTTTCCATTTTCCTGCCGCATTATCATAGGAGACAACATTTGCTTCAACTGGAGAAACTATCGTGGCATCACTAAGTTCGCTCAGAGCTATTCCAGCAAACGTGATTTGAGATTGTTCATTACCACCTGGATTTATTGTGGCGACTGTGATCTTATTACCAGCAGCTAATTTATTTTCTAGATAATTAGCTGTGGTATCATCAGCAGATACCTTGATTAGTCCAGACCCTGCGCCACCGCCAGTTCCTGATATATTAACAATAACTTTTCCACCAGAGAATACAGCATCTACAGGAGAACCAACAAAGTTCATAACAGTGAAGTTTCCACTAGCAACTGTTATTCCTTCGTTTTGGATTACTAATGGACTTTGTTTAGCATTAATATTGAATCTGATATGATTCAGATTATCAACTAAAGACCAACCACTTGCTACTGGTCCGCCAGATACAAGTGCTTCTGTGGTATCGTAGGCCACCTGTGCTTGAATCAGTTGCCCGTAGAACCCACCTGGAGGGCCTCCAGAACCTCCACCAGAACCTGGCACGCCTCCTAGGTTAATAGAAGATGCAAACCATCTGCTATTGTTAGCGAGGCCTTTCATCGTTTCTATTAAGTTATCGTGGTAGTTATCGCTAATAGTTGCCATTTTTATCCTAAAGCTCTATGAGTTTCAATATCTAATATCATTATTCCAGATGGAACTCCTGTGGTAAATGAGGTCCAGTATCTATAATCAGTTTCAGCACCGCTAGGAAGATTTATGACCATAACACCTGGTCCATTATTTGCCCCAGAATAATTAGCTAAGGTTCTTGTTGAGACTAAAATTCTGGGATTATCCGGGTAGTCTAGTCCTATGATATCATTCATAGGGTATCCTATTCCAGCGTTTCCTCCTGGTCCTCCAGAGGATGGAAACCATCCTACAGATGTTTCAGGAAAAGAAGCATTATAAAGTAACTTACCAGAAATAGTTGTTACACCAGATGCTACAATTTCAA
>OFOG01000024.1_pt1 | contig 13026 bp, 12 predicted proteins | sample 1542341 | NCBI WGS metagenome assembly OFOG01 (sample SAMN04958513, study PRJEB24370) | sediment metagenome | isolation source: lake sediment | place: USA: Lake Hill lake, St. Paul Island, Alaska | collected 2013
GGAGTTCAGACGTGTGCTCTTCCGATCTTAGCACCTGTCGCACCTGCTCCTCCCGTAATCGCAACGCCATTGATAAACACATTGCACCCAGCACCCGTAGTGAGGTTGATATTTGTCCCTGCCTCAAGTGTGATATTGCTTGTTGCCTTCATCTTCGTATTGAGACCACGCATGTCCGTCAAGCCATCGCTAAACAGGTTCAGGTTTGAAGCAGTTAAAAGTTGCAGGTTCTTAAAACTACGTATTTCCATAAGTCCGCCCGAGGAATAGGTAGGCATGGTGATTGAATGGACGCCTGTCGCAACTTGGAGGGCGATAGATCCCGTAGTCAAGTTGTCGGCTTTAAGGGTGAATTCATTGCTCGCACTCATATTCATTCCCTTCCCGCTGGTGATCGTGACGTTGGAAGTCGATGCAGAGGAGGGCATCACGATTGAGTGGTAGTTAGAGCCAGCAACAAGACTGACCGCTCCATTAGACGCATCGGGGCTTGTGAAGACGAGAGGGGCGGTGTTGCTGATTGTAAGTGTGCTTCCGCTTCCATTGATGTTGGTTGCATTCGCCAGCGAATAGTTGGAAAGATTGACCGTGGAGATGGCGGGGAATGTGCTCCAGTTAGACGAAGATGCGCTTGGTCCAGTATATCCCGTAGCACCCGCAGGACCCGTAGCACCCGTGAAGCCCGTCGCACCAAAGCCAGTCGCACCCGTGAAGCCCGTAGCACCCGTCGAACCCACCGCACCAGTCGGTCCAGTCGCACCCGTAAAACCAGTCGCACCTGTCGAACCCACCGATCCAGTAGGACCCGTCGCACCCGTCATGCCCGTAGCACCCACCGATCCAGTTGGTCCAGTGAAGCCCGTAGCACCCACAGATCCAGTAGGACCCGTAGCACCTGTGAAGCCAGTCGCACCCACCGATCCAGTAGGACCCGTAGCACCCGTCATGCCCGTCGCACCCGTCGAACCTGTCGCACCTGCTCCTCCTACAATCGCAACGCCATTCACAAGCACATTACACCCAGCCCCGCTGACGAGGTTCAAGTTCTTACCGCTGGTGATCGTCATGTTAGATCCCGATGCGGACGAGGGCATCACGATCGAGTGGTAGTTGGATCCAGCGCTGATACTGACCGCTCCGTTAGACGCATTGGGGCTTGTGATGTTGATGAGTGCAGAGTTGCTAATCCCAAGTGTGCTTCCACTTCCATTGATGACGGGGACAGTGAGCGAACTGTTGATACTCACGACACCGCTGTTGCTGGTGGTTAAACTGATATTGGACGAGGAGTTGAGATTGATGCCCCAGTTGAACGCACCAGGGTAAGCACGTATGGTTAGGTCGTCCGCTCCTGCAAGAACCTCGCCGTTAAACAGGTTTGTCGTAAGAACCGCACCGCCATTGAGAAACCGACCATAGTTGGCGCTGACGCTTTCAAAGTTGCTGATGACCGAGTTTGACCCGCTGACGCCATAGATCGTGTTGGCTACATTCACTCTACCTCCGTTGCTGGGCGTGAGATTGATGTTGGACGAGGAGTTGAGGTTGAGATTGTAGTTTCTTAATGCTCCTGTTCCATTGGAATATCCAGCATTCGCACTCACCGAGAGGTCGCCGTTGATGATAAAAGTTTCTGGGGTTGATGGTCCGTTGCTGATTGCTTGTGTTTCGACGCCCGTGCGGACATAGGCATTGCAGACAAGCACCTTGTAGAAGTTGCTGATGAAGGAGTTTGACCCGCCACCGCCATCAATGACGGGATTGTTCCCCATACCGATCTTCTGCACTCGCAACATATCCACCCAGTTCGAACTATCAGGGTGAATGTTGAGGTTCGAGCCAGGGTAATTGACGATCTCATCGACGTAGAGCGAGTTCTGGATCTTGGTTCCCGCAACTCCGTAGAGATACACCGTGCCTGGGGTGTTAGGGATAAGAGACATTGACCCTGCTACGAGATTGACGCCCAGTAATCCTTGGATAAAGTTGTATCCTGCGAGAGACGAGAACGGAGGCACACCACCTGCGTAGGACAAGATGGAGGCAGCGCTCAACCTGATTGCAGAGGTGAAGTTAAAGGGCAGTTCTAATGCCGTGTTGGCGGTGATATTGACCTGTCCGCCGTTATTGATTGTAGTTCCTCCCGGAGTTGTATAGGACACCGCATCGGCTACGAGGTCAATCTTACCACCCTTTCCCCCCTTCGTATTCAAGGTTAGGGTAGAAAAGTCAAGAACATTGCTTCCACGATCTACGGTATGGGTCTCGCTTAATCCACTATTGAAAGCAGATGTCCCTGCACTGGTCGTCAGGTTTGAAATCGCACTGACCGTCAGGTTTGTATTGGAAAGCGTAGGGGCAAACACCGTGCCCGAGATACTTGCAGACGCTCCCGACAGAACGCCTCCCGCCGTGATATTGCTCGTTGCGACAAGGTTAGACCCGGTGATCGTAGCGACCGAGGTAATGTTTCCCGCTCCAAGGATTTTGTAGTTCTGCGTGCCTGATGTGATCGCATAGGAAATGATGACGATGCCTGAACCACCGTTGTATCCCTGTTGGTATGCACCACCATCACTGCCTCCTCCTCCACCGCCACCTGTGTTTGTCGTTCCTGCCGTTCCCGGTATGCTATTCGCACTTGCTCCTGTTCCACCGCCATTTATACCTGCTCCACCTGGATACGTTGCGGGTATACGGGCTTCTCCACCGCCACCACCACCTCCACCCAAAGTGTAGTATGTTGCACCGACCGTAAAACCAACTCCCGCTCCACCCAAACCGCCCCCTGTTGCTGTTCCGTTTCCACCTACGCCACCTGCACCACCACCACCACCAGGAGTAAAGAAAGGAGTTCCATATCCATCGCCTCCTGCTTGTCCTTGTGCGTATGTTCCAGCAGCACCCACACCACCCCAAAATCCACCGCCACCTGAACCACCCGTAGTAGGAACTGATCCGTTGCCTCCGCCACCGCCACCTCCTATGGAAGTAATGCTGTTGAAGGAAGAGTTTCCTCCTGGAGTTCCCGTTGCGTTGCCTTGACCTCCTCCGCCTCCCGATCCCACAATAACAGGATACGACACACCTGCCGTGAGTGTAGAAGACCCTGTATAAAGCACACCACCCGCACCGCCACCTGCACCCGTCACTGCACCGCCACCACCTCCACCGCCTACCACCAAGTAAGACGCCGTCAGGTTTCCACCCGAAGCCACACGGAAGGTTTGAGCGACCCTGACGCCCGAGATAAGAGCAAGAGCATTACCTACATTTGTTCCGTCTCCTTGCGTGAAGCGGAATGAACCGCTCGGGGTCGTCGTTGTGAAGGTCACTGTTGCAGTAAGCCAAGTAGAAGATGAGAAGGTTGTGGTTGCGTAGATCTGTGTCCCTGCGTAGGAGACCGTGAGAATGTTTGGAACTGCTAAACCCTGTCCGTAAGAATACAGGAAGGTCAAGGTAATCTCTGTTCCAGAAGGAATGATAAGAGTTGGTGATATTGATCGTGCTATGTATGGAGCACTGTTGGTCGTCAAGAAGTTAAAATAGGGCTGGGAACTTCCTGACGCCCCGGTGAGTGCTCCACCATTCTTGGCGATGCCTCCTTCATTAGGAAACCAACCCCAGCCGTTCCAAGTTGGATTATATTGATAGTCTGTAATCGCATAATCCGTGAAGTCCTCTGTGAGAAGAGAGGTAAAGGTATGTGTTCTGTATCCTCCGCTCGTGGTAATCACACCGCCCGTAGCGAGAGTTGGGTATGCGACTTCGCTCATCTGCACGTCGCTAATCGCATTGAATAACGACCAGTCTGGAGCCGACCCTGCTGGACCCGTTGCTCCTCCTGGACCTGTGGGACCTCCTGCCGATCCTGTTGGACCGATTGCACCAGTAGGACCTATGTTTCGTGTGTTTCCAGCCCAGTTAGGACCTGCTGGGAGGCTCATTTGTATATGGTTCAGTAATAAAGAGCGAGAGCAATCTGCGTGTTGTAGTTCCACGGCTGAACGAATGGAGCACCTGTGTCGTCGATAAGTTCCACGGTGACCTCGTAAATCTCGTTAGGGGTTGCGAGCGACGGGATCTCCACACTATTCGTCGTGTAAGAATTGATACAGAGGGGGGCGGTCTCGATGGGGATACTTGCGATCAGGTTCTTACGACCCAAACTATCTGTGCCTCCGCCGTTCGCAATGGAGAGATACACGCCGACGTTCTGCACTCCCAGTAGGATTGGCGGACAATCACTCGGGATAGTAACCGTGCTGTGGGGCTGTCCCGTCGATGTGGCGCACCCCTGTTGAGAGACCGAGTTCCACCAAGTTCCACGAGCGTTGAACGACAGCGTGTAGCCGAGGCGGGCATTCATGGTCGTTCCCTCCTGATACGGCTGGAGTGTAGCCGTCGCATAGGTGTTGCTACTATCGTGTCCGTTCATCTTGATACGGTTGGTGGAAGTGGTCGTGCCTCGCAGTTGATCCAGCACGAACGGATCGTCCGCAGCCGCCGGGGCAAGGAAGGTCGTGCCGTTGCCGACACATGCTATTTCACGAGTAGCCGTATCAAAGGAAAAGGTAATCAGTCCCGAAGTCCAGATCGGGTTGTAGGTCGCACTATCACCGCCCGATCCCGCAGCAAGGTTCAGTGCCGCCACAAGTTCCGTTCCCGAGTTGAAATACTTATTCAGGGTATACGCCGTGAAGCCATCATACGGCACATACCACGTCGGGAGAAGGCGGATACACTTGAGGTTTGCCTGTGTGCGAATACCCGCCCGTGTCGTCGATGCGTAGAAAAAGAAGAACAACTGCCCGTTGTAGTCGTTCAGTTGATACGACGAGTTGATGAAGTTCGCATTGACTAACTGCACTCCCTTCGCCCCAAGGATAGGGTTCTTGAGGTTGTTGGTGAAGCGTGAGTATGTCGCACCCAGCCTGTTCTTGTCGCTAAATGCGTCCAGCGTCAAGCGATCGGGTCTGTTGAGCGACGCCATTTGTATCTTACTTCTCCTTATTTTCCTCCTCACGCACTTTGTAGGTTAGTTTGAGCGAGAAGGTGGCGATGCCGTTATTCGTGAGAGGGTAAGGCTCACTGCACTCGTCCCGCAGTTCAAGGGTGACGGCGTAAAGGTCTCCACGATTGATTTTGAGGGCATTGTCGAGGTAGGGCAGATAGTAGGACACCCCGAGGTTCCCAGCGTTCAGCGAGGACAAGCCCAGCAAACTTGTATTGCGCTGTGTATCCAATGTCGAGCCATAGACAACGTTCGCATAGATGGATACGACGGAGGAATAGACCAAGTTCGCATACCCATCTGCCGTATAGACCGTAGCGGTGACCGATGATCCCGATCCAAGCGACCCTGCTCCCTCGGGTGCTGGAAAATAGAAGGGCACGGGGCGTATGCGGTTGAGTGTATCCGTGGTTCCCGAAGCAGTTGCAGTGTTGATGTTCGTCAGTTGTGCGATGACGGCAGTAGGATTATACACTCCGTTCCATGTGAAGCCCAAGAGCGAGTTCAGTGTGCGACGAGGGATAGGATTGAATGGCTGACCTGGAATACCAGCAGGAAAGGGAAACTCTGGATTACCCAAGACAGCATCGACCATATCAAACCGCTTGCTGATTGTATTGAGACCGATGATAGGAAGGTTGGTGGTGTTATTTGAAGAGAACCACATGCAGGGGATCCAATAGGGGTTGGTATTGAAATATCCGCCCGTTGCGATTGGAGTTGCCTGTGCGGGAGGACGAGCAATACACTTCCAGAACGGGATAATCGCATCACCGTCCCATGTAATCAAGTCGCCAGGAGCGTAGTTAGTCTTTGCAGGGTTGAATGCGATAGGAGACCAATACACCGTATTCGTAGGGAGATTGTTGAGCGAGAACTTGATACAGACAAAGTAAGCACCCGAGTAATAGACATACTGCCCCACAGCATAGGAGACCGTAGCACTATACAGATTGTCTGTATCGTTGGGAATGACGAACGGTAAGAACCCCTTGTTCTGCTTGTTGGCGACATACTTAACGCCCTGATACTGCACGAGAACACCATCTTCAAACAGGGCATACGGAGACCACTGCCTATATCCCGTTCCCTGATTGAGGGGAATGTTGGGATCGCCGTAGCCAGCCGACAAGTAGCGAATGTTATACTCACCTCGAGGATAGGTCGGCACTTCCCAATCTGCCGAGTTATAGACACCATAGTTGTTATTGACCGCTTGAAGGATCGTGGTAGATCCAGCGGGATACACTGCATACTGACCCGCATAGTAAGGCGTCGTCGCATCAAACTCCTTCACGAGACCACCCGACACATACGCCCAGTAAATAGAATACACATATCCATATGCGTTGGACGTTCTGGGTTGATTAGCAATATTCCCTGCGATGAGAGAGCGGTAGATAATTCCGTCGTAGGTCGTGTAAGCACCCAAGGCATAGGTCGTCCCCGCACTCCACAAACTACTATCCGCAATCGCAACCAAGGGCATCTGCGTATTCAGTCCCGTCAGTTGGAACTTGTTGAGTGCAGAGTTGTAGGTGATGGATACATCGTTAGGTCTATACTGGGGCGCATACGACACGCCCTCACCAGCCCACTCAAACACCGTGCCGAACGCATTGGTATAGCCGAGATCATTCGCACAGGCAAGAGCAAGTTGAGGAGCGACCTCGGTATAGGTATTAAAGGTAATGTTCTGTCCGTATTTGCTGGGTGTGGGCTGGAAGAACTCGGGCTTGTAATACGACGGGAGCAGGCGGACAAAGAAGAGGTTCTCTGTGGAGGGCACAGGGGCGTTATACTCGTTCAAGCGGTAATACCAAAACACGATAGACGTATCTGGGAAGTTCTGCGTGCAGAGAGGAATGTTTGCGGAGAGAAGTTGAAGCGTATCCACCTCCAACACAGGTCGGGGCAAATTCACAGTAAATTTGGTGTATCCGTTTGTGCCTCCATCTGCCGTCGCATTCGCAGAGGACACCACAAGCAGGTCAGGTTGATTTAGCATACCACGGAAGACCTCAACGCCCGAGACACGATTTAACGCTTTTTCGTCCTCGATCTCCTTGACGACCTCTGCAAGTTGCTCTGCGTCCATTAATCAAGAGCAAGGTAAGTTTCGCCCTGCGTTGTTCGTATCTCACCTTGGGTTTGGGGTGCTTGACCTCTACCTCGTCCTCGTCATTATGCACGCCCCACCACTTCGAAGGCATTATCAGGAAAGGACATAATAATAGATCGAGGCACTTGCGGGGAAGGCAACCCAATTGACTACGAACGATCCTGCCGTCTGTGAAAGGATCGCAGGGGCATTGGCGTTTCCGCCTGCCGTCGCAACGGGCGTGATGAGGATCTGCGAGGTTGCCGTCACATTCACATTGCTTACGGTCGTGTTGGAGGTGGTGCAAGATGCCGACCCATACCAGCCCACTCTTGCACCCGATCCCGTGTTGTTGTCGCCGGGAGCAGGAGCCACATTGTAGAACGAGTTCGTGAGGGGAAACGTCGCCATTTGTATCTACATCACGAACTTAATACATAATACGTTATTACTGGCGTAGTTGGGAGAGGCGTCCAGCGAACCGAGAACGATCCTGTGGTCTGCGATAAGATCGTAGGAGGAGCAGTTGTTCCAGTTGAACTACCCGCAGTCAGGATAATCACCGACTTCGAGGTTACATTCACATTGCTAAACGTCTGCGTAGTGAAGGACATGGTTGCCCGTCCATAGAACGATGAGTTTGCACCACTACCATCTCCACTACTCGTCGGTGAAGGGGCGACATTGTAAGACATTTGTAAGTAAGCGGAGAAACAAGTCTCGTCGTTATACAAATGCCTCACAAGACCGCTTACCAAATGGGAATGGAAGCCGTCCTCAACAATCCGCAGACCTCCTTTCTTCACAACCCCAAGACCTTCAACGAGATCCACAAGCAGTCGGGTATGTCGGTTACGGGAATGATGAAGCACCTTGGAGTGCAGTCACAGAAGCAAAAGAGACAGCCCAAGCCTCCCACCGATGCCGAAAAGTCTGCCGAGCGTCTTAAACAAATGGAAGCGTCCAGCAAATAGTAGTGTCTATTAATCATAAACAAGAATGTCCTTTACCACACAGGCAGGCGACCTTTACCCCTTCACAGAAGTCGTCCCTGGCTCGGCGCAGTTCGGTCCGCCCGAGCGCTCGTCTATCCTCACCCAGCGTCGCCGTGCTCGTGTTACGCCCCAGACTGGTTCGTCCTATGGCTCGGCGGGTGCGGGTGCTGGTGGCGGACAGGTGCAGTTCCTCATCGCCGATCAGGGCGGTCTCCTCGACATGCGCTCTATCGTTGTGAATTACACGATCCAGACCTCGACCGCCTCGTCCTCGACGGCGTGCCCCGATGACGGTCACCCCTTCATGACGGTTCAGGCTCTCCTCAACGGACAACTGCTCGAGAACGTCCAGAATGCCCCCAAGTTGGCGAACGTGGAGATGACGATGGGCGGGTCCAAGAACTACTACCAGACGGCGGGTTCTCTGCAGGGCTTCGAACTCCTCAACAACGACCTCGTGACGAATATCCCCGTTCAGGGCACCAACGCTGCGGGCATCTCTGCGTGGGGCTATGCGGTCGGCAACGCACCCTCCGTGCAGAAGCGGTCCTCCCGAGCCTCGGCGGCGATTTTTAACAACATCGCTGGCGAGCAGAGGTCGCTCCCGCTTGGTCTCATGATGGGTCTTGGACGCATGAAGCAGTATCTCCCGATTGCGCTGACGGGCGAACTCGCCTTCCTGTTCGTCCTCGGTCAGCCCGCCGATGTCCTCTTCGACACCGCCTCGGTGACGGCTGCGGACTACTCGCTTTCCAACGTCAGCATTGAGTATGATATTGTTGTGCCCGACCAACGCTACATGCAGGTTCTCCAGAAGGTCGCCATGGAGGACCCCGTGGGACTGACGATGCCGTATGAGAGTTCCATCGTGACGGCTGCTGCTACGATCTCTGCCTCGGCGACCTCGCTGACCCAGAACGACCTGATCGTGTCCCGTGCGACCAATCACCTCCTCCGTGCGAGCGTGGTGCAGATCCCGACCACGGCTGTCTCGCTGGTTGGCTTCCCGTCGCAGTCGTGCTTCGGTCACGCTGGCGTGTATTCCGTCCAGTTCCGCATCGGCTCGCAGGTCTATCCCCAGATTGCGGCACAGGGAGACGCCTCGCTCTTCAACATGTCCCTCTGTGCGTATGGCTCGGCGGAGGGTGAGAACGGCACTGTCGCCAACCGTGTCCTGTGGGCGAACAGCACGAACGGAGCGACGGCGGGCACGGCGGCTGTGTATGAGACGGCGGAGAGCAGTGCGAGTGGAACGACGAAGTTCTGCTATGCTGACCGCTTCGTGCCGACCTATGGCTTCCAGACGGTCAAGGGCGGTGCGATCCCGCTTGATGTTGATGGCGTGTCGCTGGCTGGTGCCTCGGGCTCCCAGTTGATCGCCTCGCTGGTGTCCGCCCCTGGTGTCGCCTACACCCCCTACATCGTCCTCACGGCTCTCCGCTTCATCAAGGCGCAGGGTGGAGCGGTGCAGGTCGTCGGTGCGTAAAATATCTGCTCTATACAAAAGCAATGTTCCGCATCTACGGACGACGCATTCGTCATTGCCGTCGGTTTCCTCTCTAATCTATAACCAATGCCGTTGGTCGCAAAGTATATCTACTTTCGTCCAGCAAAAATCCTCCACCCTTACTATCTCCAAATCGGCGATGGTAAGAGTGGTCTTTACTTCCGTGGCGTCTTTGCTACGTTAGATGAGGCAATCAAACAGCGTGACGCAATCCTGCGAGGATATGACTAACGACATCGACATTGAACGCATTCCCCAAACACTTATACCGATTGGTCGTCGCCACGCCCTCCGTATAGTTGTCGGGAAGTCCCTGCAAACGCTCACACTCAATCGGCGTCAGTTTGCGGATCCTGTCGCTTGTCTTATACAACCCCGTCTTTGCCCCTGCACCTCCACCATTCGCAGACAAGGCGACGGACTTGCCCGAGAAATCACGCACCCGATTTGCCTGTGATGTCCCGATCTTCCCATTGTAATAGAACCGCTCCTCCACCTCACCCTGCAAGATGTCCTTCAACAAGATCCCACGATCATCAGGAAGCAAAAACGGAATGTTAGTCCAGAAGAGACGTTTGCGAGATTGGGCTGAAACAAGAGACGCATTAAACATCACTGGCTCAACACCCATCTCACGAGTAATGATGTCCTTATCCTTCTTCGGCATGGAGGCAACATTCTCCAACACGAACCACTTGGGATTGCACTCCTTCTTGATCCGGACATACTCCCAGAACAGCGAGGACTGATTACCTTCAAGCCCTTTGCGATCCTTCTTTGCGATGGATAGATCCGTGCAAGGTGATCCACCAATCAGCAGGTCAATCTCGCCCTCCACCGAAAGATTGACGACGCTTCCTACACGAATGATGTCGGGGTAATTCTTCTCACTGACCTTGATGGCGTGCTTACAAATCTCGCTCGACAAGTAGCAATTGACCTCAATCCCCGCACGATCCAGAGCGACACGGGCACAGGAGACCCCATCAAACAGGGACAGGACATTCATTTTGTATTCTCATTGATATTACAAATGACGACAGAGGCACATGTGATTAACCTTACAGAGCGGACGGACAGGTGGGAGACGATGCAGAAGTCGTGGGCGGGTCAGCCCATTACCCTCGTCCGTCGTGAGGCGATCAAGATCAGTCAGCCCGACATACCTGATGCCTTCCACGCTGTCTTCCTCAAACACCGGGAGATGCTGACGACAGCCCACAAGTTAGGCGAGAAGCGTATCCTCATCATGGAGGACGACGCTCACCCCTGCAAGGACTTCGCTCGCCACTGGTCGGTCATCAAGGACTACCTCGACAGCCGTGATGACTGGGATCTCTTTAATGGTGGAATGCTGATGATACGTGACTGCGTGGATAAGGTCATTCGCATAGACCACAAAGACCAGAAGGATCCGTCGATGCTTCTGGGCGTGTGGCGTGGTGCGATGGCTCACTTCCTCTACATGAACGTTGAGCCGTGCTTGAAGAAGATGGAAGAGTGGGAGGCAGATGGTAAGCCGATGTTTGACGGGTGGTATTCCTACAAGATGAAGACACTTGCCTCTATCCCTTACCTCGCAATCCAGTTGGACGGGTTCAGCGATGCAGATGGTAAGCAACGCACGTGGGAGGATAGGTTCAAGTATGAGGAGGAGATGATGCGGTATGCCCTGCGTGAGTTCTATGCACCCCTACCGACTAACCCGGGGTTCAAGCACGATGACCCGAGGCAGACGATCCTGCGAGAGATTGACCGCACCAGCGGGGGCTTTGAACCACCCAAGGCGGCGGAGTGGGACGGACACGGCTATTCTTAATATATTATTAGGTAAGTTGTGCGTGAGAGGAAGTTTTCAATCAAGAAAGTCTATTGGAAAAAGTTATGTTCCCCGGAACATTCATTCTGTATAAGGAGAGATTTGTGCCGACCTCTCGCATAATCCACATACAATAGAATAATACTACTTGCCCTTCTTCATCCCCATCAGCATATCGAGGAGACGCTTCTGTGCCTCTGCCTTGGGCTTGGTGGTAAGCCCGTGCGTCTTACCCTTGTTCGGTCCTGCTGTCGTCAGCACTGCAAACTTGCCTCCCTTCTTCACAATCTCATACGGCATTTATCTATCACGACTATATAATGCCGAACCTCCCATTGAAATCGCTCGTAAAGGAGCACAAGGGTCTCATCTCTATCCTGCGATCAGGCACCCCAGCCCAGCGTAAGAAGGAAGCCAACAAGCAGGCGAAGGAGTTGAAGAAGTATATCAAGAAGTAGGTTCATCTTCGCTACTGCTGTCGCTCGACGCTGACCCACGACGCATCAGGAGACGCATCTGCTTTGACTTCCTGCTGGGAGGGAATGGCGTGTGGAACTTGATAGTCCAGCGGTCGGGCATGGGGCGACGACGATCCAGCACGACAAAGTTATACGGCTCACTCGCCATCGCCATATCGTAAATCTGTATCCACTCATCTACCTCATAGTCCTCGCTCAACTCCTCTGCGATCTTCACTAACTCTTGGCGGCTCATACGAGACACCACGAATGTCGTGATATTATTACGGACAGACGGAGCAGAGAACCCAGAGTTCTTATAGACCTGCGAGCAGAACATAATGGTTGTGTTGCACTCGTGTCTGGACGTCAGCGCCAGTTTCTCCACAGGCGGGGGAACGTTGGCTCGGGGCTTCTTCATCAGTCCTGCACCCACGAAGTCATCAAAGACCAGGAGGGCATTCATCGGTGCCTTGTTCTTCTCCAACCGCTCGATCTGGTGCTTCTTCAGGTCGTTCTGGTATTCCTCAAAGGTCACTGGGTCATACTCCTCCAAGATCAGTTTGTTCTCAATCGGCAACTTCTCGAACGCAGGCTTGGCGTCCAGCGTCCCAAGGTAGATGAGTGCCTCGTCAAAGATGCTCTTCTTTCCCTTTCCATAGACGTAGCCCTTGGTGAGTAGCGTCCATAGGATAGACGACTTACCCGACCCGCATGAGCCCAAGACATAAAAAGTAGCAGGGAGTTTGGGTAGGAACTTGGCTTCCATCTTCTCGATGCGATGATCCTTTGGCTTGTTCTCGGCAGGGCACACTTCCCAATCCAAGTCTTTATCCATTACCTTATGTTGGTTTGTTTTTATGTCTTAATGTTTTCAGTCAAACTTCACAACCACGGGTCCGCTCCACACCAGCACGGCTGGTTCCTTCTTGATCTTCTTCTCCTCCTTCCGCCGAGCCCAGCGCAGTTTATCATATGCACGACGCTCCTCGTAGTGTGCCTTGTTGTAGGCGTGCTGGTAAGCCAGCATACGCTCACGATGGCGGGAGTAGAACGTCCCTTCCTTCGGCATTGTAGTAAGCAAGATTTTATAGTGTCCCGAAATCCATATAGAAAACAAAGATCGGAAGAG
>OFOG01000025.1_pt1 | contig 12085 bp, 8 predicted proteins | sample 1542341 | NCBI WGS metagenome assembly OFOG01 (sample SAMN04958513, study PRJEB24370) | sediment metagenome | isolation source: lake sediment | place: USA: Lake Hill lake, St. Paul Island, Alaska | collected 2013
TCTGCCTCGCTATGCGATGAACCAACAACGCTGTCAAGCTCGTCTTGAGCACAAAATCGAACCAAGTTCACAGCTTCGTCTTCGTCGTTTGCCACCACATACAAAACCAACCGTATTTCCGAACAGAACAATTTCTTCATTTGTTGTCACTCCGCCGTCACACTGGTTACCTTTTCGGCACCTTCCAGTTTCTTCAACGGGGTTCCCAAGGCTGAACGCCCTGCGGTCACCCGCACATCGCTAATCCGCAAACGAATCACGCGGTTGCTACTGGTCATCACAAACAAGCCCGCATCCTCATCGGTAATCAACTGGGCGGGGATGGCTTGGGCAAAAACCACTTCGTCTTGATCGTCCTTGCGTTTGCAACCAATCACGCCGGGACTCTGGCGGGGCTTGACTGGATATTCTTCCATTGCGGTTCGTTTGGCAAAGGCGCGGCTGGTTACGGTCAACACACTGCCAGCAGGATCGCCCCTTGAAATTGACAGAATTCGGTCGCCCTTGTCCATTCGGAAAGCCTGAACGCCTGCCGAATTTCTGGATTGCACTTCACGGATTTTTTCCAGCTTTGTCCGCAAAACCTGACCCTTGATTGACGCCAGCACAATTTCATCAGTGGTCTTGGCAACAATCGCGCCAACGACGGCACCACCACGAGCAACATCATAAATCAGTTTGGTGCTGTCTCGTGCGCCAATTACATTTTGCCGACTCTGTTTCTTGAGCATCCCGTTGGAACCGACAATCACCAACACCTCGTCATCCGCCAAACCAGAAGACACCACGGCTACCACCTTTTCATCATCGGCAAAGCCCTGCACCACCGAGGTCAACGGGGAAGCCTTGGAACCACGCTGTAACGGAGGAATGGTGAAGGCATTGATTCGATAGCGGTTGCCCTTGTCGGTAATCAACATCACATCGTCGTGGGTATTCACGGTCGCCACATAAACAGGATAAGCGCCGTCTTCGTTCGACCGCGCCCCAGTGCCTGAACCGCGACCCCTGCGCCGTTGCAACCGATAGTCACTAATGGGGGTTGACTTGGCGGTTCCGTCATTCAGGAAAATCAACACCACATCCTCCTTTTTCACCATATCCTTGAGGGAAATGGCGGAAAAGTTTGGCACTACCAGAGTGCGGCGGGGAATGGCAAATTTGTCCTTGATTTCCAGTGTTTCCCTGATAATCACTTCATCCACCGCCTGTGGGCTTGACAACAGGGCTTGGGCATCGGCAATCGCCTTGGTCAATTGCTGTTGTTCCTCGTGCAGTTTGGTTACATCACTCTTGCTGAACCGCCGCAAGGGCATTTCAAAAACATATTCAGCCTGCCGTTGGTTCAAACCCAGTTTCATCAAGTCCTTTACGGGTTCATTGCTGTCGGAAACCAGCTTGATAACCTCGTTCTTATGCTTGATCGCCAGTTCAATGCCGTCAATGATTTCCTTGCGTTCCTCAAATCGCTTCTTCTGGTTTTGGGTGCGCTTGGTGATGATTTCACGGCGGAAACCCACAAATTCCTTGAGCACTCGCAACAAACCAACCATACGCGGCTTTTGCTTGAGAATGGCAACCATATTGCTTGACAAAGAAGTCTGAAAGTCGGTGGAACCATACAAAGCCGCCAACACCGCATCATTGGAAGAGCGGGGATCCACTTCGCAGACAATCCGAATGCCATTCTTATTGGACTCATCCCGAATGTCACGAATGCCAACCAGCTTGTCTTCCCTGACCAGCAAACCCACTTTCTGAATCAATTCGCTCTTGCTCTGCTGGAAAGGCACATCGGTAATCACCACATACTTCTTGCCACTGCGTTCCTCAAAAGACGCCCTGACCCGATAATCAATCGAACTGTCCCCAAGACGATAGAGAGACGGTTTGACGTTTGCCACAATCCCACCCAACGGAAAGTCGGGAGCGGTGAGAATTTTGTGCAGTTCTTCGACTTCAATGGCGGGCTGGCGAACCACGGCAACCAAGGCATCGCAAATCTCGCCCAAATTGAACGGCAGGATTCGGGTTGCCATTCCCACTGCGATTCCATTGGCGGAAGTCAAGAGCAACAAAGGAATGCGGGCGGGCAAGACTACGGGTTCCTTTTCCTTGCCATCATAATTGGGAATGAAGTCCACGGTGTTTTCGTCAATGTCGGCAAACAAAACCGCTTCGGCAAAAGCACTTAATCTCGCCTCAGTGTAGCGCATTGCGGCGGCTGAGTCACCGTCAACATTGCCAAAATTTCCCTTGCCATCAACCAACGGATGGGCTAACGAAAATGGTTGTGCTAATCGCACCAAGGCATCGTAAATGGAGGTATCGCCGTGGGGATGGTAGAGGCCCATTATATGACCCGTAATACGGGCAGACTTGGAGTATGGCGTGTGGTGACGATAACCACCTTCCCACATTCCCCACATAATCCGCCGATGCACTGGTTTCAATCCATCACGAACATCTGGAATTGCCCGATCTTGAATTACTGATGCCGCGTAAGCCAGAAAGTTGGAACTTAGCTCGTCGGTAAAATCTGAGGGACGGATGCCCGAAACCATAGACTGATTGTTGCCGTTGCCACTCATCAACCAACCTCGTTAAAATTAAGTTTCTCAGCCAAAAACTCTTTTCGCCCTTCAATATCAGAACCCATCAAACGATTTAACATCTGGGCAGCTTCCACATCATCACCAATGAAGATCTGTTTGAGGTTGCGGGTGGAAACATTGAAAGCTGTTTCCGCAAGTTCATCGGCGTTCATTTCGCCCAAGCCCTTAAACCGACTCACCTCGATTTTCTTGCCCTGATGAGCTTTGCGAAAATCTGCCAGCGCCTGATCGTCTTTGAGATAGAAAGATTGACCTTGGCAACGAACACTGTAAAGGGGCAAATCGCAAACATAGATATGCCCCTCTTCAATAAGCTTTTTGGCAAAGGTATGGAAGAAAGTGAGCAACAAACAACAAATGTGGCCCCCGTCTACGTCCGCGTCCGCGCAAAGTATGATCTTGTGATAACGGAGGTCTTGCAAATCCACCTCTCGGTCTGTCACGTTTACTCCAACCGCCTGAATCAAGGTGGCGATTTCCTTGTTTTCCATCGCCTTGTTCAAGCTGGTCTTGGTGACATTCAAGACCTTCCCGCGCAGGGGCAGGACAGCTTGAAATTCACGATCACGAGCGTCCTTGCCGTTGCCCCCAGCCGAATCACCTTCGACCAGATACAGCTCACTTAATACCGGATCGTGGCAAGCACAGTCCGCCAGTTTGCCAAGCAAATTGGTGTTGGTGATGGAAGATTTCTTTCGTGCCAGATTACGGGCTTTGCGGGCGGCGTCCCTTGCCACAATCGCCTCGGCAACCTTGGTGACAATGACTGACCCTGCCTGCTTGTTGTTCTTCAGGGCATAAGCAATCTGTTCAATCAGCCAATCACCCAAGGGAGCGCGTAGGTCTGAATTGCCAAGACGGGTTTTGGTCTGCCCGCCGAATTGAGGTTCAGGCACCATCACGCTGACCACCAGATTAAGCCCCTCCATCACATCCGACTTGGTAACCGCCACATCCAAATCCTTAAGCTTTCCCGAATCCTTGGCGTTTTCAGCGATTACCTTGCACAACGCATCCAAGGCGGCGTTAAGATGAACCCCGCCTTCGGTTGTGGCAATGTTGTTACAGAATGAATGAACGGCGCTGTCATAACCACCATCATAAGCGAACGCCAGATTGATTGAGCAACCGCTGATCGCATTTGCCTTTAGATTGACAACTTCGTGCAATACCTGTTTCTTGCCCACCAGATACTTGATGTAGTCGTTCAAACCCTCATTGGATTGGAAGGTCTCAAGTTTGTCCTCGCCGTTCTCAATCCAGTGAAAGTCAATTTGCAAACCAGATTGTAAAAACGACAATTCCCTTAACCGTCGGGCAACTCTGGATTTGGCGAAACGGCAATTCTTGAAAACTTTAGGATCGGGCTTAAAACGAACCAAGGTGCCAGTGCCGGGTTTGTCCGCCTTTTTTACCTTCAAGTCTGGTTCGGTTGGCTTGGCGTCTTCATAGCGGCGAAAATAGACATTACCATCGCGCTTGACCATTACTTCCAGCCATTCACTTAAAGCCACAACGCAACTAGCGCCCACGCCATGTAGCCCGCAAGACAGTGAATAATTCTTCTTGTCAAATTTGCCGCCTGCGTGAAGAATAGTGAACACCACATCAATGGTGGGAATGCCCTCAGTCGGATGTTTGCCGGGAGGGATTCCCCGTCCATCATCCTGAACGCTTGCCCAACCCTCTTCGGGATCTACCTTGACAATGATGTGCTTGCAGTGTCCACCAATGGCTTCGTCAAGAGAGTTGTCCAGAATTTCCTGTAGCAAATGATGAAAGCCATCCTCATCAACACTGCCAATGAACATTGCGGGACGTTCTCTTACAGGCTCCAGACCAGACAAAACCTTGATGGAACCCTCGTCATATTTGGGTTTGCTCATTTGCTTACCTTTCCCGCGTATTTCTTCTCTTTTAGTTCTTCCTGCACCGTCTCGCCCAACGGTATCCAGTGGGTCACATCATCGGTCAAAAATCCCAAACAAGATGTAAAACACCCACCGCCCCTGTAACACATCAGGTCAATCCCCGTATCGTTGTGCCAAGTAATAACGGTTTGACCAATCTTGGGGTGCCGCCATTTTCCCTCACGGCGAATTTTTCTCCATACGGGCGGGTGCGGATGACAAGGGAACGAGTTTCGACGGTTAATTTTGCTCATTGAGACTTATACCCACTTTTCTGGTGGAAGGTTGAGCAAAAAATCAAGAGCCAACAAGTTTGTCGCCCCTGTTTCTTTGATTAGCTTGCCCGTATCTCGGTCAACCAACCGGACAACCACGACACCACACCACTCGATCACGATGTCGCAGTTGTGCTTTATCCTGTAGTCGCACAACTTCTTTTGTAGGTCTTCTAGGGTCAAAGCAGAAACTCCTTTTGCTACGCCCCATTGATCACCAGAAACCTACTATATTATACCCACCCAGACGGATTTTTTCAGAGCTAATTCGGTCAGGATAAATATTTTTCTGTCCACCTTTTCGAACCAAGAACAGTGGCGTTATACCGTCTGCCAGTATGATCCAAGTGGTAAACAATCGAGCCTTCCACCCAGCGAATCTTGGCTCCCGCCCTTTCCGAACGCAAAACCAAGTCGTTTTCTTCGGCACCCCAGCCCTGATAGCCATTGTCAAAACCGTTTACCTTGCGAAATCTTTCCAATGAAATCGAAAAATTTCCACCCCAAGAACACATACAGTTGGGCGCGGTGGCATAAACGCTGTCCTTGGGAACCCGATTGGTTCTCGGATTGGGGTGAAGCTTGGCAAGGGCAACAACCCGCTCGAAATTTCTGACAGTTTCCAGAGAAATCAAGGGAACCGCGTCAACGGGAATACTATCAACGATTCCCGCACCAATTGATTCGGGGGTCAATCTTCGATGACTCAAAAGCGAAGTGGGATTGTGCAGGACATCGGCATTGGCGAATAATAAACGGTTTCCTTTGGCGTGGATGGCGGCTTGATTCCAAACTCCTGCCAAATGATACCACGAATGGGAATGGGTGATGTAACGAATTGGAAACGGATACGCGCTGCCCAAAAGATTGTCCAGCCATTCGGTAGTGCCATCGGAAGAACCATCATCAGCAACAATTATCTCATCGGGCAAAGTCTGTTGATTTTTTAATGCCTCCAGCGCCAACGGTAAAACCTTTAGTTGATTATAGGTGGACAGCAAAACCGTAATGCCCGAAAACTCCCTTGAAATCTTTGGCTCGGTTGCCTCCACCGACATTGGACGGTCATAAAGCTGGGGATGGCGTTTTTTTAGTTCTTTGAATAGTTGACGAGAATGGGCATTGGCTTGGACCAGCATCGAACCGGGACGCAGATTGTCATAAATAAACAACGCACCATCCTGCTTGACAAAAGAGGCGTCACTTTCTACCGCCCGCAACCAGAACTCCCAATCCTCGTAACCGCCTTTCATTGTCTCATCGTAACCGCCCACCCGTTCCCACAGTTGCCGCTTAATCAAAGAGGTGCAGACCAGACAATTGCGGATATTGATAATGGTATGGCGGTTGAACTTCATTTTTCTGACAGTCTTTTCCTTCATCAGCCAAACATCGGTATAAACCACATCGGCATCGGTTTTGGTGGCTTGGGCAAGGCATTTCTCAAGCATTTCTGGCTCGATTTGGTCGTCGGCATCAAGAGGCAGGAACCAATTGGCGGAACTGGCTTTAATTCCTGCGTTTCGAGCGGCGGACAAACCCTTGTTTTCCTGTTCAATTAAGATAATTTTCAACTGGGGAAATTCGCCTTGAAGTTTTTTCACCTCTAAAGAGCAGTCATCGGGACTGCCATCGTTGACCACCACCGCCTCAATTGGTCGGACGGTTTGACGATTAACACTGGTCAAACAACGGCGTAAAAAACCAGCCTGATTATAACAAGGAATGATAACCGCTATATCCACAAACCGCTGGGTATTGCCGTGTCGTAGTTTGGCGCGGTTTCCCATTTCCTTGACTGTCTGTTCCTCCGCCAACGCCACAGTCAGCCATTGTCTTGCCCAAGTAGGATCCAAATAGAGATAACCATCTTTCTTGTGTTCAATTAGAGGCGAGTTTTCGTTGGTCGCCTTTTTGATTACTGGCACCCCAAAAGACATCATTTTGGACACAATTAGCGAACGTTCTTCCAGCGAGGTATGCAGTGCCACAAAAGCCTGCCGAACGATTTGATTGGCTTGAGTAAGTTCGGCAATCTCAAAATCCAAACCAAACCGATTGGCGGCGGACATTAAATCGGCGCGGGTTTTTTCGGAATATTTTCCCAAGAGAACTGTCTTTACCTCAAAGCCCTGTAGAATCTTGAAGAACTCCACCTTCTCCAAGGTTTCGCCAATATCGCCGATCACCAAAACAACCTTCTTGCTCATAGTTTCCCTGTAAGTTTTTCCATCAACGAATCATACTCATCAGCTCGCACCGACCAGCACCAGCCTTCGGATTCAAACTTCTTGCGGTTGGCTATCCCAATTTGTCTGGCTAGTTCTTGGTTGGAAAAAATCTGTTCGATTTTCTTGTTAGCTTCCTGAACACATCCAGCATCATCCATCGGCAAAATCCATTCGGGGGACACTATCTTGGCGGTATCTCCTGCGGGCGTGGCAACAACTGGCACCCCACAGGCAAACGCCTCCATCAGCGATTGACTTAATCCTTCTGAGTTGGAAACCTGAAGGTAACAGCCAATACCTCGATACCATACGAGCTGATCGTCTCTTTTTCGGTCAGGAACAAAAAATTTAGCACCCCAATCAGCCTTTGCAGATACTCCACCATACTTTTGAGCAATCTGACCAAAGAGCCGCACTCGTTTTACAGGTTGATGGGGGTTTCCCGCCCAGCCCACCTTTTTATTCGCGGAAACATCGGCATAGGTCCATTCTTTTCCGTCAATCGCACCCCGCAAATAATAAAGATTGATTGCCTCTGGGTTTCGTTCCTTGGCAATTTGAAAAGCCCGTTCGGAATTGGCAACCGAAGCCAGTAAAATTTTAGGATTGGGAGCCTGTTCGTGGGCAAACAACGACCTAATACCACACACCGTTTTTTCAGGAGAAAGCGGTATTCTGCCAGCTACCGCGCCATAACATACCGCACTCATCGTAAATACCACATCCGAATCAGCAATCCGCTCTTTGGTTACATCAGCCCACTTAAGAAAGTTGACCCGATGGCGGCTGTATTTCTTCCAGCCTCGGGCAAAAAACTCAAATGCCCAGCCGTATTCGTCTATTACCACCAAGATTTTCATCGAAATCGGGCAAGGAGACCCAAGGGCTTAGCCTTGCCTTTATGAACCCCGCTTTTACTTCTCAGTTGCATTTTAGGTGTGGACTCCTTGGAGGTCGCAAGGGGCACAAGTTCTTTTGTCCGCCCTGCAATCAAGTTGAACATGCTGATGTCAATGCCTCTCAGAATCTTCGTCTCAAATTTACTGTTCTTCGGAGCAGTGGGCTACCGTCAATTAGCCCTGAAACCCTGCCAAATGGCAAGGGTAAATCGCTGGATTTCAATCAGCGGTAGTTTGACCTTGTTCTCCTTTTCCCATAAACTGCCAACCAGCCTTTGGGCATCATATTGTGCAGGTTTTCCGCCACTATTACACCAAGCGCCACATTGGGCAATAAGCCCCTAATGCTTGCGTTTGCTGTCGCAATCATAAAGGGAAAATTAGGGCGTTTTAGCACTGATTTTTTTGCGTCCCGGTACATATCCCGGATCCGGTGGGAGTTGGGGTTTTTGACCGATGAAACCGAGCATTCCAAACAGTCGGTTAAACTTTTCCTGAAACACTTCTTCCTCACGATCAAACTTGAACCGATAGCTGTTTTGGTCGTTCAACAGCCATTCCGCTCCGCCTTCTTGCAAAATTTTCTTTCTAACCCAACCAAATTCGTTTTCCAACAACGGCTCATCACCAAAGGAGGTGGTTCGCGTAAAACCGCCCTGATGATAAATCTTGTCACCAAAGACCAGACACACATAACGGTTAAATTCGGGATCAAAGACAGAACCAGAAGCGGGCAGGGGCGAACGGGTGGGCTTGAAACCAGCACAGTTTTTCCCCTTCATTTTCAGAATACGGGGAATTTCCAAGCCCGTATCATCACCAGCCGCATATTTCAGTTTAAACTGGCGCAAATCACTGGTGCGCACCATCTGACAGGCAACGTGGGTGGTTTCCCAACAATGCTGTGAGCGCAACCGATAGGCGGTCAAATGGGGATCCATTTCGAGAGGCGGAGGTGACCAAGGATGAAGGATGCCAGCAGTCCCCGCGCCAGCATCCATCATCGCCAATAGTTCCGACAGCCAACCATCAGCCAGCGGAAAACAATCGGAGTCCATTGTTAAGATGAACTCGGTGGTTATATCGCCAACCATTTTATCCAACAGGCGTCCGTGAACGTTGCTGGAAGAAATGGTTTTGACTTCGGGAGCAGGAAGCTGGGCTATGCCACAATAATATTCGGCACCGCAAAGCTTATCAATATCGCCCAAACTTATATCAAGCGTTTCCCCGTTTTTCAACTCTGAAGCAATTTCCAGAGCATAGGCAACTTCGCGGGTATGACGCTTAATACTAGATAGGCAAACATCGAGAATGGAACGGGTGCCGATTTGATAGCAGATCAGGATGGTAACTCTGCTGTTCACTTCTCCGCCCGTTTAATCACAATTCGACTACGCCAGTGCCGCTATGCTTCGGGGTGTCAAGACCAATACCTTTAGCCTTGGAAACAACCGGCTCAGAGCGGAGGGTCTTCTTGAGTTCGGCGGCTTGGGCATCGGTCAAAACCTTGATGACACCCTTCTCAATCAACTTAACAATCTGCTCTTCGTAGTCGGTGATAATCTGACCCGAACGACCAGCAGGACCGCTACCGCCCAGCATTTCCGCCTCAACGCCGTCCTTTTCCTTGGCACCCTTCAACGGACGGGGCAGACCAACCTTACGGATGACATAAAGAACCCTGCCGAACACATCTTGGTTGTTAACCTGTTTTGTTTCCGCCAACAGAAACATTCCCTTTTGCAACTTGACTGCCATTGTCTTGCTCCTTTTTGGATTTGTATTTTTGGTAGTCAATCCATACTATATTGACTGTTTGCCCGATTTTTAATGCTCATTTTGAAATTTTTTTATCTCTTGACCACCACCGTATCCTTTTCGGCATTATAAAAACGAGTCGCTGAATCATCATCGAACTTGTTCAGCGGAATGGCAACCACATAGCCCTTCTTAATCTCTCGGTTGAAACGCGGGATTGAACGGGAAAACACAAAGAAGGACATCGTATCAATATCGTCACTTAGCTCCACCAGATACATAAAATTGCCCGCCTTGGAATGTCTTTCGGTGATACTATTTATTCTGCCAAACACAAAGGTTCTTCCACGATTGCCAGCTTCCCCAATTGGACACCAGCGATTTTGTTTGATCAGGTCGGCATATTGAGTCAGCAAAGGAGGCTTGGACAAACACAAACCAATCATTTCCATCTCAAGGTTTATCCATTCGTTCTCGCTATAGGTCGGCGGAAGTTCCTTTTCCTTGCGCAGGGAATAAAACTGTTGAAGGATGTCGTTTCTGGTGCCAAATTCGTCAAAAGCCCCCGAAGCAATCAGAGCCTCGACCACTTTTTTGTTGACCTTGCGTTTTTCAGTGCGATTGAGAAAATCCTCCAAGGAACTGAATGGCTGGACGGCAATAACCAATTGGGCTGAATTTGCCACTCCCTTGACATGATCCAGACCAAAGCGAATCTGGTTCTGGTTTTCAATGGTAAAGCCGATCCCACTATGGTTAATGCTAGGAGGCAGGACGGCGGTTCCCCAGCGACGACAATAGTTGAGATAGCTAACCAACAACGAGCCCGAACCAAACTTCTTTTTAGCCAACGGGGTATTGTTCACCAAAGCAGTCATATAGGGGACAAAATAATTATATTTAAGCCATAGTTCGGCACAACTCAAGGCGCTATAGGCAATGGCGTGAGAATTAGAGGTGGCGATTCCGTTGGCAAAAAAACAATGATCTTCGCTCTCAACAGTTATGTTTCGGGTTTTCCTCGTTCCCAGACACTTAAGTCTTGTTATAACCTCGGTATCCCCGGTCTTGTTGTCACACACGACCCTTAATCCATCGCGTATGATTTTTGCCAAAGTAAGAACTTTTCCGTTGGCACACAAAAACTTATGGTTCATTGTGCAACTTATTTTTTTACCCGAATTTAAGGTAACATCAAAAACCTGCTGTTCTCCGCTGTCAATAACATCAGATATGGTAACCCATAGATTCTTTGGGGCTTTTATTTTGTCCCCAACTATCAAATCTCCAAAAAGTTTCGTTCCCTCTGATATTTCTACGGTGGTATCTAGCGTCAAACACTTACAAAAACCATAACCAGCGAACACCTCGATCAAACCCCAAATTGTTTCAACCTCTTTTTCAGAAATCTCACCAGTAGCCACACGGGTTCTCTTTGCCCCTTCAATAAATTTACTTTTCATCTCAGCCATTAAACCTGCCAATTTTTTCCCAATGGATTTTCTTAAACGGTTCGCCTCGGCATCAGTAAAGCCCGCCAGAGTTTTCGAAAGTTGCATACAATTATGCACAACAATATTATTTGCAAAGTAGTTGTAATGCTCCTCAACGGAAAGATCATAAACATCTTCTTCTTCCATTATCTCGATACTTATCGGTTTCGCCATATTCAATCGCCTCTTTTACGCATTCTTCAACTTGTTGTCGTGTGGAAATAGAACTCCCCCAAAACCTAATAATGCGAAATCCACCATCAATGGCTTGATGTGTATATGTGGTATCAATGTAATACATCCTTTTTTGCCAAGACGACAAATTGCTAAATTTTTCCTTATTGCCGTGCCACCAATCACCATCTAATTCTACCAACAGGTTGAATTTTTTTATGTAAAAATCGAAACAATGTTTTATTCCTTCTACAACATACTGCTGAACAAAATCAATTCTTCTGGCTTCCAACACAGATCTAAATTTAATCTCAATGTCGGTATTAAGCTTCTTGTTTTTTGTCCCCGATTGGTGTCGTCGTAATTGCATTTCTCTTGATTTTTCTTTGAGGCGAGTTCTCCATAAAACACTCTTCTCGTCGTCAAAACAAAACTTTTCGTGCAAGAGTAGCGCCGCCTTGTGGTCAAACGCCCTGTCACACTTGGGACAACGAAAAATTCCAAATATGTGTCCACAGTGGGCTTTGTGTGCGCGACAAGACGTATTACTTGAAAACTTTCTGCCACACCTATCACAGACAAACTCTCCTTCGATACGATAATATTTTTGTGCTTCGGCAATTTTTCTTTTGTGTTCTTCGGTAAAATGGGTTCCCTTTCTGGCTTGTTTTGCGCAGGTCTGACTGCAATACTTTATAAGATCGGAAGAGCACACGTCTGAACTCCA
>OFOG01000026.1_pt1 | contig 11757 bp, 29 predicted proteins | sample 1542341 | NCBI WGS metagenome assembly OFOG01 (sample SAMN04958513, study PRJEB24370) | sediment metagenome | isolation source: lake sediment | place: USA: Lake Hill lake, St. Paul Island, Alaska | collected 2013
ATTCCTTCTTCTTTTTACCAGGACGACCAGAACCTCTCACATGCTCATCCAAATACCTCTTGAACGACTCCTGCTTACCCTTATCTTTTAAAATATCCTCAACATCTTCCTCCGATTCAGGCTCAGAAGGAATACCCTTCAAAGCCTCCTCTAATTGCCTCTTAATCAATGGCGATGTCTTCAACTTCTCTATCAATGACCGCTCAACATTCAATACCGTCTGCTCCGCCACATTAAAGTCCTTCGCAATGTCTTTCAAAGTCTCCGGCTTTTTCGTCTGCTCCACCACATCAAAGTCCTTCTTCGGCTTTTTCTTCGGCTTTTCAGCCATCAAACGACGATTAAGAATCGCATCCATAAGCTTGCGCTTCTCAGGCGTTGCTGAATGATACTCTATAATGGACTTCACCTTCTCCAAAAAATCAACCTTCCAATCCCTACCCTCCTCCTCTAACGCCTCCTGTATATCCTCATGCAAAGCCTTACCAGAAGGCCCCAAATCCTTCCCAGGCTCCCTCTCCTGAAGCCCCTCTAACGACTCCTCCCCCTCATGCTCCTTGACCCATTCACGTCCATAGTTCCGAAAAACACCCAACAAATAGGACCCAATCAATTTGGTCATACCATCCAGATATTTATCCAACCCACCCCTCAAATCCCCCGGCAAGTCCTTGGCAGGGTCCACAATCGCCCTAGCCTCTGATGGCATTAAATCATACCGCTCCGAAAGCCTGCGCAACATAATGCCAGACAAACTTTCCGCACCCCTCTCCTGCATAAACCTGTGTACCATGTCTGAAACCAATACGTCCGGATCCACATCACCCCTCACCGATCCTGCCCAATCAATTACATGACTGAATAATGTCTTGAACTTCACACGCTCCAAAAGCTCCGGACGTATCTCCCGACTCAAATAATCTAACAAAGTACGCGTCGACCGGTCTGTTATAACAGCACGGGCAATCCTATATACTAAAGATGATATTGACGTCAACATCTAAACTTCCTCCCTTGAAATGAAACCAAGAATTTATTACCTAATAATATTTATAGATTATTTTTACAAATTCAAGAAATAGGAGAAAGATATTTCAATTTCTTTCCCATAGTACATAACCAGTCCATGTCCATGTCGTGGATTACCTTATCATCCCATGGTACAGACCAATTAATAGCAAAATATGATTAAATTCAACCAAACTTAATCCAAGGCCAAGACTTCGTGGACATCAAATGGACGGTTTTCCCTTGCAAATATCATGCCAAAAAATAGCGTTTTTACAATTTGGAAAAAGACATATAAAAAATCACTACTTGTGAAGGTTGAAAAAACAAAGTATAAAAAAAGAACATTGGAAAAAGACATATTAAAAATCACTACTTGTGAAGGTTGAAAAAAACAAGTAGTGATTAAAGTTGATGTTAAACTATAAAACATCATGTCTGTGCCCACGTACTACAGGTGGTCTGTAGTTGTTCAAGGAGACAGTATGTGTTATCAAGTTAAGATTGACATAACAGTTCACGGTATGAAGTTAGAGGGTGGATTTTTAAACCTCCATAACGGAGGGGAATGGACTTACATCTGGATCGATAGGGAGAAATGCTTGACCCTCGATCCAAAAAACAAGACGTGGAACATTGCGGACGTAGATTGGGAAGTCTCAGATGACTTCATCTGCGCAGTGCCGACTACCCCACATGGGATAGAAAGTGGGGTAGTGATGTTTCCAAACATCGACGTTGAGCAAGGAACGGTCCCTGAGTTCACGCTGCCTCAGCAAAGTGCTCGACAGGCCAATTCGTCAGCTTCAGTACTATGGTTGCATGTCGTCGCGTAAGGCCGGCACGGCGTCTATGCAGTGGACCCTGGACAGGGCTGATACACCTACGATTAACGCTATGCTCAAGGGCTGGCCTATTTATGACTGTAGCTGAACAGCCCAGACCGATCACTGGTCATGACGTCTGTTAATCTTCCCAAACCTACGATTACCTTCTAAAGGAGTCATATCATGCTTATGCAAATCAACATTGATGGCCGAACCCTACTCGTTGAACCTGCCCTATATACTCGTTACCAAGCCAAGACCCGTGAGCTTGAAGAACGAAGTCGTCAGATAAGCCGTGAACTCAGACAGGAAAGACTGGTCCCGTCTGAACACCGCAATGCAACATACAAGGTGACCGGATCGAACTGGTCACCCAACGACCAGACTTCAGTCAGTGAACATGGGGCGTGGCTGGCGGCCAAGAATGAACGCCTTCATGAAGCGTTTGAAATGCTTAAGACTCAGCCGGAAGCCGTCCGGAGCTTGACCAGAATGCACAAGAAGTTTGGCATGAAAGGGAAAGTCATATGAAGTTCTTGGAATGGACATCTATCCTACTCTGGTAGCCACGGGTATAGCCTTAACCGGTTTTAGTCTGGCTACCTTGTCATGTATATCGTATGGCGTTTGGTTCACACGGAAAAAGATATGGTCTGGTGTTGGCCTTCAGTTTTTCTTTCTGGTGGCCAATGTTATAGGGCTGTCAAGAGTCATCTAAGTAAATCAAAGGCTTCATGTCCTGTGTGCCTTTAGAACACAGGGCCATCGTCCTAGGAGGACTTTATGAGTCAGATGAATATGGTTGGCACGTACAACACCCGTCCCGTCATTGACGCCAAGAAGGTCAGTCTCGAGGGGCAGATCAAGGACGCCCGGAAGTACCGGGTTCGCATGGCCTTCGAAGCCAAACAACAGGCCAGGGATAAGGCCAAGCAGGAATTCTTTGCCCGACGGGATGAGATATGCGATCTCGTCCGGTTAGCATTCTATGCCGTGCCACGTCAGGAAGAGACCATATATCAGGTTCCTCGAACGTTCAAGACCTTGGCCAAGGCATATGCCACGGCCGAGAACCTCGCCCGCATTGGTGGCGAGGACTATGCCGAGGCGTGCCGGTCTCTGAAGTTCGCGAGGGGCATGTCCCATGCGAACTATCAGGAAGCCTGTCTGGTCGCCCAGATAGGCTTGAAGGACTAAAAGTCTGGTCAATTCAAGGGGGGAAGGGAGATGCGGTTCTCCTTCCCCTTTTTTGTTATACCTTTAGAGAGGAATCTCTATGAGAATTCACAATGAATTGAGCGCAACGGCCGGGCATCTGGAGGACTGTGAGATTCAGTCGCTTGGCATAAAGATACGGCCGAAACGATTCAGTGCCTTACGCAATGCCAGTCATCACAAATTAGGTCGTCTAAAAGATTCGGTGGAGTCACTATGCTCACCTGTCTATTAATATAAAAGGAGGGAGCAGGCGTCATCAAACGGACACAGAGATACTGAAGATTGATGAGGATAGCTCTCAAGCATGGCTGGTCATGGCCATGGAAGGTCAGGAGCATTCAGCACATGTAGCACGGAAAGCAGAACATATGGGTCGTGATGGTACGACCTATCTGAGATAACCTCTAAACCCAAAAGGATGGTGCATGCGTACAGTAGCTGCTCTCATGTTGATGTTTGTTGTTGTGGTCTTTGCAGATTCCGGTCTCATAATGAAGACCGATACGATTGTCCGGACAATTTATGAAAGGGAAGAACATAAGACAGACCATAGCCCAAGATTCATACCTTGTCCTTACAAGATTAAGCCGGCAAACTTGAATCAAGAGTCCGGTGAGCAGATCATTCAGGAGTCTGACTCTCTGATGATGAGTGCCACCGAGGATGCCATCAAGGCTATCCAAGATAGCATGTCAGGAGTGCCGGGCAAAGTAGTGTGCGGGGTTATCACGATTGGAAGTACAGTTTATTATATTGACAATGAACGGCAGGCCAAGGTTCTCCGAGGGATTGTCAAGCTTGATAATCAGATGAAGGACCTTGAGAGCGCCGGTCTCATTGGAGTTGAGGACCGGGAAAGAACAGTGCTCACTCTTATAGAAAGCCTCCATCTCTCTACACGATAGGAAATATAACTATCCCAAATCAGGGAAGTTATAAGCAACCTGAAAGGAGTTGTCATGGCTGAGAAGAAACTCCCCGAAATTAATATCGGGGAAGGTCCAATGGTCGACAATGCCATAGAGCTTGTCCGTCTCCGTGCCGAGAAGGCACAGATAGAAACGCGAGAGAAAGAACTTCGAGCATCTGTAGAGACTCAAGCTGTGACTCTCCGAGACGCGAAGCTTGAAGCCAATGAAATCATTGGGCTCATCAGGGTCACCAATGAACGGGCAACGATTCGCGTGGAGTTCCGGGTAGACTCCAGCAAGGCACCCATAGACATTAGTCAGGAAGAAGACCTTGATGACCTGTTCGGAGGCGCCAGACCACTGCTCTTCGGCAAGAGCACAGTGGTCACAGAGATCGTAGACCCTGAAGCGCTCATTGCTGCCGTCAAAGCCAGTGGCAGTAACCCCTGGGATCTTCTCAGACTATCCGTGAAACCTGGCTGTGATGATTCAATTGCCAGGTACACCGACCAAGTCGTATCTAACACAGCCTTCATGCCGAAAGAGGGCTTCTTGGCCACAGTAAAAGATATCTGGCATACTCTTGGACAGGAAGCTGTCGGCTATCTGAAGGACTGGATAAAGAAAGTCATTAAGCCCACTGTGGTGGTGGGGTCGAAAGGAAATGGAAAATAAATGCACAAGTTCTTGGACTATGAATCGTCCGACTGCATGACCCGGTATCGTCGTCAACGTCGTGCCCGTCGCCGGAGGCACTCATGAAACTCTGGCGCGTCTCTCATCAAGAGCCGGTCGGCATCTATTGGATGCTGGCCAGGCTTCATATGGTCTGGCTCTTTCGATGGCTTGAGTATCACCGATATCGTCGGATATTTAAAGGCCATGGAACGGTGTCTCGTGGAATAGATGGTTCAATCGTGATTAACATTACGGAGGCATAAAAACATGAAGCTATTTGGAATGCTTGCATTTATTGCATCAATGTTCGCAGGCACGAAAGCCCGGGTTCATGTCGAGACTGCAAGGTTTCAGAGTCTGTTTGGTTCTTCAGCATCCTCGGGGTCTTATTCGGATACGATAGACTTCAGGGAAATCTATGCAGCCAAGCGCCGCAACTGGAAGCAAAGCAGGGGTAACAGCTATGAACAATGAAATAACTATCGAGAACATACATGAAGAGGCCAAGAAGCTCGGGGTTGAAATAGATCACCACGAGTCTGACCTATATATCCCGATAACGCCTGAGACGACCGAGCTCGTCAAGCGCTATAAATCCCGGTCGAACGTGACCACGTTCACTGAGACGACCCTGCCTGACAGGAAGCCTTGTGTGTGCTGTGGCCATGTCAGTAACAAGCGTACCCCTATCCGGGCATGGTATGACATACCCTTTGCCTATCAACCCTTCTGGGACAAGGTTGAAGAGTCAACCCGCCGGAAGATAGAGAACGGACATTGGAAATGAAAACCTTTCGAGATTTAGTTTTTAAAGATGGACAGGCTGAGATGCTGTTCTCAAACGGCTACGGTGTTAATGTAATACCATCGGGTAAGCTCTATGAACTAGCGGTCATAAAGAATGACCGTCTCTGTTATGACACGCCTGTAACAGCATCTGTGGAACGTACCTCCGGTACGACCATAACAAAACTGATGAAAAAGATACAGGAGCTTACATGAGAAAGTTTTACAAGTGTCCCCCGACAGACCTGAGAGGGCATCATCCTACCAAGCGTAGCGAACGATGTGAAGTGACCTATTCAGTCTCTCAGATATATAATGGCGGCATAGTCATTGATGATGAATGGTATGACGGGTACTCGGTACCTGCCCCGCTCATGGACCCTGACTGTGCAATCATAAGCATAGCAGTAGGTCTGCAGTTAAATTGCAGGCCACCTTATGCAACCTGCCTTATGGTTCCGAAGGCGGAGCTGAGAAAGGATGAACACTACATGGACTGTGACGGTGTCTGGAAGAGACACGACGGTCCTCTAAAAGAAATCGAGGTAGCAAATGGAATTCGGAAACCAACGGGTGAGCCGGCCTGAGCCGATAAAGGATCGGTACTTAGACCTGCCGAAGAGATGCACGGTCATCAACGACGATGACATAGTCAATCTGAAGATAGCACTTGAGACAACCCATGATGTAAAGGAGTTCGTAGACCTGATATGAAAAAGTACACAGCAAAGGGTACGGTCTGGGGCAACCTGTGGGGTGGTGGCCATGGTGGTTATCGTTCCAAAGAAGTAACCGGAACGACCCTTCAAGAGATTAAAGACAAGGCCACGGCCATGTTAGCTGACGGCTCCCTTGATGGGGGCATGGGCTATGAGTCTTTGTATGGTGCCATCCTCAACGTCAAGGTTGAGGACATCAAGACAATAGATAACAAAGACTATATCCATACCGATTGGCGGATTGTCCGTGTTGGTAAGGTGTCCCGGAAAGAAGCACAAGCATCCTTTGAAGCATAGGAGGGAAATATCCATGCCAAGAATAACTTCTATAAGGACGCCACAGGACTTAGCCGTGGCAGAGTTGTACTGCGGAAAGAATCTCGCAGACAATCTGAGGAAAGCAGTCAAGGCCGGGTCTCGTGTAGAGCATGTGCAAGCCTCGTTCATGGACCCGGACGAATACGATGAATTTCGGGTTGATGGCAAGACTGTCCTGCATATAAGGGGTTTTTGAAATGAAAATAACGACAAGCATGGAACACGCGGGTAAACTATCGGACTGGTTGAAGAACCGTGGTGGCATTGCCGTCTGGAACTCTATCAACCTCAGTGACCCGGGTGCCCAGACCTTTACGCCGGCACTTGGCCTTGACGGCAAGCCAACAGGCAAGCCACATTGGAAGTTTGGCAATGAGCCAGAGCTTGTGACCACGGCCGATGACGTGACCTTGAATGTAGACCGTGAGGTGAAACGGTTCCACGTAGCAGTACGCATGGGGTCGCAGGGTCTCAGTCTGAAGTGCACAGACGGGGCAACACGACGCATCCGCCGTGAGGTGGAGAAGGCCGGTGATGGAGCCTACTACCTGTTTGATTACGGGGATGAGAATAACTGCATCATCATGGCACCGGAGCCGGGCAAGACCATGACCCTGACACAGTGGGCAAAAGAGCACGCATAAAGGAGTTGTTTAATGTGTATCTCATGTGAGCAGTTAAGAATCAACGGCGTGGTCACCCATGAGATTGGGTGTCCCATAGCGTGGAAAGATTATGACCGGAAATGCAAGTGGTGCGGAGAGAAGTTCAAGCCGGAAGAACAGCATCAGGATTGCTGTTCGCATACTTGTACCGTGGCATATCATAACCTGTCATGTGACTGTTCAGAATGTAACCCATAGAAGGAGCTTTTCAATGCAAAAATTTACGGTAAAAGGAAAAAGGATCGCAATCGAACCGAAGACTTTCAATCCGAAACGCCCTATCCTTTACTCGTTACGGTCCTGTGCCTCTGGTGGACGGTATCAGGAGCGAGCCTGGTTCCAAGACATATCAGTGGATGAACAGGAACTCAACTTTGACCAGTAAGAGGAGTCGCCATGATTCAGATATCCAACCTCGCACTGGAAGTGACACGCAAGTGTCAGCTCCAGTGTGCACATTGCCTACGAGGCGATGCACAGCGCATGACCATGTCCAATGAGGTTCTCTATAGAGCCCTGCAGTCCATTGATTCTATCGGCTTCCTGACCTTAACTGGTGGCGAGCCATCACTTGCCCCGGAGGTGCTTGAGTTCCTGCTTGAGAATCTGTACATGCACAAGGTCCAGGTCGGGGTATTTTATATTGTGTCGAATGGCATGAATCATAATAAGTATCGCAGGTTCTTGACAGCGGTCGAGAGGCTGTATGGCTGGTGCGATGATCAGAGCGAATGTACCCTGACCGTATCCCGGGACCAGTTTCACCCCTTCGATGAGAACCCATGTAAGTATTCTGGCAAGTTTGAGGCACGTGATGAGCGTGGTCATTCTTGGGAAGAGTACCCGCCTTACGTGCATCTTGATGATCGCAAACATCGCATCGAGAGGGTACTTGGTGAGGGTCGTGCCATTGAAACGCAGACCGGGTTCGAGTCACAGAAACAACAGACACCATGGGAACTGAACAGCGATGACTATGTCATTGAGCCAGAGGTTTACATATCAGCCAATGGCAACGTGGTCTCTGAATGTGACATGTCCTTTGATCGAATTGACCGGGAGTCGAAGGGCAATGTCCTGACTCAGTCCTTGCCGGATATCATTGAATCATATTGCACACATGAAGAAGTCAAGGAGGTTGCAGTAGCATGAACGTTATACCATCAGGTCCTGTGACAAAAGAACAGGCCGCTCAGAAGCTCGGGCTTAAGGTCTATGATGTGGCCTTGCCTCAGCAGTGGCTTGATGAATCGTGCCTGACGCTCAGGGTACATGCCTCGAAGGATGAAGAGATACCCCAGAACCTGTACGACACGTTCTTATCCGGCACGGTCTGGTGCTATGACGTGGCCAAGATATTTGGTGAGCCGGTAGCACTGACTGATAAGGCGTACCGATTACTTACTAAGCTGGCCTTCTGGAATGGCCGGCCGGTACCACAGCAGGACAAGGTACTTCATATTAAGGAGTAGTCATGGAAATTACCTACTTAGGCTTCTGCGCTTTAGGCAGCTTAACAAATCCGAAGCTCTTCACTCGGTCTTACAGAGCTTTCATAAATGGATATCCCTCTCCGGCGGGGGAATATTATGTCACGAAATATTACATGATTGGTTAACCGTAAAGGAGTTCACATGCTTGCAATAACCCCCACTATATGGGGTGGCCCCCTATGGAGGGAGGCCTTCCATGAACATGACGTGGTCTTTATTGAAAAGATGAACCGCAGAGGGACTATCGTCAGTGGCCCCTTGTCGCCTGGAACTTATGGGTTAGAACAAGCTGTACTGGTTGAGTTCCAGTCTGGAGAAGGCCTGCCCGGCAATGACCCTGTTCAGACTGTCCCTACCAGTCAATTAAAGAAAGCGGGTTAGATATGAGCTTAAAACGGCGGGACCTTTGTGTATATACGGGGGAGGACTTTTGTAGCCTTCTCCATGGAGAATTAGTTGAGGTTTTAGGCATGGATGACAATGGCATTAACATGATTGTTTTCTTCGGCTGGGATGGATTACTTATGGCTTACGGAGTATTACCGAAGAACCTTCAGCGGATTGACCATATAAGTCAACGAATGCCTATTCTGTTTTTTGACTGTGGGTTTCGCTGTAACCACTAAGGAGGAACAGTCATGAGCTATCGTTACTATGCCGATGAACTCGAACGTCTCCCGCCCGATGATGGGTACGGGATAGCAATACAGCTTCGGAGTGGGGACAAGTATACGAAGTGGATGACCCTCAATGCCGAATGCAAAGGAGCTCTTCAAGAGTACCTGAGTAAGACTGGTGAAGGAACACCCGCCCCAGACGCAGACCCGGATAGCATGACCGATGCGGTGAAGGCCACCTACTGGCAGATGAAGTTCCGGGAACTGCAGGCCAGGGAAGAAACCGCACGGGCAGAACTGGCCAAGTATCTTGCCAACCCGATATGCCCTGCCACTTGGCATCACATCGTCGGTGCCGTGAGAGAGTTGCTTCTGTTCAGGGACTGTGCCAAGAAAGCTCAGCCACGGCGGGCTATCCTGAGTGACCCGGACAATGGCAAAGAAGGTGACCCAAACTACGTAAACAATAATCTGGCAGTCTGCCTTGAATTTCTTAACCTTGCAGAACGGGGGAGAGCATGAAGAAGCCCATACGAGGATACACGATCGTCGGATTCTATGAAGACAACGGACAGATATGGGTTGAACATGTTCAGGGACATGACGTCAACGAGGCCGTGGTCAAGGCCGTGAAGAAGCTGGCAAATTTGGATGCAGCTGATACGGACATGACGCAGGACACGAAGTCCTTCCGGCAGAACGTCTGCATCGTTGAAGTCTTTTGTGGCACACACAAAGGACAGACAGAAGATGGCACGGTGTCCGCGGCCATCGACTGGCCAGGCCTTGAGGTAGAATGAGGGTGACGTTCAATGTCTACAGGGAAGACATCCCACATCCAATCCCATTCTGGAATAAGAACCGGGCTTTCGTGATTGCCTACTGCAAGGAAGCAATCAGGAAGACCGGCCTGAGACATCTCATAAGAAAGGTAACATGATTAAAGAGATCGAGATCAAGGCTCCTCTTGAGACCTTAAACCGAATTGAAGCCACGGGACTTCTTACCAAATGGAACATGGATAAGGGAGTCCTTGAAATCACAATTAATGATGAGACGGACAATGACCTATTGAAACTGGTCAATGCCCTGAGCGAAACTAAGAGGGTCAGCATGAGGTGTGTGAAAATGGATGGGCATACTATTAATGAAATCAAAAAAGCAGTGGAGGAACAAAATGGTACTCGTACAAACTCTTGAACGTCCGGTGCATGGCTACTGGGATGGTGGTGCCAAGCAAGTATTCCATTGGACGATAGAGAATAGTTCGGCAGTGAAGGGACGGGATTTCGACCCGCCGCTACGTCACAAGAACCGCTGGTATGTTAAGATTGGTTCATGGTCAGCAAATACCTGGTTTTATGTCCTGAAAGGAAAGACTGCTAAGCTGACCCTTGCCAATGCACGCCGACATCTCCAGGCAGTAAGCCGGGTGTCAATCAAGTCCTTTGAGTACATTGAAGAGAAAAAATGTCTACAGTAACCATCGCACATGAAGACATCCCAGTCAAAGAAAACTGGGGCATCAAGGTAGCTGTTGAGATAGTCTGGGACAAGCATGAGAAGTTGCTCGTTCGGGAAATCTATAACGGCCATTACCGTGTTCTTCAACGACTCGGCATGGACACACCAGATGGCGTGGCTCGTGCCCATAAGGTATTCAAACGGGCAGTGGCATACCGTATCAAAAAGTATAAGGAGTAAACCAATGATAGGACGTATTGACATCCGTGGAATCAAGGGCACACCCATGAGGGCTATGCTCGTACAGGCCGGTGAGCGACGACCCAACCATCCGACAATCGTTGCTGAGAAAGACCTGATCGAGTTCTATGACCTCCGGCACATGCACACACCGGATGGGCAGTTCATTGCAGAATACTTTGCCGAGACCTACATGGGCCGGGACAAGTGGGGGAGCCGTCCTGACAGTGGCGCAGGCCTTGACTTGATGGGTTACGAACCCGATTGGAAGATAGGTGCTGATACCCGACGTATAGTCGGAGAGTGGTACGATTACCTTTCATTCAAAGGAGAAGTGCATGCCTAAATACAGGGTTCTGGTAAGCAGAATAAGAACGAGAGCAATCACAGTAGAGGTCGACGCTGATAACAAGAAACAAGCAATGCAATTGGCTCAAAGTAAAGCGAGTAATGAAGATAAAAAGTTTGATGCAGTACAAGGTTACAGTTCAAAATTTGAATCTATTTATGCCTCTGAAATAGAATAGGACTTAAACATGGCAACTTATAAAGGGCTCGAACCGAAGACCGAGGCCACAATGGCTCGCATCGTCAACAGTGTGGACAAAGCAATCCGGTGGCGGAACATTGAGAAACTCACCAAGCAAGCGTACAACTACCTATACTTGTGTCAGGGGTTCATCGCCCACTATGATTACTATGGGTTCAAAGCTTACTACACCGACACCGCCACGCTCAAAGCCGACATACTCCAGAACCATGAAAGCAACAAGTGGAGGAACTTCCGGCCGGGCGACATGGACTATGAATACT